>JAABUX010002761.1_pt1 | contig 24317 bp, 20 predicted proteins | sample 5561851 | NCBI WGS metagenome assembly JAABUX01 (sample SAMN10711883, study PRJNA513361) | rock metagenome | isolation source: Antarctica rocks | place: Antarctica: Victoria Land, Richard Nunatak red sandstone | collected 2016-01-03 | reverse complement strand
GCGCCCTGCGGACCGAGCTGGCCTGGGAGGCCGCCCGGCTGGGCCGCCGCCCGCTGGCCAGCATCTTCTTCGGCGGCGGCACCCCCAGCCTGATGGAGCCGGACACCGTCGCCGCCCTGATCGCCGACGCCACCACCCTGTTCGATCCGCTGCCGGACCTGGAGATCACCCTGGAGGCCAACCCGACCAGCGTGGAGCTGGCGAAGCTGGCCGGCTTCCGCGCCGCCGGGGTGAACCGGGCGTCCCTGGGCATCCAGAGCCTGGACGCGGCGGCGCTGGCCATGTTGGGGCGGCAGCATTCGGCGGGCCAGGCGGTGGCGGCGCTAGAGGCGGCGCGGGCGACCTTCCCCCGGGTGTCGTTCGACCTGATCTACGCCCGACCCGGCCAGGGCGTCGCGGCCTGGCAGGCGGAGCTGGACCAGGCGCTGCAACTTTGTGCCGACCACCTCTCCCTCTATCAGCTCACCATTGAACCCGGCACCGGGTTTGAGGCGCTGCACCGCCGGGGCGAGCTGGTGCTGCCGGATGACGACCTCGCGGCCGAGCTTTATGTGGCCACCGCCGACGCCTGCGCCGCGCATGGCCTGCTGCCTTATGAGGTCAGCAACCTCGCCCGCCCCGGCGCGGAAAGCCGGCATAACCTCGCCTACTGGCGCTACCTCGACTACGCCGGCATCGGCCCCGGCGCGCATGGGCGCGTCACCTTGGAGGGGGATCTGGTCGCCACCCGCCGCCACCGCGCGCCGGAACCCTGGGCCGACCGGGTCGAGCGCCAGGGCCACGGCAGCACGGCCGAGGAGCGCATCGGCCCCCGCGACCGCGCCCGCGAGATGCTGCTAATGGGCCTGCGCCTGACCGAGGGCATCGATGCCGCCCGCTTCGCCGCCCGCACTGGGATGCCGCTGGACGAGGCGCTGGACCGCTCCGTGCTGGACCAGGCGCTGGACGCGGACTACGTGACCTATGCCGATGGCCGCCTCGCTGCGACGGCGGAGGGCCGCCTGCGTCTTGACGCCTTGCTAGGCCAACTTGTGTCATAGCAAGCCTGTGTCGCAGCAGGCGTCTGTCACAGCCTGCCGCTTGTTACGCCACCCGCCCTGCCCTACGTGAGCCGCCATGAGCACCGAACACGATCAGGCCCCTCCGCCTGAGCACCCCGAACCCATCCCCCCCGACGCCGCCTACCCGGCGCCGGAGGGCGATCCCGAAACCCAGGTCGCCCAACTGACCGCCGAGCGCGACGACATGCGCGACCGCTGGATGCGCGCGGAGGCCGAGATGGCCAACGTCCGCGCCCGTGCCAAGCGCGACGTGGACGACACCCGGCAGTATGCTGTGCAGAAGTTCGCCGCCGACGTGGTGGAGGCGGCCGAGAACCTGCGCCGTGGCCTGACCAGCCTGCCCGCGCACCAGGATAACGAGCCCGACATCGTCACCAAGCTGCGCGACGGCCTGCAGGGCGTGGAGCGCAGCTTCGTCGGCGTCCTGGAGCGCAACGGCATCCAGCGCACCGACCCGACCGGCCACCCGTTCGACGCCAACCTGCACCAGGCGATGGCGGAGCAGCCCTCAGCCGAGCATGCGCCGGGCACGGTGGTGCAGGCTTGGACGAACGCGTGGACCTTGAACGGTCGCCTGCTGCGCCCGGCCATGGTCGTCGTGGCGAAGGCCGCCCCGCTGGACACAGGATCGCAGGAAGACAGCGCCGCCTGATATGCACGCGCGACGTGCGTTGCCGGGCCTTGTCCCAGCACGGTGCGTTGAATACATCCGGATAGTTACATCATAGGGCGGTCCTCGGTGCTTCGGGCCAGGCGCTGCCGCTGAAAGGAGACTACGTAATGAGCAAGGTCATCGGCATCGACCTCGGCACCACCAATAGCTGTGTCGCGATCATGGAAGGCTCCACCGGCGCCGACGTGCGCGTGATCGAGAACGCGGAGGGCGCCCGCACCACCCCCAGCATGGTCGCGTTCAGCGACAACGGGGAGCGCCTCGTCGGCCAGAGCGCCAAGCGCCAGGCCGTCACCAACCCGACCAACACCCTGTATGCCGTGAAGCGCCTGATCGGCCGCCGCTATGCCGACCCGCTAGTGGAGAAGGACAAGGGCATGGTGCCCTACGCCATCGTCCGCGGCAGCAACGATGACGCCTGGGTCGAGGCGCGCGGCGAGAAGTACTCGCCCAGCCAGGTCAGCGCCTTCATCCTCGGCAAGATGAAGGAGACGGCCGAGTCCTACCTCGGCGAGAAGGTGACGCAGGCCGTCATCACCGTCCCCGCCTACTTCAATGATGCCCAGCGCCAGGCAACCAAGGACGCGGGCAAGATCGCCGGGCTGGACGTGCTGCGGATCATCAACGAGCCGACCGCGGCGGCATTGGCCTATGGCATGGACAAGAAGGGCGGCGGCGTGATTGCCGTGTACGACCTCGGCGGCGGCACCTTCGACGTATCCGTGCTGGAGATCGGCGACGGCGTGTTCGAGGTGAAGAGCACCAATGGCGACACGTTCCTCGGCGGTGAGGACTTCGACAACCGCGTGATCGGCTACCTCGCCGACGAGTTCAAGCGCGAGCAGGGCATCGACCTGCGTAAGGACAAGCTGGCCCTGCAGCGGCTGAAGGAAGCCGCCGAGAAGGCCAAGATCGAGTTGTCGTCCTCGAAGGAGACCGAGATCAACCTGCCCTTCATCACCGCCGACGCCAGCGGGCCGAAGCACATGGTGATGAAGCTGTCCCGCGCGAAGCTGGAAAGCTTGGTCGATGACCTCATCGAGCGGACGCTGGCCCCGTGCCGTGCCGCCCTGAAGGACGCCGGCGTGACCGCGGGCGAGATCAGCGAGGTGATCCTGGTCGGCGGCATGACCCGGATGCCCAAGGTCATCGAGACCGTGAAGCAGTTCTTCGGCCGCGAGCCAGCGCGCAACGTAAACCCGGACGAGGTCGTGGCCATCGGCGCGGCAGTGCAGGGCGCGGTGCTGAAGGGCGACGTGAAGGACGTGCTGCTGCTGGACGTGACCCCGCTCAGCTTGGGCATCGAGACGCTGGGCGGCGTGTTCACCCGGCTGATCGACCGCAACACCACGATCCCGACCAAGAAGAGCCAGGTGTTCTCGACCGCCGACGACAACCAAAGTGCCGTGACCATCAAGTGCTTCCAAGGCGAGCGCGAGATGGCCGCTGACAACAAGTTGTTGGGCGACTTCAACCTGGAGGGCATCCTCCCCGCCCCCCGCGGAGTGCCGCAGATCGAGGTGACGTTCGATATCGACGCCAACGGCATTGTCAGCGTGCAGGCCAAGGACAAGGCGACCGGCAAAGAGCATCAAATCCGCATCCAGGCCAGCGGCGGGCTGTCTGACGCCGACATCCAGAAGATGGTCAAGGAGGCTGAGGCCAACGCCGAGTCCGATAAGAAGCGGCGTGAGCAGGTCGAGGCGCGCAACAGCACCGAAGCGATGATCCACCAGGTCGAGAAGGCCCTGCAGGATGGTGGCGACAAGGTTCCAGCCGATGCGAAGGCTGAGGCCGAGGCTGCCGTGGCCAACGCCCGCTCGGCGATGGAGGGCCAGGATGCTGAGGCGCTGAAGTCCGCCAGCGAGCGGCTGACGCAGTCGGCGATGAAGATCGGCGAGGCGGTTTACAAGGCGCAGGCTGCGGCTGGCGCGCCGGGTGGCGAGGCGCCGCAGGGTGGCGCGCAGCCCGGTGGCGCGCAGCCCGGCGGCTCCGCGGCTGGCGACAACGTCGTCGATGCGGAGTTCGAGGAAGTGCCGGAGCAGAAGAAGAAGGCCTCCTAACCGGGCGGCTTAGGCTAGCAGCAAGGCGCCCGCGCTCCCCAGGAGGCGGGCGCCTTTTTCTTTGATCCCCACCTGATCAAGGGGCGGGGTCAGCGCCGGGTTATGAGGGCTGACGTGGCAAAGCAGGATTATTACGCGACGCTTGGCGTGCCGAAGGACGCCAATGCGGAGGATATGAAGCGCGCCTACCGCAAGCTGGCGATGCAGTACCATCCCGACCGCAACCCGAACGACAAGGCGGCAGAGGCCAAGTTCAAGGAATTGAACGAGGCTTATGACGTGCTGAAGGACGACCAGAAGCGCGGCGCCTACGACCGCTTCGGCCATGCCGCGTTCGAGCAGGGCGGCGGGGGCGGTGCGGGCGCAGGATTCTCGGGCTTCCAGGACGCCGGCGGCTTGGGCGACATCTTCGACCAGATGTTCGGCGACATGACCGGTCGCCGTGGCGGGGCGCGCAACCGGGCCGGGGCGGACCTTCGCGCGGGCGTCGAGATCGACTTGGCCGAGGCATTCACCGGCACTAAGTCCCAAGTGCGGGTCCCCACCCGCGTCAAGTGCGACGCCTGCAACGGCACGGGGTCGGAGGGCAAGGACCGCTCCGCCGACACCTGCCCGACCTGCAACGGGGCGGGCAAGGTGCGGGCGCAGCAGGGCTTCTTCCTGATCGAGCGTGCCTGCCCGACCTGCGGCGGCGCCGGCCGGGTGATCAAGAATCCCTGCAAGGTGTGCCAAGGCGCCGGCACGGTGCAGCGGGAGAAGACGCTGCAGGTGTCCATCCCTGCCGGGGTTGAGGACGGCACGCGCATCCGGTTGGCCGGCGAGGGCGAGGCTGGGGCGGCCGGGGCTCAGCCGGGTGACCTGTACGTGCACGTCGGCGTCCGTCCGCACGAGATCTTCCAGCGCGACGGCGCGAACATCTACTGCCGGGTACCCCTGCCGATGACGCAGGCAGCGCTGGGCGGAGAGGTGGAGGTGCCCGCCATCGACGGCACGCGGGCGAAGGTGAAGATCCCGCCGGGCACGCAGACCGGCCACCAATTCCGGCTGCGCAGCAAGGGCTTCTCCGTCCTGCGCAGCGCCCAGCGCGGGGACATGTACATCCAGGTTGCGGTGGAGACGCCGCAGCACCTGAGCAAGCGGCAACGCGAGCTGCTGGAGGAGTTCGAGGAAGAGGCCCGCGACCACGCCAAGGGCAGCCCGGAGAGCGAAGGCTTCTTCGCCAAGGTCGCCAAGTTCTTCGACGGCCGGGCCTGACACCCGGCCAGCAGGCTACCGCTTCGGCGGGGGCGGCAGGTCTTCGTCCAGGATGGTGATGTGCAGGGAGTAGGACACCTCACCCTCCTCCTCGTCCCGGTGCAGCGTGCCAAGGAAGTCCTTGTCAACCGTGACCTCGACGGTGGCGCCCTTGCGCTTCGGCGCCTCCACCGCGATGCGGTCGTTGCCGAGGGTGCGGCGCAGGTAGGTTTGCACCCGCGCGATGTCGGTTGGCGTCATCTCATGCGTCCTAAGGTATCGCGGAGCATGTAGCAAACATGGCTGCCGGGCGGAACGGCCCCCCTCAGGGAAGCAGCCTTCGCACCGGCCCTGGGGCAGGACCAGGAGCGGGCGGTGGTGGCCGTTGAGGTGCGGGCGCGGCTGCGGGCATGGGCATGGACGGGGGCGGCGGCCGGAAGTTCTGGCCCCCCCGGGCCGGCCCCTCCATCGGCCGACTTGGCTGCTCTGGTGCTGGCCTGAGGACGCGCTCCCGGATGAGGTCGCGGTCCCGCTGTTCCTGGTTGAGGCGGTCGCGTTCGAACCGTTCCCGAGTGAAGCGGTCGCGGTCAGCCTGTTCCCTGTTGAGGTGGTCGCGGTTGAACCGCTCCCGCTCGTAGCGCTCGCGGTCGCCACCGGAGAAGCGCCCGCCGAAGCCGCCAACAAAGGGCGGTGCGGCGTAGCCGGAGTAGCCCTGTGGCGCATACCCGTAATAGCCCTGAGGCGCATAGCCATAGTAGCCCGGCGTTTGTACGGGATAGGCCGGCTGCGGATAGCCCGGCTGCGGATAGACCACGTCCGGTTGGGCATAGTCCACGCCGTCAGGCTCGGCCGCTAATGGGCTGCCACCGACTGGACCCGGCGAAACCGTCCCTGGCGTGCTCAAGTAAGGCTGGCGGGCGGCATAGTAGCCGTAGGGATACGGCGCGCATCCCGCCATGGCCAAGCAGACAGCAACGCCAGTCAGCCCTGGTAAACGCATCCGACCCGCCCTCCTGCCGCCTTGGCATCCTTAAGCTGGTATGCTGCAAACGTGGCGGCAAGGCGGCAGTTAACGCCTTTGGGATCAGGAGGAATGGCGATGCCGGTGAACGGCCAAGGACTCTACGACGACCAGAATATCTTCGCCCGCATCCTGCGCGGCGAAATCCCATCGCGGCGGATTTATGAGGACCAGTGGGCCGTCGCCTTCCACGACATCGCCCCGAAAGCGCCAGTGCATGTGTTGGTGGTTCCACGTGGCCCCTATGTGTCCCTGGCCGATTTCACCGAAAACGCGGCGGATGCCGAGGTGGCCGGCTTCCTCCGCGCGGTCGGCGCCGTGGCCCGGCAACTGGAGCTGGATGCGCCGGGCTACCGCATTGTGTCCAACATCGGCCGCCACGGCGGGCAGGAGGTCCCGCACCTGCATGTCCACCTATTCGGCGGCGCGCCGCTTGGGGGGATGATCCCCGGCGCACCCGATACTTCCGGTTGACACCGGCGCGGCAGGGCTACACGTTGCACCCATCCGAGGGGGGTCCCGCGCAAGGGGCTGAGAGTCTGCAAGCCCATTCGGGCCGCGCAGTGACCCTGAGAAACCTGATCCGGGTCATGCCGGCGTAGGGACGGGACAAGCTGCGTCACCCCGCCCTCGTCACGTGCCCCATAGCGCATTCGTTTGGGGAGGCGACCAGTGACCTATCAGCAGAAGCCCAGCGCCGTCACCACCGGCCCCGTCACCGGGTCTCGCAAGGTCTATACCAGCCCGGCCAGCCACCCGGACATCCTGGTGCCGTTCCGTGAGGTCGTGCTCGACCCCTCCGCGCGGGAGGAGCCGATGCGGCTGTACGACTGCTCCGGCCCCTACACCGAGGAGAACGCCGCCATTGACCTGTCCGCCGGGCTGCCGCGCGTGCGCGCCTCCTGGATCGCCCGTCGCGGCTTCGCCCCCGCCATCGCGCGCGAGGTGAAGCCGGAGGACAACGGCTTCGTCCCGCAGGACCGCCTGGTGCCGGAGTGCCCCGCCACCCAGGACCTGGTCGAGGGCCACGATGGCCAGATGGTGACGCAATACGAGTTCGCCCGCGCCGGCATCGTCACCGAGGAGATGGTGTATATCGCCCACCGCGAGAACATGGGCCGGGCCGAGGCGCTGGCGGAGGCCGAGGCGCGCGTGGCGGACGGCGAGAGCTTCGGCGCCGAGATCCCCGCCTTCGTGACCCCCGAGTTCGTTCGCAGCGAAGTCGCCCGCGGCCGCGCCGTCATCCCCGCCAACATCAACCACCCGGAGCTGGAGCCGACGATCATCGGCCGCAACTTCCTGGTGAAAATCAACGCCAACATCGGCAACTCCGCCGTCACCTCCGGCGCGGCCGAGGAGGTTGAGAAGCTGGTCTGGGCCATCCGCTGGGGCGGCGACACCGTGATGGACCTCAGCACCGGCCGCAACATCCACAACATCCGCGGCTGGATCGTCCGCAACTCGCCGGTCCCCATCGGCACCGTCCCGCTGTACCAGGCGCTGGAGAAGGTGGGCGGGGACGCCGACAAGCTGAGCTGGGAGGTGTTCCGCGACACCCTGATCGAGCAGGCCGAGCAGGGCGTGGACTACTTCACCATCCACGCCGGCGTCCGCCTGGCGCACGTGCCGCTGACGGCCCGGCGCACCACGGGCATCGTGTCCCGCGGCGGCAGCATCATGGCGCGCTGGTGCCTGGCGCACCACCAGGAGAGCTTCCTCTACACGCACTTCGAGGACATCTGCGACATCATGCGGAAGTATGACGTGACGTTCTCCCTGGGCGACGGCCTGCGCCCCGGCAGCAACGCCGACGCCAACGACGCCGCGCAGTTCGCCGAGCTGGAAACCCTGGGCGAGCTGACCAAGGTCGCCTGGGCGAAGAGCTGCCAAGTGATGATCGAGGGCCCCGGCCACGTGCCTATGCATAAGATCAAGGTCAACATGGACAAGCAGCTCAGGGAATGCGGAGAGGCGCCGTTCTACACCTTGGGGCCGCTGACGACCGACATCGCGCCGGGCTACGACCACATCACCTCGGCGATCGGGGCCGCGATGATCGGCTGGTTCGGCACGGCGATGCTGTGTTACGTGACGCCGAAGGAGCATCTGGGCCTGCCCAACCGGGATGACGTGAAGATGGGGGTCATCACCTACCGCATTGCCGCCCATGCCGCGGACCTGGCGAAGGGCCACCCCTCGGCCAAGCTGCGCGACGATGCCATCAGCCGGGCGCGATTCGACTTCCGGTGGGAGGACCAGTTCAACCTGGGCCTCGATCCCGACACCGCGCGCAAGTACCACGACGAGACCCTGCCGAAGGACGCGCACAAAGTGGCGCACTTCTGCTCGATGTGCGGACCGAAGTTCTGCTCGATGAAGATCAGCCAGGACATCCGCGCCGACGCCGAACGGATGGAGGGCATGCAGGCCAAGAGCGCGGAGTTCAAGGAGGCGGGGGGGGCGCTTTACGTGAAGGCGGCAGAGTAGTAGCCCTGCCGGGATGAGTGACCCGCGCGACGCCTTGGACGCGGTCGGCCAACTGCCGGACGTGGAGATCGACCTGGCCGGCGCCGCGCTGCAACTGGCTCGGATCGACGCGCCGGACGCCGATTGGCAGGCGGCCGGCGCGCATCTGTCCGAGCTGGCGCGGGACGCCGTGGCGCTGGCGCGAGAGCTGCCCAGCACGGACCTGTCGGCGCGGGCCGGGGCGCTGGCCGGGCTGATCGTCGGCCGGAACCGCTACGCCGGGGACACCGAGACCTATGACGACCCGGCCAACGCCAACCTGATCCGCGTCATCGAGCGGCGGCGCGGCCTGCCGGTCGCCTTGGGCATCCTTTGGCTGCATTGCGCGCGGGCCGCCGGATGGGCGGCGCACGGGCTAGACTTTCCTGGCCACTTCCTGATCGCCTTGCAAGGCGAGCGCCCCCGCGGCAAGAATCGTGGCACTGAGCCGCAGCAGATCGTGCTGGATGTGTTCGCCGGCGGCGTGCCGCTGACCGCCCGCGACCTGCGCGGACTGCTAAAGCGGGTCGAGGGCGCATCGGCCGAGCTGCGCCCCGGCGTGCTGCAGCCCATGCCGGCGCGCGGCGTGCTGCTGCGGCTGCAGAACAACATCCGCAGCCGCCGACAGGATGCCGGGGACCTGCAGGGCGCGCTGGCCTGCATCGAGGACATGCTGCGCCTGGCGCCCGATACTGCGATGCTCTGGCGGGATGCCGCGGTCGTCAACCAGCGGTTAGAGCGCGTCGCTGCGGCACTGCGCTGCTATGGGCGCTTCCTGGAGATCGTGCCGCAAGGCGACGCCGCGATGCGGACGCGGGCGGCGATGGAAGAGCTGCGGTCCCGGCTACATTAGGTCCGAATCACTTGGAAGGTTAGTGGGCGCAACCGTCCGGCGGTGACAAGCTGCTCAACCGTGCTCTGCCCGTTGATATCCTTGTCGAACTGACCGATCACCGATTACGTGCAAGTGTTCGTGTGGCCGAACAGGTTTATGCCGTTGGTGCCAGGACTACCCGGTCCACTACCGCTGGCACGCTGATTGAACCGGTCAACTCTAACCTGCCTGCTGTTGATGCTGCTAATGTCCAACTGCTCTGTCTGCATTGTGAACCCCATTCAGTAGGTCGATGCCTGTCGTATACCGGCCGTGGATTACCGCTTCCCCCGCGACCGCGGAAACCCTATTTTGCGGCCCGTGGTCGAAACCGTGGGCTTCATGCGATCCTTCCCGCCGCTGCGCCGTCCGGAAACGGAGCAGGAGCGATAGGCGCGTATTGAGCGTGAGGCAGCGATCATAGCAAAGGGCGAGGCTGACATTGGTGTCGGGCTTGGCATTGAGGACTACGCCCTTGAAGCTTGGTTTGACGAGTTGGAGCACGACCCAGACGCGCCGCTCCGCGCACCGCGCGATACCAGCCCAGCCTTTCGCTAGCCCCAATGCCCCGCAGAGTGACGACGGCGCCGGATGCCGCGACGGCGTTCAAGGAGGCGCGTGCCTGGCTAACGCAGCGCGGAGCGGGTGATAAGGGCCATGCCCGGTAAGACGCCCTACGCAAAGCCCGCGCGCCGCTCTCCATGCATCCATTCTTGGGTCAGCCAGACCCGGAGCAAAGCGGATATCGCAGGCTGGTAGTATCCGGGTATCGCGTAATCTACAGCGTGAACCCTGACACTGGCAGTAGCGACACCGCAGGCGGCGTGCATATCGTCGCCGTCCTGGCGCCGGGCCAGCCCTAACCCCTTCACCCAAATTATCGTAGGCTAGGTTCGTGCTCGGCAATGGCAAGGTTGGGCTGCACCCGTCGCGTTGTCGTGCTCCGCAGCCCTGACCCCGCCTGCGCACGCCAGCGCCGGACCGGCGTTGGGGCGAAGGGTGTTCATAAAGCGCCCGACCGGCCGGGCAGCCGCTGGAACTGGCTTACAAATACCCCAAACCGCATCCGATCCCTCGCAACCAAGTCCTGCACCAAAACGGTCAATGCCCAAAACGTTCAATGCATAGAATGGTCGGTATGGGAGGTGCGCGGGATATTGTCGCCATGGGCCGCACGCGCTGGGATCGCCGATGACCCGCGTCGACCCATACACGTCCCCGTCAGCCACCCATCATCTTAACCGACCGTTAAGGTTTAACGCGCCATTTGAGACGATTCCAACCGAGCCGCAGCCACGTCGCAGTCGGCTGGGCAACCGGGCAAGGACTGTCCAAGATGAAACTGTTCCACTCACACCCGATAAGCGCACGTCATGACCTTCCCGCCCTCCTGATGCCCGGCGTGGCCGACCCGGCACCGGGCCTGTCCTCCCGCGAGGTGGACGGCATCACGGCATGGCTGGCCGATCAGGGTCAGCCGGACCTTTGGTGCGCGTTGCCGCACGTGGACCCCGAGGGGCAAACCTCCGTCCTGGTCACCGCGCCGGACGATGATCCGGCCGTCCCCACCTTCGTCGTCCACCGGGAGGACGCGCTGCTGCGGCTGGACGTGGTGCAAGCCGACACCTACACCCGCCTCGGCGCCTATGGCGCGCTGACCCCGTTGCTGGGTGCGCTCACGACAGCGATGCTGGCAGCGCGGCCCCGCCGTTAGAACCGGACCGGCCCACCCTGCCGGCGCAGGAGGCCCGATGGCCAACGATCCCGCCTCCGCCGCCAAGTCCCTCGGCGCCAAGCCCAGCATCCATCGCACCGCCTCCGTCCGAGACAGCACCTTCGGCGTCTGGTGCGAGGTCGGGGCGCGGACCAAGGTCGCCGAGAGCAGCTTCGGCGACTACTCCTACGTCGTGAACGACAGCGACATCATCTACGCGACGGTCGGCAAGTTCTGCTCCATCGCCGCGCACACCCGGCTGAACCCGGGCAACCATCCGCTGGACCGCGTGATGCTGAGCCATGTCGGCTATCGCAGCAGCGCCTACGGGCTGGGACCGGATGATCCCGGGTTCTTCGACTGGCGGCGGAACAGCCGGGTGACGCTGGGGCATGACGTCTGGATCGGCCATGGCGCCATCGTGCTGCCTGGACGCAGCATCGGCGCCGGGGCGGCTATCGGTGCCGGAACCGTGGTGACGAAGGACGTGCCACCGTTCGCGGTCGTGGTCGGCAATCCCGGCCGTGTGCTGCGGTTCCGGTTCCAACCCGAGGTCGTCGCCGCACTGCACCGGATCTCCTGGTGGGACTGGCCGCACGTACGGCTGGGCACCGCCATGCACGATTTCCGGCACCTGGGTGCGGCGGAGTTCTGCGCGCGCCATGATCCTGGTCCCGGGACTGGCTAATCCGGTGCTGGGGTGCATGGCGCCATGCCGACGCCGATGAAGCGACGGCGTTGAGCAAGCGTAGCGCGGGTTATCCCAAGGATCGGCAGGCCGCCGCCAGCCAGTCCCGCACCGGGCCGTCCAGCGCCGGCCCGACCTCGCGCAGCACCCGGGCGTGATAGGCGTCCAGCCAGGCGCGCTCGGCTGGGCTGAGCATCGCTGGGTCGATCAGGCGCTGGTCGAAGGGCGCCAGGGTCAGCGTCTCGAAACACAGGAACGGCTTGCGGGCATCCGGCATCGCGGTAGGGCGGACCAGCAGCAGGTTCTCCAGCCGGATACCGTAGGCGCCCGGCAGGTAGAAGCCAGGCTCGTCGGATAGGATCATCCCCGCGGCCAGGGGCACCATGCGGCCGGCGCGGGATAGGCTGACCGGGCCTTCATGGACCGACAAGTAGCTGCCAACGCCGTGGCCAGTGCCGTGGTCATAGTCCAGCCCGGCCCGCCACAGGGGCACGCGCGCCAGGGCGTCCAGGTGCGGGCCGGACACGCCAACCGGGAACATCGCCGTGGCCACTGCGATATGGCCTTGCAGGACGCGGGTGAAGCGGTCCCGCAGCTCGGCCGGCGGCGTGCCGGGGCCAGTCCAGACGGTGCGGGTCACGTCCGTTGTGCCGTCTTGGTACTGGCCGCCGCTGTCGATCAGATAAACCTCGTTCGAGTGCAGCGGCCGGTCCGTCTCCGCCATCGCGCGGTAGTGGATCACCGCGCCATGCTCCCCGGCGCCGGAGATGGCCGGGAAGCTCTCGCCATAAAAGCCGGGCGCCTCCGTGCGGAAGCGCAGAAGCTGGGCGGCGGCGGCAACCTCGGTCGTGCGTCCGGCAGCGTCGTCCAGCCAGTGCAGGAAGCGGCAGACCGCCACGGCGTCCCTGGCGTGCGCGGCGCGGGCGCCGGCCTGCTCCGCCTCGTTCTTGCAGGCTTTGGGCAGCAGGCACGGGTCCGGCCCCTCCGTCACCACCGCGCCGGCCGCGCGCAGGGCCTGGCCAAACCAAACGGGCGAGCCAGCCGGGTCCACCCGCACCCGCTGTCCAGCCAGGGCCGCCAGGGCGCCCGGCAAGGCATCGCGGCCCACCAGCATCACGTCCGGACCCAGCCAGTCCCGCGCCGCCACGTCCAGCTTAGCGGGGTCCATGAACAGCGCCGCCGTTCCGTCCGCGTGCAGCAGCACGAAGCCGAGGGCGAACGGCGTATAGTCCACGTCGCCGCCGCGGACGTTCAGCAGCCAGGCCAAGGAGGCCGGATCGGTGATGACGGCGGCGTCCTCCTGCTTGGCACGCAACGCCGCCGCGACCTCCGCGCGCTTGTCCGCAGCGGACCGCCCGGCCCATTGCAGCGGCTGCGCCACGACGGGCGCGGCTGGCGCAGGCGGACGGTCCAGCCACGCGGCATCGACCGGGTTGCGCTCCACCGCCACCATCGTCAGCCCGGCGTCCTGGAAGCGGGCCAATCCCTCCTGGCTGATCAGCCAGGGATCATAGCCGATCCGGCTCCTCGGCGCCGCCGCGGCCAGCCAGTCTGGCGGGGATTGATCGGTGATGTGGCACAGTTCGAACAGTGCCGGGTCGGTCTGGGCGGCAAGCTGCAGGGTGTAGCGGCCATCAGTGAACACGGCCGCACGGTCCCGCAGCACGACGGCCAGGCCGGCACTGCCGGTGAAGCCGGTCAGCCAGGCCAGCCGCTCGGCACTCGGCGGCACGTACTCGCCCAGGTGCTCATCAGCCCGCGGCACGATGAAGCCATCCAGGCCATCACGAGCCAGGTCCTGCCGAATGGCAGTCAACTTCGCTGAGGTGTGAACAACCGAAGATCTCACGTTCACATTCTCTTCATAATTTGCATACCTAAACTCTAAGCCACGCACACAGAGCATATCAGGCGGCCAGGCTTTGCGTGCTGCAGTGCAGCAATGGCTACATATATGGTATTGTCGCCACCGCAGAATGTTCTCTGCGCTGAGTGTGGCAGTGTATTTGAACCGTTTTGAGGACCTATTATGAACGCCCCGCTTGCCAAGGAGCAGATTGCGCTCCTGATGTCTGACAGCCTGACGTACCGCACCTCGGCCGTCGAGGGCACAGATGGCACCATCGCCGACCCCCGTCCCACGGGCCTGAGCCGCGTTGTTGCCTTTTTGCGCCACGCCGTTGCAGCCGTCATCGAACTGCCGCGTCGCCGTGCTGTGATGGATGAGCTTGCTCTGCTGACTGACCGCGAGTTGGCCGACATCGGGCTGAACCGCGCCGAGTTGAACCGCGTGTTCGACCCGCGGTTCGCCCAGACCCGTGCACGCAATTTCATGGGCCACGTCGTCTAGGTTAGGTTCGGCGGGATGGGTCAGCCTGTCCCGCCGACCTTCCGCAGGACGAGCGTCGTCCAGGCGCCTTCACGCAGAACACTTTCTAGCCGCAGTCCCTGCCGGCGGTGCGCTGTCAGGACCATGCGCGCCTGACTCGCCAGCAATCCCGATAGGATCGCAGTTCCCCCTGGCGCCAGGGCCATCCCTAAGTCGCGTGCCATGCGGCACAGCGGGCGGGCCAGGATGTTGGCCAGCACGAGATCATAGGGCCGGCCAGCCTGTACCGCCCGCCCCTGCCATCCGTTGGCCAGCACGACACGGACCAGGCGGGCGACCTGGTTCATGGCGGCGTTCTGCCGGGTGACCCGCACCGACCACGGCTCGATGTCGGTCGCCAGCACTCGGCGGCGGAGCAGCTTTGACGCCGCCATCGCCAGGATGCCGGACCCGGTGCCCAGGTCCAGGATGCGCCGCGGACGCCGCCGGGCCGCGATCTCCAACGCGCGCAGACAGCCGCGGGTCGAGCCGTGCTCGCCCGAGCCGAACGCCAGCCCGGCATCCAGGGTCAGCATCACGCGGCCGGCGGGCGGGTTGCCGACCTGATGGGTGCCGCGCACGGCGAAGTGGCGGCCGACGAGTTGCTCCGGAAAGGCATCGTAGGTGCGAGCCAACCAGCCCTCAGCCTCGGTTGCCTCGCGGCCGAGCGTGGCCGTGACGCCGGTCGCCATGGCGGCGATGGCCAGGGCGTCCTGCAGCCCGGCCTCCCCGGCGCCCACGTCGCGCACGCCTTCGACCCGCCAGATGCCGCGCGCCTCATCGGCGAAGAAAAATCCGACCGTCTCGCATGCCGTCGTCAGCGCAGCCTCGTACGCCTCCACGGCGGCGTCCGGCACCTCGACGAACACGGTCTCCAACGGGCCGGCCCGGCGCCTCACGCGCCCTCCCCTGCCTGATCGACCTTCTGCACGAAGCTGCTCATCAGGTGCTTCTGGCCAGACTGCTCGAAGTCGATGGTCAGCTTATGATCGTCCACCGCCGCCACCCGGCCGTAGCCGAACTTCTGATGGAACACCCGGGTCCCCACCGCGAACACGTCCTCCCGCACCGGCCGGGCCGGCTGCTCCCAGGCCTCGATCACCTTGGGACGGCGGGCGGCCAAGGGAGCATTGGTGAACACGCTCGGCGCCGACATCAGCCGGGTTTCCCGCTGCATGGCGGCCGACCCGGCGCGCACCACCTCCGCCTCCGGCAGCTCGTCCACGAAGCGGCTGGGGATGCTGCTTTGCCAGTTGGCATACAGCCGGCGGTTGGCGGCATAGCTGACCACGGCCAGCTTGCGGGCGCGGGTCAGGCCGACATAGGCCAGGCGGCGCTCCTCCTCCAGGCCCTTCAGCCCGCCCTCGTCCAGGGTGCGCTGGCTGGGGAACAGGCCCTCCTCCCAGCCGGGCAGGAACACGGTGTCGAACTCCAGGCCCTTGGCGGCGTGCAGCGTCATCATGCTGGCGCGGTCGCCCTCGGCGTTCTGCTCGTTCTCCATCACCAACGAAACATGGTCCAGGAAGCCAGCCAGCGTCTCGAAGTCGGCCAGCGCGCGGACCAGCTCCTTCAGGTTCTCCAGCCGGCCGGGCGCGTCGGGCGACTTGTCGGCCTTCCACATGCTGGTATAGCCGCTCTCGTCCAGCATGGTCGCCAGCACCAGCACATGGCCGTCCCGCGGCAGCGCCTCGCGCCAGCGGGCGAACGACTGGAATAGCTCCTTCATCGCCGTGCCGATGCGGCCCTTAAGCGCGCCCGACACCGCCAGGCGCTCGGCAGCCTGCGCCAGGGGGATCTGCTGCTCGCGTGCCGCGATGTGCATGGAGCGCAACGCCACGTCGCCGACGCCGCGCCGGGGCACGTTGACGATGCGCTCGAACGCCAGGTCGTCGGCGGGCTGGTGCAGGATGCGCATGTAGGCGATGGCGTCCCTGATCTCGGCGCGTTCATAGAAGCGCAGGCCGCCGATGACGCGGTAGGGGATGCCCAGGGTGATCATCCGCTCCTCAAAGGCGCGGGTCTGCGCGCTGGTGCGGACCAGGATGGCGCACTCGGCGAGCTTGTGGCCGTCGCGGCGCAGGCTCTCGATGCGGTCGCCGACCATGCGGGCCTCCTCATCGGAGTCCCACAGGCTGACGACGTTCACCTGCTCGCCCTGCGCGTCGTTGCGGCCGGAGCGCAGGGTCTTGCCAATCCGGCCCTCGTTGTTGGCGATCAGCCCGGCGGCGGCGGCCAGGATCGGGGCGGTGGAGCGGTAGTTGCGCTCCAGCTTGACGATCTGCGCACCGGGGAAGTCCTTCTCGAAGCGAAGGATGTTCTCCACCTCGGCGCCGCGCCACGAGTAGATCGAGTTGTGGGTGACGATGCCGTTGGCGACGAAGTTGTGCACGCCCTCGACGTTCAGGTCATGCACCATGACGGTCTCATCGACCGTCCCGACCGCCGTGACCGCGTGGTGCCGGCCATCGGCGCCGGCCATCATCATGCCGGGCCGGACCTGCGAAGCCGGGCGCAGGGTCAGCGGGAGCCCGAGCAGGTTGGCGCGGGTGCTGAGCGTCACCGGCAGATGCGCCGCAAGCTGCGATTGCATGGCGTGGACACCCGCCATATCCGCGAAGGTTGCCATGCAGCGCCAGGCCAACGGATCGCGCCGTGAAGGCCCGGCCTCCAGACCCGCGGCATGGAGCGCCGCCAAGCCCTCCGGGTCGTCGCCGCGGAGCGTGACGCGGTGCGTGAAGCCGGCTCCGCGCTGCTTGGCGAACAGGGTCGTGACCAGGTGCCGGCGCGGCCCACGGGCGATCCGCGGAGCGTAGTGCGGCCGGTCCGGGTCCAGGCCATGGTCCTGCATCAGCCGCACGGGACCGTCGCTGGCGGCCTGGGCTGCATGGATGCGGTCCAGCCGGGGCTGGTCGCCCGCCAGGCCCGCAGTGCCCGAAGTCGGGCGTGCGATGAACGGCAAGGTCGTGACGCCATAGCGCAGGCTGAGCAGGTGGCCGAACTCCAAGGCGTCCGCGGCCCCGCCGAATGCGGAGACGAGCCAGACGGCATCCGCCTTCTCCTGCCGCAACCGCTGCTTGTAGCCGATGACCGGCCTGTTCTGGCCGCGGACATGGATGGGCGAGGTGCCGATGCGGAACTGGCCGGCACGCTGCATGAGATAGGTGTAGTGGCCTTGCGGGCCGTCGCCGGGCACGACGTCGGCAAAGTGGACATGCTCCGGCGTGCTGAGCAGCTCGCGTCCGTCCGCCAGGTGCAGGCGCACGAGCGCGCGGTTGCTGCGCCGGGCATAGGTGTCGGTCACGCGCGCCGGACGGAAGGCGCCGCCGCCATGGCAGGCCAGCACCATGTCGCCAGTCTGTATGGCCTCGATAGGACGCTGGCTGCCATCCGCCAGGGTCACGGGCGTCCCGGCGGCCAGGCATTGGTCGTCGTCGCCGACGCAGCAGATGTTCTTGTGCGACTGCGCCAGCAGCCGCAGCCACATGTACTGCACCAGGTTGGTGTCCTGGTACTCGTCCACCAGGATGTAGCGGAACCGCCGGTGGTAGTCGGCCAGGATGTCCGGCTGCGACCGCAGGATCTCCGTCATGTGCAGCAGCAGGTCGCCGAAGTCGGCGGTGTTGAGCTGCTTCAGCCGGATCTGGTAGGCGGCATAGAGGGTGCGGGACTGGCCGCCGGCGAAGTCGCCCTCCTCCGCCGCGGTCACGCGCTCCGGCGTCAGGCCGCGGTCCTTCCAGCGTTGGATCATGCCCATCAGGGCCGGCGGCGCCCAGCGCTTAAGGTCGATATGCGCGGCCTCCATCACCTGCTTCAACAGGCGGAGCTGGTCATCCGAGTCCAGGATGGTGAAGCCGGAGGTCAGGCCGACCAGCTCCGCATGGCGGCGCAGCATCCGGGCGCACAGCGCATGGAAGGTGCCGAGCCACAGCCCTTCCGCCGGGCGGCCGAGCAGGGTGCCGACGCGCTCGCGCATCTCCTTGGCGGCCTTGTTGGTGAACGTCACCGCCAGCACTTGGCCTGGTGCTGCGCGGCCGGTCAGCAGGATATGGGCGAAGCGCGTCGTCAGCACCCGGGTCTTCCCCGTGCCCGCGCCGGCCAGCACCAGCAGGGGGCCGTCCACGGTCTCGACAGCCTCCCGCTGCTCGGGGTTCAAGCGGGCGAGGTATTCGGTCATGGTGCGGGGACGATGGATCGCATCCCCGATATCATAGAACAGGGTCCGGATGTGGCCAACCCGGACGGACGACCTTCGTCCGGCTCGGACGGACGACTGCCATCCGGCCCGCGGCGCCTGGCGGGGCTGTCCGCGCCGCTCCATTTGCTGGCGCTTTCGGCGCGGCGGGGGTCGGTGCTGCTTGCGGTGGGCATCTTCGGCGGCGTGCTGTCGCCGGGGCTGGCGGCGGCGTGCAAGGGCGTGGTCACGCCCGTCGTCCTGGCGATGATGACGCTGGTGCTGCTGCGGGTCGATCTCGCGGGGACCCTGGCGCACCTGCGGCGGCCGGTGCAGGTGGCCGCCATCGTCGCCTTCCTGATGCTGGCCTGCCCGGTGCTGGCCTGGGCCGTCGTGCGCCCGCTGGGGATGGACCCGGGCATCACTGCGGGCGTCGTAATCTTCGCCACCGGCTGCGCCGCCACGTCCTCCCCCGCGTTCGCGCGCATGGTCGGGCTGGACCCGGAGCTGAGCCTGGTCGCCACGCTGGCCACCACCTTCCTGGTACCGCTGACCGCGCCGCCAATGGCGTTGCTGCTGCTGGGAGTGGATTTATCCATCGGCACCGGGACGTTCATGGGCCGGCTGGGCGTCATCGTCGGGCTGCCGATGCTGCTGTCCCTGGGGCTGCGGCGGCTGCTCGGCCCGGTGCGGCTAATGCGCTGGGCGGACGCGGTGGATGGGCTGCTGGTCTGGCTGGTGGTGCTGTACGGCTTTGCCGTGATGGACGGGCTGGACGCGCGGATGGCAGCGGACCCGGCTTGGGTGGTGCAGGCCGTGGCCGCCGCGTTCATCGCAGATTACGGGCTGAACCTGCTGACGGCCGGGGTGTTCGCCCGGCTCGGCACGCGGGCGGCCGCGTCAGCGGGGCTGATGAGCGGCAACCGCAACATGTCGCTCTACCTTGCGGTTCTGCCCGCCGCCGCCGACCCGCGCATTGCCCTGTTCTTCGGGATTTGCCAGTTCCCACTGTTCCTGAGCCCGTTCCTGCTCAGGCCGCTGTATCGACGGCTGCTGGCTTCTTCGAGCGCACGCCCAGCAGGTGGGCAATAGCGAACGTCAGGTCCGGGCGGTTCAGCGTGTAGAAGTGGAACTCGTCCACGCCGTTGGCCTGCAGCAAGCGGACCTGCTCGGCGGCCAGGATGGCGGCGATCATGCGCCGGGTCTCCGGGTCGTCCTCGGTGCCCTCGAACATGGCGCCCAGCCACTCTGGCACGCTGGCGCCGCACATGGCGCTGAACTTGGCGGCCTGCGCGTAGTTGGACACCGGCATGATACCCGGCACGATTGGCGCGGTGATCCCCGCCGCCAACGCGCGGTCCAGGAAGCGCAGGAATACCGTACCATCGAAGAAGTATTGCGTGATGGCGCGCGTGGCGCCCGCGTCGAGCTTGCGCTTCAGGTTGTCGAGGTCGTGGTCGTCGCTGACGGCCGTTGGATGTGTCTCGGGGTAGGCCGCCACGGAGATCTCGAAATCCGCGATCCGCTTCAGCCCGGCCACGAGGTCGTTGGCATAGGCATAGCCGTCCGGATGCGGCTGGTAATCCTGGCCGGCCGGAGCGTCGCCGCGCAGGGCGACGATGTGGCGCACCCCGGCGTCCCAATACTGCCGCGCCACGTCATCGACCTCGCCACGGGACGCGCCAACACAGGTCAGGTGGGCGGCCGGGGTCAGCGTGGTCTCCCGCACCAGGCGGGTCACGGTGGCATGGGTGCGGGCCTGCGTGGTGCCGCCAGCGCCGTAGGTGACGGAGACAAAGCGGGGATGCAACTGCTCCAGCCGGCGCACGCAGGTCCAGAGCTGCGCCTCGAGCGCGTCGTTCTTGGGCGGGAAGAACTCGAACGACAGCGCCGGGGCGGGCAGTGCCGCGGTGCGGGCGGGCAACGCGGCGAAGCGGGGGCCAGTCAGCCAGCGCTCTAGGGTGGCGGGCGCAGCTTCGGCCTCGGGTCGGGTGATCTGGTTCATCGCGTGCTACCCAGGTTGTGAACGTGCAACAATCGGCGTGTCGCAGGTAATATACGACGGCGCGGGCGCAACACCATCCGCCCGCGTGCGTATATCGGTGCAGCCTGCGGCCCTGCTGCCGTCGAAAACGCCTCCTTCACCGGGCGGCCATGGGAATCAAGATGCGATCCACTCTTGCGATGTTGCTGCTTGCTGCCGCGCTTTCTGCATGCGCCAGCCAACCGCCTGGCAGCCCCCCTGGCAGCAGCGAGGCGACGGCGGACCAGGTCAACGATCCCTATGAGGGCGCGAACCGCTTCGTTTACCGGGTCAATGACACGGTGGATATCTATGTCGTGCGTCCGATCGCCGTGGGCTACAGAAACTATGTGCCCGGTGCGGTGCGCCGGCCGATTCGCAACGTGTTGCGCAACCTGGCCAGCCCGATCATCCTCAGCAACGACGTGCTGCAGGGCAAGCCGCGCCGGGCAGGCGACACCATGATGCGCTTCCTGATCAACAGCACCGCCGGCGCCGCCGGGCTGTTCGACATGGCGACCGGCCTGGGCTATCCCCGGCACAGCACCGACCTCGGCGTGACGCTGGCCTTGTGGAATGTGGGCAGCGGTCCCTACTTGTTCCTGCCGCTGCTTGGCCCCAGCAGCGTGCGGGACGGCGCGGGCTATGCCGGCGACCTCGTGTTCGATCCGCTGACATGGGCGACGTTCGGCGGCAGCAGCGCCGTCGAAGGCGCGCAGTTCGGCATCAGCGCCGTGGATACAAGGGAGCGCCTGCTCGACCCCATCGATGACGTGAAGCGCACTGCGCTCGACCCGTATGCCACGTTCCGCAGCGTGTATGGCCAGAACCGCCAGTCCACGATCGACGAGACCAGGAATGACAACCAGGCGACCGTTCCCGCCTGGTTCAACCACTGACCAAAGGCATTTCCACCCATGCTGACACGCCGTCACCTCCTGCTTCTCGGCACCGCGACGCTTGCAACCCTCGCCGCGGGGCCGCGCGCCTGGGCGCAGGACGCCACGGGCTTCATCGTCAACCTGGGCAACCAGTTGGCCGCCATCGTCAACGGCCCCGGCAGCTATGAGGAGAAGAAGCGCCGGCTGGCTCCCCTGGTGGAGCAGTCGGTCGATATCGACGGGATCGCGCAGTTCTGCCTGGGCATCTACTGGCGCCGGGCCACGCCGCAGCAGCAGGCGGAGTTCAAGCACCTGTTCCATGCGGTGCTGCTGAACAACATCGCCAGTAAGCTCGGCCAGTTCCAGGGCGTCACGTTCCGGCCGACCACGACGCAGCAGCGGGATGGGGACAGCCTGGTCGGGACCATCATTCAACGGCCGAACCAGCAGCCGAACAACGTGCAGTGGGTGGTCACCAGCGCGTCGGGGCAGCCGAAGATTGCCGATGTCGTGGCGGAGGGGGTCAGCCTGCGGCTGACGCAGCGCAACGACTACAGCGCGTACCTGACACGCAATGGCAACAACGTGGATGCGCTGCTCAACGCGATGCGGGAGCAGACCAGGGCTTGATGACCTGGGGCTTGATGACGCTTTCGTAGACCGTCACCGGGGCGCCATCGCGCAGGAAGGCCTCGCACGGCCGCATGCCGATGGCGCCCAGGACCGTACGCGACGCCAGGTTGTCGTCCCGTGCCACGGCCAGAATCCGGGCCAACCCGGTGTTGTGGGCAAAGCGCAAGGCGGCGCCGGCGGCTTCCCGGCCCAAGCCGTGGCCGCGTGATGCCGGCGTGAAGGCGAAACGCAGCGCCGGGCTGCGGCCGTCGGGGCGGTCGTGGATACCGGTGATGCCCAGGGCCGGGCCATCGCCGAGCGGGCGCACCATCCACATGCCGACGCCGTGCGACGCCCAGTAGGAGGCGTCGGCGGCCAGTTCGTCAGCGACCTGGGCCGGGCCGCACAGGCCGCCCAGCATCCGGCCATAGGTCGCGGGGTCGGCCTTAAGGGCGCGTAGGTCGGGCAGATCCTGCCAGCCGACCGGCGACAGAAGCAGCCGGCCGGTGCGGATGTGCCACACCGGGTTCACGTTGCTGCTCCCTCGCCCTCCGGGAGAGGGTCGGGGCGAGGGAGGCGGAAGGGGCCATACCCTGCCGTTGTGTAGGCGCCTGTGTAGGCGACGGTCGTTCCTTGTTGGGCAAGGCCGGCGCTTGCCGCTTCCCTCACCCCGGCCCTCTCCCGGAGGGAGAGGGAGCAGGGCACCCTATCGCGCCAGGGGGCGGTACTTGATGCGGTGCGGCTCGGTGGCCTCGTTGCCCAATCGACGTCGCTTGTCCTCTTCGTAGGCCTGGAAATTGCCCTCGAACCACTCGACGTGGCTGTCGCCCTCGAACGCCAGGATGTGCGTCGCCAGCCGGTCCAGGAACCAGCGGTCATGGCTGATGATGACCGCGCAGCCGGCGAACTCGGCCAATGCCTCCTCCAGCGCGCGCAGGGTGTCCACATCCAGGTCGTTGGTCGGCTCGTCGAGTAGGATGACGTTGCTTTCCGACTTCAGCATCTTCGCCAGGTGGACCCGGTTGCGCTCGCCGCCCGACAGGATGCCGACCTTCTTCTGCTGGTCCGAACCCTTGAAGTTGAACGCCCCCACGTAGGCCCGCGACGGCACCGCCCGCTTGCCGAGGTAGATCACGTCGGTGCCGCCGCTGATCTCCTCCCAAACCGACTTGTCGGCGTCCAGGCTGTCGCGCGACTGATCGACGTAGCCGAGCTTCACCGTCTCCCCCACCCGAAGGTTGCCGCCGTCAGGCTCGTCCTGCCCGGTGATCATGCGGAACAGCGTAGTCTTGCCGGCCCCGTTGGGTCCGATGACGCCGACGATGCCGCCGGGCGGCAGCTTGAAGTCCAGGTCGTCGATCAGCAGACGGTTGCCGAACGCCTTGCGGACCTTGTCGGCCTCAATCACCAGACTGCCCAGGCGCGGACCCGGCGGGATCACGATCTCCGCCACCCCGGTCGCCATCTCCTGCGACTTCGCCTGCATCTCCTCATACTTAGCGATGCGGGCACGGCTCTTGGTCTGCCGGGCGCGGGGGCTGGACTGGATCCACTCCTCCTCCGCGGCCAGGGCGCGCTGGCGGCTGCTCTCCTCCTTCTCTTCCTGTTGCAGGCGCTTGCGCTTCTGCGCAAGCCAGGACGAGTAGTTGCCCTCGAACGGGTAGCCGCGGCCCCGCTCGATCTCCAGGATCCAGTTGGTCACGTTGTCCAGGAAGTAGCGGTCATGGGTGATGATCATGACGGTTCCGGCGAACTCGCGCAGCGTGTGCTCCAGCCAGGCGACGCTTTCGGCATCCAGGTGGTTGGTGGGTTCGTCGAGCAGCAGCAGGTCGGGCCTCTCCAGCAGCAGGCGGCACAGCGCGACCCGGCGCCGCTCGCCGCCGGACAGCCGCGCCACGTTGGCGTCGGGCGGCGGGCAGCGCAGGGCGTCGAGCGCGATCTCAATGCGGCGGTCGAGGTCCCAGCCGTCCTCGGCGTCGATCTTCTCCTGCAGCTCCGATTGCTCGGCGAGCAGCGCCGTCATCTCGTCGTCGTCCATCGGCTCGGCAAAGCGTTCCGAGATGGCGTTGAAGCGGGCCAGGGCGGCGTTCAAGGGGCCGAACGCCAATTGCACGTTCTCGGAGACGGACTTGGCGTCGTCGAGCTTCGGCTCCTGCTCGAGGTAGCCGATGCGGATGCCCTCGGCGGCCCAGGCCTCGCCGCCGTACTCGGTCTCGATGCCGGCCATGATCTTGAGCAGGGTGCTCTTGCCGGCGCCGTTGACGCCGAGGATGCCGATCTTGACGCCGGGCAGGAAGGAGAGAGTGATGCCCTTGAACACCTCGCGGCCGCCGGGGAAGGCCTTGGTGACATCCTTCATCACATAGACGTATTGGTAGCTGGCCATGGCGCAGGCTCCTGGTGGGCGGCTGGGTGTGTTTAGGGTTGCGG
>JAABUX010002759.1_pt1 | contig 24331 bp, 21 predicted proteins | sample 5561851 | NCBI WGS metagenome assembly JAABUX01 (sample SAMN10711883, study PRJNA513361) | rock metagenome | isolation source: Antarctica rocks | place: Antarctica: Victoria Land, Richard Nunatak red sandstone | collected 2016-01-03 | reverse complement strand
GTAGTGAAAAATTTCCGGCTCGAATGCTTCTCCATCGTACTCGGCGGCACTTTAAGGTTAGATTAGTCACCCCATCGATAACTCGCTTCAGCAAGTCTGGGTAAACCACGACGTTCCTTATGGTGTATGGGTCTTTCCAAATTCCGACCTTAACTCATACTTCGCGGCAGCGGCGAGCAGACATTGACCCTTGTCTCAGCGGAGCCCAGCCAGGGCTCATGTCCAGGTACATCCGTGCCCCGGAGCACTCCCGACTCCGTCAACGTCATGCCACACCTTAGAAGTCAATTCATGATGCCGGCAGCCTCCTCTCGGCCTATTATGGTGGGACCGCTGGCATGTGATACCCAAACACAGGTCGACCTGAAGGGAGGAATATGCTCAAGATCTCCTCTGCAACATCCACGATGAGCCAAGAGCCATTCCGAAGGACGAGGTTCACAGAACACTATACTTACCGAGGGAGAATCCACGCGGCGAGAATAATACAGGGAAATAGAGCGATATCACTCATCCCTCACTGCCTCTCTCGCAAGACTTGTTGGCGCCTTGAGTACAGAGTAGCGTCTTAGCGCATCGAATCATATTGCGTCTTGGTGATGCAACTAGGAATAGCATGAGTGGATACGTTCGGCTACTATGGGTCGTGCCAGGGATCCTAAGCTGTTGGAGATTGTCAAAGGATACGGCAAAACCTGGAATGCGGTACGCAATCGCCGCGCAGCAACAATCTCGTACGGAAATCTTCAGAGGCATATTGGCAATGAATGACTGCTTTTATCTGTGCATCTATTCATCCAAAAGCATGTTCTTCATCCCCCAATCTCCGCTCATCATCATTACCACCGTATGCCCCTCCATTCAAGATGATCGCTTCGTTGTCGTTATCATCATCTTGTACCCGCCGCCAAACGCTCTTCGTTGACCGGTTCTCCTTGTCCTCTTCTCCATCCCCAAGATCAGTACCACGCCCCTTGGCCTTCCAAACAGGGCGTATCAAACTTCCCAATAGCGGATTCTTGCTGAACGCACCGCCTTCCACCCCACCTCCTTCATCACTTGCACCATTCGCACCCGCGTCCTCACTATCGTCAATCTCCTCATGCTTTGGCCTCTCCACCTCTCCCATCCTCTTGACAACCTTGCCTCCGACCAGGTCTAGACTTACGACCACCCGCCTCTTATCATACTCAGGCTTCGCGTTCCACTCCTGCTCCCTTAGCACTTTCTGCTGCCTCTTCAGTTGTGCGGCTCGCTCCACGGGCGAAGACCACATCGATAACCCAGACGTTGGCGTCTCGAAATCAGCGGCTTCATCGATTATATGTGTACGGCGCGCGTTTTCGGCCTGGTAGGAGAGGAGCTTGTTGCGGTGTTGGAGCGCTTTATCAAGCGTCCCGTCGACGTTCGCTGTTGTGGAGGATGCTCCGCTTGTAGTGGGATTGGCGAAAGGTCTGGGAGCTGATGCTAAGTCTGCGCGACGCTGAGAGACATTGTTAAGGTTCATGCGCTCTTGGCCACGCTCTTGGCGGAGGGAGTCTATCATCGACGTGATCTGCTCTGAGGAGAGAAGAGGCGTGGAGCAGAAAGTACAGGGACCGAGACCTTCTTTCACGCAGATGATTTTGCCGCAGGATAGGCAGTTGGGCGCGACCGCGAGGAGGGGATGGCGCGTTGCGAGGCAGGTGCAGCGGCGAGAGGCGGGCGTGGCGGTGGAGAGAGACGGATTGGTTTGCAGTTCAAGTGTGCGGATGGCAGAATCCTGTAAGTGTCGTGTCAATAGATATTCTTTGCGGTATAGATGGAAGCCGTACAAGGTCTTGCAGTGTCGTAGATGCGCCATGCATAGAGGCTCCGCCCTGAACGTTGATCTTGGTCTTGGGGGCAGGGGAAGAGGTGCGAGATGAGGTACGTGAGCCTGAGCGGACATTGGGAAGGTCTGAGATCAGGTGTCCAGCGGCTGAGGGTGGAGGCTTGGAGGATGTAGCGGAGATGCTCTTGGGTAGTTGGAGTGCGTCTGGCTGGTCTGACAAGGCTAGTGTTTTCGCCAGCACTGGCTCCACCTGTGACTTTCCTTTTCCAGCCATGTAGACCATCTCTTCCTCTTTTCGATATGCGCCAGACGTACTTCCATAATCCTCTACCTGTCGCGGAGGAGGAAGTTTGTTCAGAGGCGGCTTCTTCTTGTGGGGTTTGCGGGTATGATTCGGTGGCCCTGAAGCCACTGTGGATGCGGCAGGGGCGTCTCGACGTGCGTTGTAAGAGCTTATGAATTCCAAGGCTTTGGGCGAGTCCCCTAGCAAGTCTTTGAGGTGTTCGGCGGCAGCATCCTTGGGGAGGGTGGAGGTATAGTCAAGTATCTGCTGGAGAGAGGCTTCATCGAGTTGTAGGAGCTGAGATAGCTTGTTAGTATCCCACGTAGTGGATGTCATGACTAGACAATCTGATTGTAAGGCGAAGGATACGGGTTGTCATTTTCGGTAAATGAACAATATCTCATTCCCAGCGGAACGAAACCGCTCCAGGGGTCACGTGGGGCTAGGTATTTTATCGCGGCAGGAAGTTCTTGTTTGGCGCGCCAGCCGCGAACGCGAGCTACTTATGCTAAAGTAGAAGGCACAGCCACGGTCATTCCTTGATTGCCTCATTTTCCATAGGACACATGCGTACGAGTATTCCCAGGCAGCAGTGATGTGAAACATCTCGAAGCACCGCAGCAGGCGCGCGCTATGACAGACCTTTCAATCTATGGCACTCTTCCGTGAACTGTTCTCATCTGGCAGCCTTCACCTTAATTCTGCTCGGCTTTGATTGAAATTTGTCACGTCATGATTTACACCTGAAAGTCCTGCTTTCATCACGTTGTATCCCTCTATACAGCTTTGCTATGGGGCTTATAACCGAGACACAGCGGGAGGCGAATATCAAAGAGGACCGGGCGTCAAGACGATTTGAATTAGACCCGACTCAGATATATCATCCCGTGTTCTGCTTAACTAAAGTTCCAGACGCAGTGAGTTCTGTGAACAGCGAGCCCAAGGCTCTTACTTTCAGCACTGTACACCTTGTCAAAGGCTAAATTTTGGTTAGTACTGGAAAAAGATCGGTTTTCAGGAACACGATCTTAGACTAGGCGGTGACAACTATCTCGAAATCTCGTCCATTGACGATACTTCCTTGGACGCCATACGAGAGAAGCGGAAAGAACAACTCGCTACCAATTTCGACGAGCCCCCCAACTATGACTTCGTCAACCAAACAATCGACCAAGTCTACGATTTCTACAAACGCCACTTACGACCCGCAGACCACAGCTCAAACATGCCCCATTTCTCCGCCTTCACCTTTGCAGTCGTCGACGAGGCGTGTCTCCGTTCCGACCCACAACAACTTCTCATCTGCAGCGACGCACCCGACTTCAACGAAACGGACGACATGATCGTGCTGAAGCAAACCCGTTTCAAAGCGACCATGGCGTGGGGTGAGAGCGTAAGGGTGGAAGAGCTGACCATGACGCCCACAGAAGCGGAGCTCCGAGCCAAGGAACCGAAGAACAGGAATTTCACCACGCTGAAGATGCAGCCGGTACCACCCAAACTCGTCCGTGCCGATGTGTCCTCCGGTGACGAGAGTGGGGATGAGGAGGGTGTATTGTATGTATTTGCGACGCCGGCGCAGGCAAGGGCGAAGAAGCGAGCTGGGATTAAGGCGGCGGAGACTAAGGGGTGGGTGCCTGGCAGGGGCTGGGCAGATGGAAAGGAAGGGCAGAGCGTAGACTTTTATACGTGAGATACTCTGTATTTGGGAGAAATGGTATTTTACTTGCCGGAAAGAGCTCACTGCGCTATGTACCTCGATATGTTGGTGCTCTCCCAAGCCGCAACTATGACGACGAAAGTATGACTCTAACTGTGAGTGTGGTACGTAGGATTGAAGACGAAATTACGACCAGCCTGAAGTGAAAGAAGCTTGAAGTACGACCAGGCCTTAATAACCAAAGCTCCTTTCAAAACCATCTGCCGTATATACGAGCGCTAGCAGCTCATTTCACGCTGGCGCTGCAACTCTACTCATCTACTCATAGCGAGAGGGCTAAACGACTAAATTCTGTTTTGGGCCTGCAGAAGCTGTTGCTTAGATAAGGGGTCATTTGCCGGCGTATGTGGAATTAAGTATTTTCATAGCAATGCAGCATTATTCAGACATTACATAGCATCCCATCCAACCCCATATAGGGAGGATTCTTCGAAAGGGCGCCAAGCTCCCATGTAGTATACCAGGCTCTCGGATGCAGTACCTCGGGCGAAGGAGCGCCCTTGAGCATCGCTTATGTTTCGCCAGCGCATACAATGTATACAGGCGCCTACCGGCCTCAACCATACGTCGCGTATCCTCTGGAGCCGCCATATGAACATTCACCCACTGCCCACTGCCTACTGCCCAATTGTCCTGGTGCTGCCTTGTAATTTAAGATATCTTGATTGCTATCTTAGCAACCAATCACCAAAATGCATCCCTACCTCGTTCTCACCTCATTACTGGCTTCCCTAACCACAGCTCTCACACTCAGCATCGCACAACCCCCACCCATCCTCCAACCCTCCAACCTCACCACCACCGCCAGCCCCGACAACTTTGCCAAACCAAGCGCAGACTGGGAATGCCGCAGCGGCGGCAGCCTCCACCGACCCAAATTCCAAGACTGCGGCTTCGCCGCGCTCAAATTGCCCAAAACGGCCACCAGTGGCACCTTCCACACCGGATCCGCTGCCGATGAATTCAAGCTTCCTTTCGTAGCGACGGATGGTACGTGCAGCGTACGGGTTGCCTTCGTTGAGGGCGGGAGATGGCAGGACACTGGGTCTTGGCATCAGGTCGCTACGGAAGCTGCGGCGTTGTGGCATGGGTGTAGGGCGGCTGTTGTTGAGTCGTGGTTTATTGGCGCGACGACGACGGCGGGGAGAGGGGGGAAGATTGGAATTACGTTTGTGTATCATGATGGGAATGTCGATGCGGCGTAGTAGACTTCATGCCGGATTCCGAGGGCCAAGGTTGTTTGTTGCTGGCTTGGGAATTCTGGTGGCGGTGCCGATGAGTTCAAGCTCGTTACCAGAGGCCGTGTTCGTTCTATTACCACCTGAGCTTGAGCTCTCATTCAGCCACGGGGTCGGGGCTGGGTACAAAGAGAAGTGCATCGTATGCGATCAGATCGCTGCCAAAAGTACACTCAGAGGGGGAAACGATGGCCCAGGAGTGTTCAGCAAAACGGTGGCCGAAAGTCATATGCCGTTATCATCTAGTGTGAAAAACCGTTCCATCGCTGACCGTGTAAGAATTCCCTCTGGACTTTGACATGTCCGACATCAGCGCGTGGTCCCACTTATCAACCTCACCCTCCTCCATCCACATTTCCCTCAGAGGTTTCGTGAACGTCTCCTCCTCGACCTCGATCTCAATCTCAATCCTTCTTTGAAGTGCCTTCATCATCCCTAGTATCGGTCTCGTTTCCTTCTCCAGGTCTTTGTACCCCTTCTGAGGTTCTTCTCCGTCTCTCAGCCCGTCCTTCTGTATCGTGAACGTAAGATACTGCTTGGAGCGTGCTTCCGTTGCCTGCGCATCTGCCAGAACCTGCAGTATCTTCCATATGGTTTCGCCAACCTGCGAGAAATAGTAGCCATCATCCAAAATCAACCAGATGACATCGCGTGCGCTGATCAAGTTGATATGGCGTAGGCGTCGAAAGCAGTGCGGGTAGATCATCCGAGCTCTCGAGGATCCAGGATGCTGTTCGGGATCCAAGACAATCTCATCTGTGTCTGTGCGGAACAAGCCTTCATAAACAGCCAGATAATGGGGGTAGTCGCTAACAGTGTCTCTCAGACCAAGAGGGGTTGCAAGGTAGATCCGGTATCTGTTGTTCTCATAAAGTATGGGAATGGCCTCGGAGTGGATCTGCCGATTGACTTGTAAGATCATGGGTTCGAAGCTGCGAATGGCCCTCAACAGGGCGGTATCTACCGGGGGGAATACTATTTTCCGCCAGTCCCTGCAGCGTCTTTCGGTGGATTTCTTTCCGGGAAAGGCGTCTCGCCTAAATCGGTCATGGTATAAGGTGTAAACATTTCTTGGCTCAGGGCTGAGGAGCTGTTCATAGATTATCAGGCGAAGCTCTAGAGGCAGGGCAAGTAGCGGGGATGGGGAAGTATCTTCGAATGCCATGTTAATCTCATGGAAAGGAGGTTCTGAAGGGATAGGTCGAGCATTTCCATGCACGTAGTCATGTAGGTAGTACAGTGAGGTAGTACATTGAGCAATTGAATGACGTTCAGACGCCCGAGGTTTTGCCGGTCGCCTATCAATGAAGAGTGAACTGGGGAGACGGCATCGGCTGGCAATCATTCGCTCCCCATCTTATACATATCTTATACCTTACAGGCTTCTATCTTGTCGTTGTTCGGAGTGTATCAAACCAAGATACATTAACCAATCGGCTCTAAAATCTACTCTATTGCTGAAGATGTAAAAGATACGCAGCCAGCACACCAGCCTACAAATCGACGCGCAGGTCCATGAATTCCTCTAAAAGCCTCGGCGATAATACGACTAATGAACTACCCTCGTAGTTCAAAGCTTGTAAAAAGCACAAACGTGGTTTCATAGCTTCTAGATATGTCATCAGTGGAACATATTGCGTGCAACAAACTCATCGGTACTGTACAGTTGCAACTAGACACCTCAACCATTGAAATGCCTCGCTGTATGGGACCATCATGAAGACCGACGCACACATCTTTCTTTGCACATCATCATCCGCAATTGTACCTCGATCTCCAGCCAATCTGTTATGGGTCACGCCTTGAGTGGCGTTCACGAGTACTCCGCTGTTACCTAAAGAAAAGTCTCAAAAGAATCCACGCAGCAGAACACTTGTAATTGGACAAGTCCACAATAAGTTTAAACTTTTGAGAGGTTGAAAGAAGGACTTTAGTACATTACTATGTTCAATGACAGCTTATGTCGTAGGAGCTACTATTGCAGGACTTCACATTGAATGGTGAAAGCTAATCGTGATGACAGCAGTAAATTCGAAAAAGGCACCTCATTCTATCTAACAAATATCGCCAGCGAAAGGTTGATTACGGATGCCCCGGAAGTCGAAGTTGGCAACTTTGGGAAGCCTCCACGTTCTTATCCCCGATGCGAATCTCATGGCCACCGGTTTTCTGATGTGCTTACAGATCCTAGTAGCTCCTGATATATTGGCGATCAGATTTTAGCACCTACCCCGGGATTCCGCTCATACATAGGTGTTGGCCCAGGTCCCTCATTGAACACCGAAACAATCTAGTCATCGACCTTTCATCGGTCCTGGCAGGGTGGCAGAGGCTGTATGTTATGAAACCTCATGACGAAGACCGCAGTGGGCTCAATGAGGTTTCACGCTGCAAAGATGTGATATGTCGCTTATGAAATTGTTCTTGCTTCCGGTGTATGTCTTCGGAAATCGCTGCTGGCGATTTGCGATGCGGGACGCATCGTGTCGCGTATCCTCTGTAGCCGTCAAATATATACAATCGCCATGGTCGCCTGAACGCCGCACATATTCGCATTCCAGTCAGCTCTTCCGTGCCTGCCAAAATTCGCATTCATGATATCCATCTTGACAGCACAACGTGGGCGTCTTCCCAACCAGCTCGTCCAGTAACACCTCAGGATATCAAATAGCCATGCTTTTCCCAAATCTCGTACTTTTTTTCTTTCTCCATATTAACGCCTGGCTATGCGCAGCGTATCCAAACCCAAGCCCACTTTTGCATCCCCTAGATCTAAATCTCGTCCAAAACCTCACCTTGGCCCTCCCCACAAGCAGTCGCACATTCTGCTACGAGGACGGCGCTCGCACCACCGTCGCCGGCTGCCGTCCAGTCTTAAATTACATGAAAGGATTCGCCAACTACAAACTCATCCAACCCTTCCAAGAAGGACGCTGTCCCACCATTCCGGGCGACCAAAAACCTCCTCTGCTGCTCTTCGCGAAGACAGCGACGTGCGCGATCGAGATTGCGAGTCAGCGGAAGGGCTTCGTGGACGCGTTCAGCTTTGAGGAGGTGAGGACGGTGGCGACGGAGGTGGTGGAGGAGTGTCAAAATTCTGGTGGGTTTGGGGGATCGGGGGCGCTTGGGAGGGGCATGGGGTGGCGTGTCAGAATTATCGGGGTTGATGCTGGCCATTCATCACAAGGAGCTTTGCAGGCCTGATGTATCACCATTGTGAGGTGATTGTCATTGATCATGGCCGCATCTATAATGAGATCTGATCACGGGAGAAAGGCTTGAAAAACCATTTGCAATATTATCAGTCGACAGGAAATACCAGGAGGCTCTCCAAGATCTTCTGACTTATCCTGAATTAACAGCGTAATGGTAGCATGTTTTGATCTGCATATGCGGTATATCCAAGTCTCAAAGCTGACTGACAGAATGCAAGATACGGCAAACGGTCCTCAGTGTGTCATAGCTTAGACGCTCAACCAGCTTCTGATCAAAGCGCTTGCTAGGGCGGCGGATATATTGAGGTCTGGTCATAGGTACAGTAGTTAAAGGGCATCCCAATCGGGCTTCGACACCTTGTTCACGACCCACTTTGGACTCTCATGTCGTCTTCGAAGTTCGAAGATGTGACATCGGGGCGCTTAAGATCTCAGCAAGCGCCTTGAGATATGCCGACATCATTCTCTGTCTGGGTCAATGATCAGACGTGCACTTACTGTCTGGCATCCACCGCATCTGGAATGCCTGGGACCCTGATACTTCATATGTGCTCCCAGATCGAGGAGATGTACAGCCCCGATTGACGCGCATATGCGGCAAGGTCGATGTTTCATATAATGCTACAATGTCATCACCATGACCCACAGCTGAGGATTTGTTACCATCTCTGCGAAGTTGAAGACGCAGTGGAATATTGGCTTCCATATTCCCCTATCTGCGCTAGCGCCAGCACCAACCGCCGACACTAAAATCAGACAGCGCGTAGCACTACTCTTCCATAATGTGATTCGCCGACGACCAGAGTCCTTACATATGCAACCAATGAAAGTTACTGGTAGCACAGCGAATCACCGCTTTCACATTCAAGCTCCCATGCAACGCCATCACGGCAAAGGCGGGCCTAGCATGGCCGCCGTATGCTTGATCCGTGCTTGCTGCCCTGATTCGACGTCCACCCCTCGCAGCGACACATCGAAGATCCACGTAGTACCAGGTACTGCCAAAAATTCGTATCCCACGAAGGGCCAATCGCCGCCACTGTGCTTCCGCCCATCACCGCTGGCCTCTCAGGTTTCAGCGACAGGGGAGGGTGATGTCCTTCGCTGCATCTGGAACAGCATCTGGGAGAGGCACTTGGCATAGCGTGCATACTATACTTTGGACCACGCCAAAGTTACCCGTCACAGTCTCCCAAGCGCCAATAGCATGGCGCCATGCACCGTCTCATGGCGGGCGCTTCTCCACCTCCTGCGAACACTACCGGCCATGCAAGGCACATAGCCACATATACTGATGGGGGCCCCAAAATAGCTCTCGAATCCTTCGTATCCCTCCACGACGACTTCAAGCGACCCGTCGACGACATCATTCATGCGCATTGCTATCGTCCTGACTGCGTTGAGGATCTGGAATTCTCCGCTAACCATATAGACTTCTCGTACTCCCCGATCAATCGTCCGGTTTCACTGTGGATACCAATACTGGTGGCGGAACAGTGAAACATATTGATACCCCTCCATCGTAAGAGCTGGCATACAGAACGAACGGCGCAGGATCGTCACCTGGGAGACTCACGACACTCGACAGTCCTTGGTATTCTAGGAGAGCCAACGCATACTTGAGATGAACTGGGAAGGGTTTTCACCTTGATTTCACCAGTACCGCAGCGACGAATGATAGCATACCCAGCACGGCGGAGAGACCAAAAGATTCCTGGTAACTTCTAATCGCAGCCGTCGCAATCCGAGATCATGCCCTTCCAGCCAAGAAGCCTCCTGGCCGAGAGCGCCTCCACCATACTCCAACGATCCCTCGAGAAACGAATACAGCCAAACATCACTAGTGACAGCCCACCTGAGCTCATCGCTGCCAGCAAAGAAGATCCGTGGTCGCAAGCTGGGAAATATTCGCTTGGATGGGTATACTTCTCGATCATACTACTGATCCTGACGTGCTCGATACATTGGTGGCATTATTGGACGGACAAGATAAGGAGGGCAACGCACAAGGAGGTGGTAGCCAAATCGTCAAAGACTTCATCGCCGGATACCGATTACGAACTAGCAAGTCTACCAACCAATTGCTCGTCAAGAAAATTCTTTCCCAGCGACAGCGATCTGCCAAAGCAGGAGACTACCGAAGACGAGATGCCAACATTCTCGTTCGGACCATTCAATACTGCCCTCGCCCTCGTACGTTTCGTGTTCTACAGACCGGTGCCAATCCTGCGATACAAGAAACGGACCTTGACCTTTCCCAGCCCAGGAACATTCTTCATCGTTTCAGTTGCAACGGTATTTGTGATCCTCTACTGCTTCCTACCACAGCCGCTTTACTACGCTAGCATCGGCTATGGCTCCCCACCCTTGGCCATTCGTGCTGGGATGATAGCAGTGGCAATGATGCCTTGGATCGTAGCACTCAGCACGAAAGCCAACTTCATCAGTATGATCACCGGAGTCGGCCATGAGCGGTTGAATGTTTTGCACAGATGGGCAGCCTACATCTGCCTGTTACTGAGCTTAATACATACAGTTCCCTTCTACATAACACCAGTATGGGATATAGGGGGCCTTAACACATTCAAGAACCTTTTCTCCGGCAATTACTACCCCTATGGATCTGGGTTGGCCGCTCTCGTACTGTTGCTGGTCCTTTGTCTGCATTCGCTGCCTTTTGTCCGAGCATGGGCGTACGAGTTGTTCGTCATTGCGCATATCCCGCTATCGGTGGTCTTTCTCGGCATGCTCTTTTGGCATTGCCATAATTATCTCACGTCATGGAATTATCTTTGGGCAACGACAGCTATCTGGCTTGCCTCTTACTGCGTCAGGCTTTTTTACCTCAACTGGACAAACCCCTGGCGGATGTCCTGGTTGATCGGCGAAGAAGCGGCAATTACGATCCTGCCGGAGAACGCCGTAAAAGTCACGATACCCACACAAGTGAAATGGACCCCTGGCCAATACGTTTATCTACGAATGCCGGGCATCTCAGTATTCGAGAATCACCCATTTACCGTCTCGTCCTTGTGCAGCAACGACTTCCCTTCGGAGTACGGCGAGGCATACCGGGACATGACCTTGGTCTTCCGCCCTTTTGGTGGTTTCACTCGCAAAGTCCTCGACACAGCCGTGAAGAATGGACCGGTGAAAACCTATCGCGCCTTTGTCGATGGACCTTATGGAGGAATGCGCCGTGATCTCGCGTCATTCGACACCGTGGTCCTCTTTGCAGGTGGCAGCGGCATCACAGCCATCGTATCGCAACTCCTCGATCTGATCAAGAAGATGCGCGATGGCAAAGCTGTCACGAAAAAGGTCCATCTTGTGTGGGCCTTGAAGCGCCCTGACACTATGGAATGGTTCAAAGAGGAAATCCGCATCTGCCGCGAGTTTGCTCCACTAGATACGGTGCACTGCCAATTCTTCATCACGGCCGCAAAACGCCAGTTACCCGGACAATCGCAATTCCCACCTTCACCCAATCGACCCCTTCACGACCTCCTCCACAAACAGATCGACAACACCTTCCAAGGCATCGCTTCAAAGCGGAACTCAGCCCTCATCACAGAAGCATCAGGTGGCGATCCCGAAAAGGAGCGGGAGATGCGCGCCGAGAACGAAGACGCCATCACCGGCCTCCCACACCCGACCTTCCTCCCTCCGCCAAAGAAAGCCCACACCCGCAGCAAACCCTCCCTCACCATCTCCTCCCAAAACCTCACCCCGCCCCAAGAAGACAAACCCAACCTCGACTTCGGCTTCCCCTCAACGCCAACCATGCTGCAAAAGAACCTCATGCGCTTCGCCTTCATGCCATCCCTCCACCCCAAGAAGTCCTCCTGGAGCACCGAGTACGGCCGCCCGGACATACCGTACATGCTCAAGGGCCTGGAGCGTGAGTTCGGCAACCGCACCTGCGTCTTCGTGTGCGGGCCGCCGAGTATGAGGGTTGACGTGCAGAGGGTCGTTGCTGGCATGCAGCGAGGTGTGTGGCAGAGCGAACGGGAGGAGGTGTTTTTGCATACGGAGAATTATGCCATTTAATACCCGGGGAAGGTGGGAGGCGTGTATATAGCGTGGGATCTGAATCACTTGCATATATGGGTTGTGATGGACAGTTTTGATTTGGCTTGGCGTTCTGAAGCTTTCTTTCATCGGTCTTACATACCCTAGCGGTCATGCACCGCCTGCGTCGTTTTGGCTACCGCAGCTCATGTCTCCTTCGCTGTCATTTACTTTTCGTCACACTTCCGATCACACGCTTTATACAGCAGTGGGCTGATAGATAGATATCTACAAACTCACCTACGCATCTAATCTCATCTACATCCCCTTTTTCTTCGTCGAAAGCATCCTAATCACCACAACATAGAGTGATATGTCTCTGCCTGTCGAAGAAATCACTATCATATTGGTAATTCACGCGAAAAAGCAGGTTCGATAGCACCGTAAGATACATTCTGGCCTAACATAGTCACGTGGATCTTACGCCTCTCACGGGAAGATTGTTTTACTTTGTAGACTTCGGTTCCACTTACATACCTTACTTTATTCAAGACTCTTATTAAACCTTAGCGCTAAACACAATCAACCCCCCCTCCTTCTTGGATGTAAATCCATACAACAGGTAATCGGGGCCCCCCTGAGTCGCAAGCTCCTATAGTTATTACTGTCTACCAGAGGTTTGAGATGTCTTGTCAGCGTGTCTTTTATTAGTCACGCATGTTGTTACTCATAAAGCTATTCTTTCAAATTCTGTCCTTAACCCTTGCTCCTACTCTATATTGTAGACCTTTCAGAAGTAGGCCCTCTTGTTAGCTTTCCAGATCTCATTGAAGCTCGTAAGCCAGGATCCTAGATCAGGCTACTTCTAGGCACCTACCTAGCTCATCACCACCCCATTACCTTTCCGCAAAAGTATCCCTCCTTCCCTCCATTCCTTCATTCCTTCCGCGCCCGAATTAATAGAGATCTCGTCTATAAATTCGGATCTAGCACATGAAGTGTCTTCTAAAGTCGGGTTAGAAATGTAGTATTGGCATGGAAATCTAGTCTTGATAGGGAAAATGATTCTTGGACATTGTAGATATTGCTAAATAAGCTCCAAACCCCAATAAGCCAACAGACCTGGCTCAGCGGGATTTTTCAAGAGGCTAATCGCCGATATTATGCTGACATTACTCGCATAGCATTCATCTGTCTTGGGTGCGCCGCTCTAATACACGCCCGCCCGCCGTCCTCTCTCGAGGACGACGCCCGACTACGAAACGCTACGCTACCAGATGATGTGAGTTTACCTTCCCGTCTTCCTAAACATGCCTCGAGATAGATCTCTTCTTTTTGGGTGAGATGGGATAGGATTGTTGGACTTAGTGGGAGTCGAAATGTGAAATGATATTTTGGTAAGTAAAACGAATGCTTAACAATTTCACTTTCGGACTGATCTCAATTGATTGACTCTCACTTCATCATCAATGACCTACCATACCTGCATCACGACCTTCTCACGATAACGGATCCATCAAGTGGTGCTCTGACTGATAACGTTGGCTGATATCGCTCGATAGACTTGTCGACTGCGCTTCGAAGGCACCATATACTACATGATGAATTCTCCTCACCTCGTCACATTTCCGGTCCGGCAGATTGTGTTCGGAGTGAAAAAACAAAAGCATGTACTCATGCAACCCCAGACGCGAAGGCCATTGTCTCGCTGTCTTATAAAATGAGTAAGTTGCATTCTCTGTACTTACACTCAATACTTACACTCAGCACCCTTCACGCCCGTCAATTTGTCAAGGCTTCGATGAGGTCGTGTATCAGCTGCAAAGGCTGGTAAATGGCAGTATGATTACGGTCCACGGTTGTTGCCTCGTGATAGAGTGGTGCTTGTACGGCGACAGACCTTATGCTCCTCGAGAACTGATTTGGGCTGGGCAGTTTTACCTTACACAACGAACTTGCGAAGAGCTGCTCGTTCGGCTGACTGACGCTGATCTTGAGTAGTAACCCGGCTGTGCCCTGGCCACAGCCCACTATAATTCGAAACAGAGGTACCCCGTCACATGGCGTTCTACTTCACAGCAGAGTGGTATTTCAATGCGGCGCATCAGAGTACAGATCTTGATCGGAATTTGGGCATTGTCTCTCCGATTCGAAAGTGCTTCCCGGCACCGATCATGTTATCGCCTACGGACGTGGTGCGATCCCTCAGGGATTGCCTGTCCTATAGTGAGTATCTAGCTTTACCCTTTCGATGAGCATTATGCAACCGATATCCTGTGCATCGTATCGCCAGATTTCCTGTAGCCCTTTGCCCAACAAGAATCATCGTGTTTACTCGCGCTGATCGAGAAACAGACCTACGGCCCCAGCCACCAGCATGCAGGCTCTCTCCAGAGGTGTATATTCGCGCGCTTGCTGCAGGAATTCACCGTTCAAAGGCATGAAGCTTCCATTGCCCATCATGGTCCCATATTCACAGCCATGGACCCAGACAGACTATCGAGCCCTACTCCCCTCGACATCACCTTTGCCCTTGGGCACCCTTGATCCAACACCGCTAAACACCTGACAAGCAATATCCGTCTGCGTCTATCACTGTAAGCATCGCATTTCTTTTGCTCACTTGTGCTCCAATTGCCATGTGCTTTCTTACCTTAAAACCTTTGATCGATAGTATGCAGATGTTCAAGACTCAACATACTGATTTGCGTTCTTTTTCGATCAGATTTCGACACTGACGGTTCACTGGTAGCCATTGAATTGGATCTCACCCTTATTAACCTCGCCATCCACCCTCCAACTCTTCCGAGAGATATCGTTGAACCACTGCTGGAATCAGCAGCAGGAATTTATAAAACCAAGACTGAAGCTGTAGCGGATCCCCGCTTGGCTGCCTTCAGCATATTGATTCGCTTAACGCACCAAAAATCAAAGAATGGTACGGACCGTATCATTCATGAGCTCTGCCAGCTCCTCTGGCTAGTTGCCAGTTGACGTAGGAAAGATCAGTGATGTGTTCGACGCCTCCTTACTCTCGGGCTCTCGCTTCAGGGCATTTTCATATGGGTGATCTGGTTGTTAGCGTGCATGCCAATCGACAAGCTGTGTGCCAGTCAAGAGACTCGTTAACCTGCTGTAAGTAGTCCGTTCCGTTTCTAAGCACCAGCAATACTTGATGAGATTCTCGCCTCCTTGGCCTGTACTGGTTTGTCATAAGGCACGAGATCGCAGCTATATCTGCCGTCAGAGATAAAGCCACCACAAGCAAAGAGGGGACACTACGGTCGATAAGTTCACACTCTCTCCTCCTTTCTCCCAAGCTTTCCATAGCGGACGAGATTTCTGGCGGCAAATTTATACAGCAAGCGTGCGACCGTGAGTACTAATGCAGTTTCTATGCTAACATCGGTTTCAGGAACAGCGTGAGCAGCGACGGCCAGTGTCGAACTGTTTCTTGAAGGGTCTAATAGCTTCCTCGTCCTGGACCTTCCTATTCCAAGCATATGGTGCTGTTCACGGACGATCATACTGGCAATCTCGAGCCTCGGCGAAGAAAAATCCATTGCATTAGGAGTACCATGCAAATTCGGAGCCGAACTACCCACGAGTGGAGCCAAACCAAACAGACAACATCCACACTGCAACCTTCACCTTCTCTATAGCAGGGCACGCAGTGTCTGTGTGAGGCCTTCGATTACAGCAGCTGGGGAGTGCAAATCTAACGCAAGAAAGCATGGTGGAATGATGGGCGAAGGCCGAATCTAAGTTGGCAGTATCAACAGGCGAGAGGACGCGGTAGCTGGGATGGGGCAGGCTACGGGAAGGGCCGATCAGTCTGATTGAAAGACTTAGATGGTACAGCTTCTTCTAAAGGAACGTTGGTGGCCTACCAACTGTGAAGCAGTTCGGTACAGTGTTTCTCGATAGGGTTGAACAATAACTGCAGCGTTTGCATTCATACAAACTGCTCCAGTTCCAGCAGAGACATAACATCAACGAAAATCAGATGCGAGTACCAGGCCAAGTGGAGGACACCATGTAAAGTGCAAGAAAGGAATGAAATGTACCTTCACAAAACGAACTGCTTCTTTCATGTAGGATCTAGAGCAGTAGATACAGGAAGGGGACTCGGTCTCCCACAGCCAATTGCTGGAGATCAATGAAGACCCAGAGCGACTGCATATTCGCTTTGAGAAGCGCGATATTTTCGTGGCTGTGGTTGTAATGGAAAGGAATTGATTACTACGAAGTTTTCTCCATTATATGCCAAGCGGAGTCAGCAGGAAGCTAAGCCCCTTGGGGCTAGAATAGTGCTTGCAGCCCCAGATCTTTTCTTGTGCGACTCACTGTAACGAAGAAACCAGCATGGAATCACTCTCTGAAACAGATTGGGATGTGATTCTGCCCGGTACAGGACTGCCGCAGTCGCTCTTAGCATTGTAAGACCTTCGTCCGAGATTGATAGAGGAGCGGCATGTCTGACTGACGCAGTTCATGAGGTAAAAGAGCCTTGTCAAGGTCTGGCAAGAAAGTGCTTCACATCGACAAGCACGACTACTATGGTGGCGCAGAAGCTGCCTTGAGCTTGCAGGAGGTCGAGTCGTGGGCCCAATCTAATGAAGAAGGTGAGTGAGAAAGTTAGTGCTGGAGATTAGTGCTTAAAAAGTCCTTGCAGGCACGGGTCCTTCACCATTCAGAAATGCTACGATTCGCAACCTCGAGCAAGAAGCGACGGCTCAGCTCGAAAGTGGAAGCCAGCCGAAGCTAGGATTCTCCCGGGCGTACAGCCTCTCGCTTTCACCGCAGCTGATCTACACCCGCTCGAATCTTCTACCTGCCCTTGTCTCATCTAAGGTCTACCGCCAACTTGAATTTCTTGCTGTGGGAAGCTGGTGGCTATACAGCAACGATGAGGAGGATAGGAAAGATGAAAATGATAGCGGGGCAGCACCTTCACTATCGAAAGGTAGTCTACAAAGAATCCACGGAGGTCGAGAAGATGTCTTTGCGGACAGGAGCATCGATCGAAGATCCTCGATGTCACTCATGAAGTTCCTCAAACTTGCCGCAGACCCCGAAACCCATACGTCCGTGCTCGAAGAGTGGGGCGAGAAGCCATTTCCCGACTTTCTGGAATCACATCTCAAGATCCCAACGCGACTGCAGGCCCCCTTAATCGCCTTGACACTCTCTCCAAATACTCCAGCCGAAACCCTTACCTCGTATGCTCTTCCGCGCATTCATCGACATCTCACCTCGATAGGCATGTTCGGCTCAGGCTTCGGTTCAGTCGTTCCGAAATGGGGCGGTCTTGCAGAGATAGCACAGGTAGCTTGTCGTGCGGGTGCCGTTGGTGGTGGGGTCTATGTGCTCAAAAGAGGATTCGAGACAGACGAAGACCCAGATCAGCAGCCGCTTGGCAGGCAAGGACTTCGCGTAGACGAAAATACGCGGATGGTCACCGTTCGCCTCGAGGGTGGTGAAGACGTCAAGACTCGATGGATCGTAGGTTCATCATGGGATTTGCCCCCACTGATACAGAAAAATTCGAGCGAGGATCCTCTTCCTCCATACCTGGCTCGAAGTATCACTATCGTCTCTGGATCTCTATCCCAGCTTTTCCCGCCCCCGGTTGAGGGTGCTCCTCCACCAGCTGGCGCCGTCGTCGTCTTTCCTATGGGGTGTATGTCAATCAAGTCCGGAAATTGCAAGACTGATTCACAGCCGGTCTATCTCCTGGTCCACTCCAGTGATACTGGGGAATGCCCAGCTGGTCAATGTAAGTGCCAATTTGTTGATCCTTCAATCTCTCTGGCATATTCATGATGACACAACATAACGAATACTTATCTACATTGTCTGCAATTTTATTGAAGATAACAAACCTCTGACAGTCTGATATTTGCTTTGACTACTACACGCTTCTTCAATGACCAATTAAAGTTTCTGTAGCTGACGGCAACAACTCAGGTATCATCTATGCCCAGGTTTCGAACCTCATCTATGCGGACGCCTACTCTCTTCTCGAGGAGACTGTTGCGCGGCTCCTCGCCTGTATCGATGAAAGTGCATCACCACATATTCTTTGGGACATTCGTTATGAGCAGATAGGCACCAGAAAGGTAAAGCCAGATGACTCGGAACTTGACATTCATTGCGATGAATCATTGAACCCTCGTGTACTGCGACTACCTGATCTCGCGCCTGGCTTTGTATTGGAAGACGATGTGTTAAAGTACGTACGGAGTGCCTACCAGAATATTATAGGCGATGAAGGGGCGCCGTTCATGGTTTTCGAAGATCGAGAAGGGCAAGGGGAGGGGGAGGACGGAGGCGATGAGGGGAATGACAGATGACTGCATATTTGGTGAAGTGAAGTAACATACACCATAGCTCTGCACCACATCCGAAAGTCCAATTTTACTCATGGCCTCATGGTCCCGTTCCCTTCACCGTCCCTTTCGATTCCTCGGATGAATTGAAAGTACGTGATATCGACTCTACGCCCTTTCAACCCTTGAACTCACAACTCAATACTTTATTTCCAGTCAGTCCACTGACCCCCGCCTCGCCTCATATTCAAATATTTCACAAGACACCCACCGGGTCTACAAAGATAGCCATCTCATGGAGCATTGCATATGCATATAAAATCCCTAACATTGTTGTATAGCCTATCAGTCTGGAAACGACGCGCAGCCGACTTTTGGGCGAGGGGCGAGCGCTCTGCCGTTTGAGGGTGGATAGCAGAATTCTGTTATATGTGTCTGGCGGATTACCATTCTATGCTAATAGCTAGATTGGGACTGGGTTTGGTGCTGGGAGATGTTTATGTCAAATAATGGGATGCTGTTGGTTGCGTTTGAAAGAGGGATGGATTGAAGCATGGATGCTACGTTCATGAGCCTTTGTTTGGACTTTGGTATTGGAGAAGCTTTGGACTCCGTGGCGGTTTCCTGTCTGCTGTTTTGCTCTGCGGTGATTTCTTGGTGCTTTGTTGGGGTGCGGGGCTGGTTTTTGGGCGTGGATGTGGTGGGTGGCGGATTTGGGGGTTTAGAGGGGGTGGGGGGGAGGTTTTTTATGTTGTTGTGTTGAGAGGAAGAATCCACGTTACTCATGGCCATCATTGATGGCTCGTGGTACGCATGGTGTGTATACTCGTTGGGAGAGAAGTGTACTGTGACATTCATGAATTACTGGCTATCAATCGTATAACAGCCAGGAACGCCTTGCCCAAGTACGCCTTACAGCCCAGTACTGAAAATGCAGAAAGGCCAAGAACAGATGTAAGACAGGCTTGCGATGGACTGCCCAGCAGTATCTCATTCCCGCTTCCAAGGCACGGCGAATAGGTAGACTGAAAGAAATCCCGACTGACAGCTCAATTGGTCACCAGGTCTGTTTTGCTGGCCTTGGCACAGTTTCCATCCTTGGGCTTCTTGAAAATGTCGGTAGGTCCAGGGACGTTAGAATAGTGACATTCGCAGGTATTAGCCAAGGAAGATGAGCTACCACCGATTGCGGAGGTATCACTGTAGTAGAGGAGAAGGTCAGCGCCAGTACTCGAGAGCGTTCCTATGGCGTTCGCATACTATGGGAGGGAGATACTCACAAATTCTTGCAGGTGAACGTGCCCGGGTCGGTTGAAGATTTCAGCGCCATAGGGTCCGGACTACCTGGTTTCCTCGCGGTCATTCTGTAGACGGCGCACACATCATGGAATTCGCCTCCCAATCTCTTGCCTGGGGGATGGTCGTGACAGCCAGAGAGGATTGCCTCGAAGCGATTGACGCAGTGCGCAACACTTTTCTTGTCGTCTTTGCCGACATCGAATTGAAACATGCCAATGCACCCATCCTCCGAGAAGGAGAGCCCGAGCCAGAGATTATCGGCGCCGCCGTTGACGGGGAAACTGTCTGAGAAGCCAAGGGCCTTGTGCCTTCCATCGCTGGTCAGACCTGTCCCGAAGGAGACTGCGGGCACAGCCACCTGGCCCCAGTATTTGCGGCTCGAGCAAAATGTCTTGATGGCGTTCGTGGCCTCTCTGTGCTTGAAATTGAGCGCAGGAGGTTTGGTGGTTGTACTGGGGCAAATGGGAGCTGGGAGTGGCTTTGATGTGCCAGCATTTAGGAGCGTTGAGCCCTCAACATATTCCTCATCCTTTGCGGTAGCTACAACACCCTCCTTTGGGTCCTTGAAAGTCTTGCTGCACTTTTCAGAAAAGTAGGCTTCCTATTCGATGAGCGTTAGCTGTTTTCAGTTCCGTGGGCATTCACCCCAAATTCGCTATAGCACACTTACTCCTGCGAGCCAAGCATAATTCTGGGCATTGTCCGATTTGGTATCGTCGTCAAGTATGAAACAATCATAAGCGCCGGATCCAAAGTCACCGATGCCCATAGAGCCACGCCTAGATTATTGTTGTTAGATAGTGAAGCATTGGTGCAAAGAGAAGGGGTTTGTACGCATCTGCGCCAATATCGCTGAAATGGCTACAATGCTATTCATCAGTCATTACGATCAACCATATCTGATGATCTTACTCACGTCATTTCATGCAATAGTGTCATGGACAAGCTTCTCATGTTGGTAGAGCAGGAATCTTTCAGATCGCCACATTGGATCTTCGATAGTTGTGGCAGATCCAGTCCATATTGGCAGACGTGGAAAACTCCAGTATCGGGTAAAGTGTATGCAGCTACCTTTCCCTTACAACGGTCGTCGAAATCTTTCCTGTCGCAGACCATATCTGCAACCGGCTTACTAGCACCACTACCGTCCCACATGTTGCCGAAAACGTTTTTTATATCTTCGGGCTCTTCCTGCTTTCCGAACCAACGTTTGAAGGTATCACCATCCTTTTTGGCGGCGGCGACTGCAGCTTGCTTGACGAGATCTTTCCACTCTATGAACGCTTGATGGATTATTCGGCCGTCTCTTTTGTCTGCATCGTTTTTGGGGTCCCAATTGAGCCACTTGAATTCATTGGTTGCGGCATCACCGTATGGATAAGCTGAGGGTTTTGGGTCGTCTCTTGCGACCAGAGTGGTAGACCTGCAGTATCTTAAATATGAATGTTGGACAGGGATCAGAGTCTTACGTACTGTAGGAGAGGCTTTGCTAGAGCGACAACGGCAACAGATGAGGCAATGCTCAGATACGATGGACTGATATACATGACAAAAATTCGACAGGTTCGGATAGGAGATGTCCAGTGCACGATGAAGTATAAGAATCTTGGAATAGAGATACACATATGGAGACAATGTCTTCGTTATATATATACGATTACAGTAACTGCGGTGCCAAAAAGGACACTCAACCACTGCTGCTTCATTGCCAAATCCATCCATTCTCCAACAGTACTTGCCGTATAGCCTGAGCAAGAGGATGAAGGACACTGCCTCCTCGATCCATACTGTAAGACCATAGAGACCCCCTTGACTGTAGACAGTGATAATGACGGGTGTGTTTGGTACAATCCTATCTGGCACAGGGTGGCAGACATTGTTTCGAAGTCGCGCCTCATGGTAGGAACACCAAATAATATGATCCAACGATTTAGCAGGCGCGTTGCATGTAGTCACGCCTCTCACTCAAAATTGAGTCACTGAGTACTGGAGCCTAATGAGGAGGATGGTTTCAAGGGTGAGATTGGAGCAGTCTAGACGGCGTCAGATTTGCCGCTTCCATCGAGAGGCGCAGGCGATCACAACACCATTCCAGAGTCGGGCGGAGTCGCGCGGCGTCCTTGCCTAATAAGGTACACATCATTTCAAACGCCTTAGCCTCCTGTAGAGCCGGCTGTTATACTTAGTAATAAGGTCCTTAATATTATTAAGATATCTCTTATTATTAAACTACTTATTATACTTATAACTATTATCTTTCTTAGTTACTAGATATTAAGGCCTTTTATTAAACCTCTTTTTATTATATTATATATTACGCCCTTAGTACGCGAGCCTTTAAGTAGATACTATAAGCGCTTATTAAAGTTAAATATACCTTAGTATAATAAGTAAGGTAATTACTATAATTACTCTAGTTAATATTAGACTAACCGCGTCAGGTCGGTACTTTAAGCTTAAGTCAGGTACCTAACTCGACTCTTAGCAAGTTAATACTAAATTCCTAGCCTAAGTATTTAGGTTAGTACTAAGAGTTAGTATTAAGTATTTAAGTTAATACTATAAGATAATACTAAGTATTAGTACTAAAGTATTAACCTAACTTACTAAGACTTTTTCCCTAGTAATATTTTCTATTTTTAGTAGTATTTTTTACTAATTTTTTAGTTTTTTTCCCTATTATTATTATTATTATTACCTAGGTAATTCTTTAGAAGTAAATAAGGTAATATAAAAAGGTAATATATATCCCTATAAAAGATAAAGACTATAATATTAGTAATATTTTCTATTCATAGTAATATTTCTTACTATATATAGGATTTACTACTATATTATTAATTATTATTATTATTATTACCTAGGTAATTCTAAAAAGTAAATAAGGTAATATAAAATAGTAATATATATCTTTATAAAAGATAAAGACTATAATATTAGTAATATTTTCTATTTATAATAATATTTCTTACTATATATAGGATTTATTATTATATTATTAATTATTATTATTATTATTACCTAGGTAATTCTAAAAAGTAAATAAGGTAATGTAAAATAGTAATATATATCTCTATAAAAAATAAAGATTATAATATTAGTAATATTTTCTACTTATAGTAATATTTCTTACTATATATAGGATTTACTACTATATTATTAATTATTATTATTATTATTACCTAGGTAATTCTAGAAAGTAAATAAGGTAATATAAAATAGTAATATATATCCCTAGGGAATTAGGGGGGGTATTTAAATTCTAACTAAAAAAAATCTAATTTTAGAATAGGGGTAATTCTAGAAAAAAATTAGTGTCCCTTACTATTTTATTAGGGGCTTAGCGTCTTGGCGATACCTTGACGAGTCGGGTTAGTCTAACCCGACTCGCTAAGGTACCGAGGGCTTTTTAGGTTAGTACCGGAAGTAGGTACTAAGTATTCGGGTTAGTACCTAAACTAGTACTAAGTATTTAGGTTAGTACTAATTTATAGTACTAAAACCTAACTTAATAGTTAGTCTAGTTAATATAGGATAATTATAATAAGTTTAGTAATTACTTAATAAGTTACTCTAGTTAATATAAGTTAATTAGAAATAATTAGTATAAGTATAGACTTTCTTATATTTATATAAATAGTATTACTTTCCCTTTAAATAGAAGCTTTATATTTAACTTATATTATATTATAAATATATCTCCTAGATACTAAATATAATCCTTTACCTTTAGACTAGTTTAGAATAAAACCTACTTATCTACTCCTTAATACTCTACTCTACGAGATTAACCTAGACCTATTAACCCTAGGGACGGCTAGGTTATAACAAGTAGCTAGGGTAGTAGTAGACTAGTAGGAGGGTTAAGGGTACTTAGGTTACTTAAACTATATAGGGAAGGGTAAGAGGGTTATTAAGGGGGTATAAACCTTTTAAGAGATACTATTAAGAAATAGTATAAAGAAAGGGGCGAGGCGCTAGCTAGAGAGAAGAGTATATAGATATTAGGATCTAATACTAAGGTAGTATAAAATATAAGAGATAGGATAGTATATAGTATTTAAAGGCTAAGAAATATAATAGTAAATATAGTAGAAGGCGAGGTTTTCTTTTATAAAATACGGTTTCCTCTAATAAGTAAGATATAAACCGCTCTTATTAACTCTAAGTAGTTAGATAGTAGAGTATAGAATATAAATATAAATACAAGGAGTTTAAAGATATTAATAATACCTTATTAAAGATAAAGAATTAAAAGTAACTTTAGTAAGAGAAATAATAAGAGATCTATGTTACGACCCGTCGTCTTCTAACTAGAAGGCTCCGGAGTCTAGGTGGATCTCGTAGAGGGGAGTGTTAAGGACTAAGGTAAACAGGCTTCGTACTAAACTGGTCTAATACAGGTGGAGTATAATATTTA
>JAABUX010002758.1_pt1 | contig 24336 bp, 18 predicted proteins | sample 5561851 | NCBI WGS metagenome assembly JAABUX01 (sample SAMN10711883, study PRJNA513361) | rock metagenome | isolation source: Antarctica rocks | place: Antarctica: Victoria Land, Richard Nunatak red sandstone | collected 2016-01-03 | reverse complement strand
TCATGGTCGCCGAACAGCAATGGCAGCAGCGCATTGTCGTTGAATTGCAGGGTGACGCCCTTGGCGGGCGCCGGAGCAGCCTGGGAAGCCGCGAGGGTGTTCAAGCGGGGATAAGCTCCTGGGTAAGGGTTCCGGCAAGTGATGTGGGGCTGCCGTGCAGGATCGTCACCGGGACAACCTGACCGGTCAGGGTTGCAGGTCCGTCAACGTGAACGGGCTGCAGGTAGGGCGTCCGGCCGGACATCTGGCCGGGACGCCGGCCCGGCCCGGTGAACAGCACCGGCAAGGTGCGGCCCTCCGTCGCCAGGTTGAACGCCGCCGCCTGCTCGCGCAGCAGGGTTTGCAGGGCTTGCAGGCGGGCGTCCTTCACGGCGGCCGGGACCTGGCCGGGCGCGCCCGCGGCCGGGGTGCCGGGGCGCGGGGAGTAGGCGAAGCTGTAAGCCTGCGCGAAGCCGACCCGACGGATCAGGTCCAGCGTCGCCTCGGCGTCGGCATCGGTTTCGCCGGGATGGCCGACGATGAAGTCGGACGCCATGGCCAGGTCCGGCCGCGCCGCGCGCAGGCGGTCCACCAGGCGCAGGTAGTCGTCGCGGGTGTGGCGGCGGTTCATGGCGGCCAGCACGCGGTCCGACCCGGACTGCACCGGCAAGTGCAGGAACGGCATCAGCCCCGGCACGTCGCGGTGCGCGGCGATCAGGTCGTCCCCCCCGCTGCCTACGAAGTCGCGCGGGTGCGAGGTGGTATAGCGCAGGCGCAGCAGTCCCGGGATGTCGGCCAGGGCGCGGATCAGCCAGCCGAAGCTCCAGGTTCCGCCATCCGGCGCATCGCCATGCCAGGCATTCACGTTCTGGCCCAGCAGGGTGATCTCCCGCGTGCCCTGGGCCACTAGCCGCCGCGCCTCCGCCAGCACTGCCGCGGCGGGCCGGCTGCTCTCGGCGCCGCGGGTGTAGGGGACGACACAGAACGAGCAAAACTTGTCGCAACCCTCCTGCACCGTCAGGAAGGCGGTGACGCCCTGCGGCTTGGTGCTGTCCGGCAGGTGGTCGAACTTCGACTCCGCGGGAAAATCCGTGTCGATCCGCTGCCCAGCGGCGCGGCTGGCCTGCGCCACCATCTCCGGCAGCCGATGATAGGTCTGCGGCCCCAGCACGAGATCGACATACGGCGCACGGGCCAGCAGCTCCGCCCCCTCAGCCTGCGCGACGCAGCCGGCGACGGCCAGGATGGTCCCCTGCCCCGCCGCGGCCCGCGCCTGCTTGATGACGCGCAGCCGGCCCAGCTCGGAGAACACCTTCTCCGCCGCGCGGTCCCGGATGTGGCAGGTATTCAGGATGACCATGTCGGCGTCGTCCGGCCCGGCGGCCGGGGTGTAGCCCAAGGGCGCCAGCACGTCCGCCATGCGCCCGCTGTCATACACGTTCATCTGGCAGCCCCAGGTGATCACGTGCAGCCGCTTCATCGTCACACCCACGCCAACGCCCTCCCGGTCCGGACCCGTCCGGACGCGCGGGGGAGAGCAATGGGCATACGCCCGGCAGGGGTCAAGCAGGGCAGCGTGCGAAGGCTCCAAGGTTCAGGCGGGCGGAGTGTGGCAGAGATGCCCCGCGCCGTGTCAAGCGAAAGCGGACTGCCCGGCCACGGACGCGATCTGCGCCGGGGTTGCGGGCAGCATGACGGCGACGGGCCGGTTCTGCCGCAAGGCCGCGGCGCCGTCCGCAACGGTCTGCCACACCGCCTGGGACAGCACCTTGCGGGACGGATAGGCGGCGGGATCGACCGGGGCGTGCAGCAGCACCGTGGCGCGCAGGCCGCGATGCTGCGCCAGGCGCCAGAAGTGGCTGGCGAGGTCCATGTCGCCATACCAGGCGAACACAGGGCGGCTGGCGCGGCCCATCGGCAGGCCCGCCAACTGGTCGTACACCACCGACACCGGCTGTACGAGCGGGCGGGGCGAGCCGTCCCGCTCCTCGACGATGGAAAAGAACACCGAGCGGAACGGCAGCACGCGGGAGCCGTCGCTGCTGGTGCCCTCCGGGAACAGGATCAGGTTGTCGCCAGCGTCCAGCCGTCCCCGCATAGCGTCGCGCTCCTGGACCGTGTTGCTGGCCTGGCGGCTGACGAACACCGTGCGGCCCAGCCGGGCGACGGTGCTGATGACCGGCCAGCGGCCGACCTCCTGCTTGGCGATGAAGCAGGCCTCCAAGCTGCCGCCGAGTGCCAGGATGTCCAGCCAGGAGGAGTGGTTGGAGGCGAACACCACCGGCCGGCCGTCCAGCCGCGGGGCCGGGGTGCCGATGACGCGGATCTGCAGGCCCAGCATGCGGCACAGGCTGGCCCAGTACAGCCGCGCGAACACCACCTTGCCGCGGCCCGGCAACAGCAGCATTACGCCTTGCGCCAGGGCGGCCGGGCCGGTCCACAGCAGAATAGACACGCCGCGGCGCACCGCGCGCACTGGACGGCGGCCGGAAAAACGGGGCGAATCGGCGGACGCCGGGGCCACGATCAGGCCAGGCTGGCGGGCTTGGCGGGCGGTGAGCTTCATGACGGTGAGATACCTTGCCGCGCGTGCAGGAACAACGACAGCGGCATGATAACCCCTGAACGGGTGCGGCGTAAGAGCGCTGCCTGCTCCGTGCCCCTTCGGGAGGGGGAGCCTGTGCGGCCCTTAAGCCATATGCGGTTGCCCCGCCCGTAGGAGGAGGAAGCCAAGCCAACGTGGTTCCCGCTTCGCATGCGCTTGGCCTTTGAGACGGACGCATGACGCGGTTTTGCGCCTTCCCGGCGTCTGTGCGCTATAGCCAAGTCATGCCCTCTACCAAGTCCTGGCGCGCCGCCCTAGCCGCGGCGGCACTGCTGGCCGCACCCTCCGCGCGGGGTGCGGACCCGCAGCCTTATACGGTGAAGCTTGCCACCACCGGGGAGGCATCGCTGGACCAGGCGCTGCACGACAGCAGCAACCTGATCTCCTTGCAGAAGGACGCGCCCGTCGCCCCGTTCGCGCTGGTCACGCGGGCGCGGGACGACCAGGGGCGGCTGCAGACGGCGCTGAACAGCTACGGCCACTACGCCGCACGCATCACCACGACGATCGCCGGGCGCGGCCTGGACGACCCGGGCCTGCCGGCGGCGCTGGAGGCAGCGACCGGCCCCGTCGCAGTGGAGGTCGCCATCAGCCCGGGCCCGGTGTTCCACCTGCGCCGCATTGAGCTGGACGGCGCCGTGCCGCCGGAGGGCCGGGCGGCGCTGCAGTTGGAGCCCGGGGCGCCCGCCATCGCCGCCAATGTGCTGGCCGTAGGAGGCCGCGTGCTGGATGCGCTGCGCAAGAGCGGCCACGCCCTGGCGAAGGTGGACCCGCCGGTGGCGATGCTGGACGCCGGGGCGCAGGCGCTGGACGTGTCGTGGCATGTGGACGCGGGGCCACAGGTGAACCTCGGCCCCATCGGGATCGACGGGCTGGTCCGCGTCGATCCGGCCTTCGTCCGCCGCCGCCTGCTGGTCCACCCCGGCGAGCGGTTCGATCCCGACGAGATCGAGCGCGCCAGGCAGGACCTGGCCGGGCTGGGCGTGTTCGCCACCGTGCGCGCCCGCGCCGCCGACAAGCTGGACGCCGCCGGCACCCTGCCGCTCGATTTCGACGTGACGGAGCGCGCGCGCCATGCGGTCGGGTTCACCGCGTCCTTCTCGACCGACCTGGGCGCCAGCGCGGGCGTCACCTTCCTGCACCGCAACCTGTTCGGCCAGGCGGAGCAGCTCAACCTGGGCGCGGCGGTGACGGAGCTGGGCGGCACGGCCAGCCGCGGCCAGGGCTATAACGTCACCGCCAGCCTGCTGAAGCCCGACATGTGGGCGCGCAACCAGAACCTCGTGTTCAGCCTGCAGGCCATCAAGGAGAACCTGGACGCCTACAACCGCACGGCGGAGCTGGCCGGGGTGACGCTCAACCGTACGTTCTCGAAGGTTTGGACGGCCAGCGTCGGCGTGCTGGGGCAACAGTCGCACATCCTGCAGGAGGGCACGGCGCGGGACTACACCCTCGCGCAACTGCCGCTCGGGCTGCGCTATGACAGCACAGGGGTGGAAGGGGTGTTCGAGCCGACGCACGGGATCAAGGCCGCCGCGACGGTCACGCCGACGGCATCGCTGACCGGGATCACCTCGGACTTCGCCATCCTCGAGGTGCAGGGGTCCACCTACCTGGACTTGACCTGGCTCGGGGCCGCGCCGGGGCGGAGCGTACTGGCGCTGCGGGGCCTGGTGGGCTCGGTGCAGGGGGCGAGCACGTTCCAGTTGCCGCCGGACCAGCGGTTCTATGCGGGCGGCAGCGGCACCGTGCGGGGCTACAAGTACCAGTCCGTGGGTCCGCGGTTCGCCGACAACCGGCCGACCGGCGGCGCATCCATCACGGCGGCGACGGTGGAATTCCGGCAGCGGTTCGGCGAGAGCTTCGGCGCGGCGGTGTTCGTGGACGTTGGGCAGGTCAGCAACAGCAGCACCGGGTTCGGCAACCTGCTGGCGGGGGCCGGGGTGGGTGCGCGCTACTATACCGCCATCGGGCCGATCCGGGTGGACGTCGCGGTGCCGCTCAACCGGCGGAACGGCGACGACTCGTTCGAATTCTACATCGGCATAGGGCAGGCATTCTGATACGGCCGGTGATCTGATATGGCCGGTGAGCTGATATGGCAGGTGGGCTGATGCAGCGGTTGAAGCGGGTTCTGAAGTGGGTGCTGGGCATCCTGGTGCTGCTGCCGGTGCTGGCGGTGGCGGCGCTGTTCGTGGCGCTCAACATCGGGCCGGGCCGGGTGGCGGCGGAGCTGCTGATCGGCAAGGCGACCGGCGGCATGGTGGTGGCCGAGGGGCTGCATGGCCGCTTCCCCGACCGGCTGCGGCTGGAGCATCTGGAGGTGCATGACGCCGCCGGGGCCTGGCTGGTGGCGGACGGGGTGGCGCTGGACTGGTCGCCGACCGCGCTGGTGCACAAGCAGGCGCTGGTCGATTCGCTGACCGCCGCCCGGGTGCAGGTGCCGCGGCTGCCGGTGTCCGCCCCGGCGCCAGCCACCCCCGCCGCGCCCAGCAAGCCGTTCAGCCTGCCGGTGCAGGTCGTGGCCCGGCGCATCCATGCCGACCGGGTGGAGCTTGGCGCGGGCGTGCTGGGCGCTGCGGCGGTGGCGTCGCTGGACGCCAGCGCCGACCTGCCGAACCTGGAAGCCGGGCGCGCCGATTTGCGGCTGCAGCGGCTGGACGCTGGCGGGACCTATGCGGCGGCGGGACACCTGGACGCCGAGACCATCGGCCTGACGCTGGACGTGGCGGAGCCGGATGGCGGGCTGATCGCGCACCTGGCCACGCTGCCGGCGCTGGGGCCGATCACCGTCAAGGCCAGCCTGGACGGGCCGCGGTCGGCTGCCGTGACGGCGCTGGCGCTGACCGCCGGGCCGCTGCGGGCGGAGGCGAAGGGCGCCCTGGACCTGGTCGGCAACGCTGCCGACCTGGACGTGTCCGCCTCGGCGCCCGCCATGACGCCGCGGGAGGATGTGTCCTGGGCCGGCATCAGCCTGCAGGCCAGGGTGCGCGGCCCCTTCACCAAGCCGGAGGCCGACGGTCATTTGCAGGTGGACTCCGTGCAGGCGGCCGGGGCGGCGTTGCAGCGGCTGACGGCGGACGTGCAGGGCAACGCCGGGCAGGTCGGCCTGCACCTGGCGGTGGAGGGCGTGCGCCTGCCCGGCCCGGCCCCGGACCTGCTGGCGACCGCCCCCGTGCTGCTCGACGCCGACGCGAGGCTTGACGATCCGGCCCGCCCGGTCAGCTTCACGCTGTCCCACCCGCTGCTGACCGCCAAGGGCCAGGCGCAGACCGGGGGCGACCTGTCCGCCACCGTCGATCTGACCGCGCCGGACCTGGCGCCGTTCGCGGCAATCGGCAAGGTGGACCTACACGGCCGGACCTCGGCGCACATCGTGGCCGCCGTCGCGGGCGGGGTGACGCGGGTGGACCTGGATGGCGCCGTGTCCGTCACTGGCGGGCTGGCCCCGGTGCCGGCGCTGGTCGGGCAGGATGCCAAGCTGGGCGTGTCGGCGCAGGTGGCGGGCGCAGACATCACGCTGTCCCGGCTGGAGTTCGCGGGCAAGGCGCTCAGCCTGTCGGCGCAGGGCAGCAGCAAGGCGGGCGTGCTGGATGCCAGCTACAAGGTCGGGCTGGCGGACCTGGCGGCGGTGGCGCCGACCCTGTCCGGCAACGTGGAGCTGGACGGGCGCGCGGCGGGCAAGCCGGACGCGCTCTCGGTGGACGCCACTGCCCAGGGCACGGTCGGCGCGCCTGGCGTGCCGCGCGGGCCGGTGACGGTCCGGGTGGCGCTGCGGGGGCTGCCCGGCGCTCCGGCCGGGCATGTGGAGGCGGAGGGGCAGTTGCTTGGCGCCCCGCTGGCCCTGGCCTTGGACGCGCAGCGGGGCGCGGATGGCGCGCTGCACGCCACGATCAGCCGGGCGGACTGGCGCAGCCTGCATGCCGAGGGCGCGCTGACGCTGCCGGCCGGGGCGAAGCTGCCGCAGGGCCGGGTGCAGTTGCGGATGACCCGGCTGGCCGACCTGGATGCGCTGGTCGGCCAGCCGCTGACCGGCGGCATCACGGCCGACTTGCAAGTGGATGAGCGCGAGGCCCGTCTGGATGCGGCGGCGCAGGATGCCGGCCTGCCCGGGTCCCGGGTGCATCGCGCGACGCTTACGGCGCGTGTTGCGGACCCCATCACCCAGCCCGTCGTCACGGCGGCGCTGGCGGTGGAGGGGATCGAGGCCGGGGGCGCCACCGGCTCGGCCAAGGTGGACGTATCGGGGCCGCAGGATGCGTTGGCGGTGCGGACCACGGCGGCGCTGCGGGTCCAGGGCACGGATGCGGCGGTGACGGGCGCGGCGGTGCTGGACGTGCCGGGCAAGCGGGTGGCGCTGTCCACGCTGCAGGTTGCGGCCAAGGGCGAGACGCTGCGGCTGCTGGCGCCGGCGACGGTACGGTTCGGCGATGGCGTGGCGGTGGACCGGCTGCGGCTGGGGCTGCGCCAGGCGGTGCTGGAGGTCGCGGGGCGGGCGTCGCCCACGCTGGACTTGACCGCCAGCCTGCGCGCCCCAGCCGATATCGCCGCCATCGCTGCGCCGGACCTGGCGGCGGATGGCACGGTGGCGCTGGACGCCAAGCTGACGGGGACGCCGGCCCGGCCGGGCGGCACTGTGAAGCTTGCGGCGACAGGGGTGCGGCTGCGCTCCGGGCCGGGCCGGGCGTTGCCGGCGGCGAACCTGACCGCAACGGCGGACCTGGCCGGGACGGCGGCACGGATCGACGCGCGGTTGACGGCGGGCAGCGCCGTGCAGCTCGCGGTGACGGGGCAGGCGCCGCTCGGGGCCGGGGCCTTGAACCTGCGGGCACAGGGTGGAGTGGACTTGACGGTGCTGGACCCGGTGCTGACCCCGGCCGGGCGGCGGGCGCGAGGGCGGGTGACGCTGGATGCCGGCGTCACCGGCACCGCCGCTGCACCGCGCGTGGCAGGGACGGCGCAACTGGCGGGGGGCAAGATCCAGGACTTCGGCCAGGGCGTGCACATCACCGACCTGGCGGCCAGCCTGCGCGCGGATGGCAACACGGTGCGGATCGTCAGCCTGCAGGGCCGGGCGGGGCCGGGCACGGTGGCGGCGTCGGGCACGGTGGGCGTGCTGGCGCCGGGGCTGCCGGTCGATCTGACCCTCACGCTGCGCAACGCCCAGCCGTTGGCGTCCGACCTGCTGACGGCCGACCTGGATACCGACCTGACCCTGCGCGGCCCCGTCGCCGCGTTGCAGGCGGCCGGGAGCATCACCGTGCGGACCGCCGAGATCCGCATCCCCGAGCGCCTGCCCGCCACCGTCGCCGTTCTGGACGTGCGCCGCCCCGGCCAGCGTCCGCCGGCCCCGGCCGCAGCCGGGAGCGCGGTCGGCCTGGACCTGACGGTGAAGGTCCCGCAGGCGGTATTCGTGCGCGGGCGCGGCGTGGATGCGGAGCTGGCGGGCAACCTGCGCATCCGCGGCACCAGCCTGGCGCCGCAGGTCGGCGGCGGGCTGGAGATGCGGCGCGGCAGCATCAGCGTCGCCGGCACCACCCTCACGTTCTCACGCGGCAAGGTGGGGTTCGACGGGACGGGGGTCACGGGCAAGATCGACCCCACGCTGGACTTCGCCGCCGACAGCGTGACCACCACAACGACCGCGACCCTGGGCGTCACGGGGTATGCCAGCGCCCCGAAGATCAGCCTGACCAGCACGCCGGAGCTGCCGCAGGACGAGGTGCTGGCCTACCTGCTGTTCAAGCGCAGCGCGAAGGAGTTGGGGCCGTTCCAGTTGGCGGAGATCGCGGCGGCGGTGGCGGACCTGACCGGGGTGGGCGGCGGCGGCCTGAGCAACCCGTTGGAGCGGGTGCGGAAGGGGCTGGGGCTGGACCGGCTCTCGGTGGGGAGCAGCAGCGGGCAGGCCAATGCCGCCAGTGGCAGCAGCAGCGCGAACGCGGCGCCGTCGGTGGAGGCCGGGCGGTATGTCGCCAACGGCGTGTATGTCGGGGCCAAGCAGGGCACGACGGGCGCGGGCACCGGGGCGACGGTGCAGATCGACATCACCAAGGGGCTGAAGCTGCAGACCGACGTTGGCACCGGGCAGGGCGGGAACCAGGTCGGGGTGACGTACCAGTTCGAGTACTGAGACTTGCTTCCTGCTCCCTCTCCCTCCGGGAAAGGGCCGGGGTGAGGGAAGCGGCCAGGGCCTAATTTGCCTGCTTGAGGACGAGACCTGCTCCCAAACACGCTGGAATTGGCGCTTGCGGCCTCCCTCACCCCGGCCCTCTCCCGGAGGGAGAGGGAGAAGAGACGTCACCGTCCCAGCGTGTGGTATTCGGTGTTGGGCATCATATCAACCGCGTGCGCCACGCGGTTGGTGTAGTTGAAGAACGCCGCAACCTCCGCGATGTCGAAGATGTCGGCGTCGCTGAAGCCGTGGCCGCGCAGGGCCTCCCGGTCCGCTTCCGTCACGGTATGGGGCGCGGTTGTCAGTTGCAGGGCGAAGTCCAGCATGGCGCGCTGCCGGGGCGGCAGGTCGGCGACGCGGTAGTTGAAGGCCATCATCTCGCCGAGCTGCGGGTCGCCGGACAGCTTGCGGACCGCGGCGCCGTGCGCGACCAGGCAGTAGTAGCAGCGGTTCCACGACGACACTGCGACGGCGATCATCTCGCGCTCCAGCTTGGTCAGGCCCAGGGGGGCCAGCATCAGTTCGTCATACAGGTGGATGAAGTTGCGCAGGCGCTCCGGGCGGATCAGCCAGGCGCGCAGCACGTTGGGGACGAAGCCCAGCTTGTCGCGGCACTTCTGGAAGTAGGGCTGCAAGTCCTCGGGCAGCGTGCTTTCGTCGGCCTCGGCGAGGGCGGTGACGTGGGTGGGTTGCGGCATCACTGCTTCTCCAGGGCGCGGGGGGCTTCCAGGGCGCGGGCCTGCTCGCGCAGGACGAACTTCTGCATCTTGCCGGTGCTGGTCTTGGGCAGGGGGCCGAACACCACCGTGCGCGGCAGCTTGAACCGGGCCAGGCGCTCGCGGCAGAAGGCGATTATCTCCTCCGAGGTTGCCGACGCATCCGGCTTCAGGGTCACGAAGGCGCAGGGGGTCTCGCCCCAGGTCGGATCGGGCCGGGCGACGACGGCGGCCTCCATGACGGCGGGGTGGCGGTAGAGGACGCTTTCGACCTCAATGGTGGAGATGTTCTCGCCGCCGCTGATGATGATGTCCTTGCTGCGGTCGCGGATCTCCAGGTAGCCGTCGGGGTGGCGCACGGCGAGGTCCCCGGTGTGGAACCAGCCGCCGGCGAAGGCCTCTTCGGTCGCCTTGGGGTTCTTCAAGTAGCCCTTCATGACGATGTTGCCGCGCATGAACACCTCGCCCATCGTGGCGCCGTCGTGCGGGACCGGCTGCAGCGTGAGCGGGTCGGCGACCATGACGGCCTCCTGCACGGGGTAGGCGACGCCTTGCCGGGCCTTGAGGCGCGCCTGCTCGTCGGCGGGCAGCGCGTCCCAGGCGTCGTGCCAGGCGCAGACGGTGACGGGGCCGTAGGTCTCGGTCAGGCCATAGACGTGGGTGACCTGGTATCCCAGGCGCTCCATGCCCTCCAGCACCGCGGCGGGCGGGGCGGCGCCGGCGGTCATCATGCGGACCGGGCGCGGGCGGGGCTGCACGCCGGGGTGGTTCAGGATCAGGCCCATGACGATGGGCGCGCCGCACAGGTGGGTGACGCCGGCCTGGTCCATGGCTTGCAGGACCGCCGCCGCCTCGACCCGGCGCAGGCAGACGTTGGTCCCGGCCATCGCCGCGACGGTCCAGGGGAAGCACCAGCCGTTGCAGTGGAACATCGGCAGGGTCCAGAGGTAAACCGGATGCTGCGCCATGCCCCAGGTCAGGGCGTTGCCAACGGCATTCAGGTAGGCGCCGCGGTGGTGATAGACGACGCCCTTGGGGTTGCCGGTGGTGCCGCTGGTGTAGTTGAGGGCGATGGCGTCCCACTCGTCCCCGGGCATCTGCCAGTCGTATTCGGGATCGCCGCTGGCCAGGAAGGCTTCGTAGTCGGTGCTGCCGACCGGGGCGCCGGGCGGGGCCAGGGCGTCGTTGATGTCCACGACATAGGGGCGCGTTTCGGGGGGCATCATGGCCAGGGCAGCGCCGATTGTGGGGGAGAACTCGCGATCGGTCAGCAGCACGCGGGCCTCGCCGTGGGCGAGGATGAAGGCGATGCTGGCGGCGTCGAGGCGGATGTTGAGGGCGCATAGGACGGCGCCGAGCATGGGGATGCCGAAGTGGGCCTCGACCATGGCGGGGGTGTTGGGGGCCATGACGGCGACGACCTGGCCGCGCTGCACGCCTTGCCGGGCCAGGGCGGAGGCGAGGCGGCGAGTGCGGGCGTAGGTCTCGGCCCAGGTGGCGGTGTGGGGACCGTGGACGATGGCGGAGCGGTCGGGGAAAACCGCGGCGGTGCGGCGGATGAAGCTGATGGGTGAGAGCGGGACGTGATTGGCTGGGCCTTGCGGCATGTTGAACAAGGATTGTTCCTCCCATTCGCGCTTCTTCTTCCTCTCCCGCAAGGAGAGCGAGCAGGCGGCTTATCTACATCAGAACCCGAACATATGGTCCAGCGAGAACCCCCCCGCGTCGTCCATCAGCCCATGGTATCCGAACAGCCGGCACGTCGTGTCGCGGATCAGCACGTAGCCGCGCGGTCCCGCCTGGTCCAGCAGCGCGTCCCCGAACACCAGGTGCGGCCACACCATCGCCGACCCGCGGCACGCCACCTGCAACGGGCTTTCCGCCAGCACCCCCCCATCCGACCCGTGCAGGATCAGCGCCGTATCCGACACCGGATGCCAGTCGGCCGATGCCGCGTAGATCAGCGCGGCGTAGCTGCGGCGCACCCCCTGCCCCAGCTTCAGGAACAGCCGCGTGGACAGCCCCGGCGGCGGCCCGTTGTAGCTCTGCGGCTCGTCCCGGTAGGTCATGGCGGTGTTATAGATATGGGCGCCGAAGCTGCTCTCCGCCGCATGGGGGGTGTCCCGGCCCTCGTAGCGCAGCAGGGCGTGCAGCCAGCCATCGGCCTCCCCGCCCTCCCGGAAGTCGTATGCCAGGTCGGCGTGCCCCCCCTCCGGACCGAGGCCGGCGCCCAGGTCGGCGCCCAGGTCGGCCAAGTCCAGCGCCAGGTCGTGCCGCCGGGGCAGGTTGCCCAGGAAGCGTTCGGCCACCCGCCGGCCCCCGGCGTCGAACACGTCGATGCGGATGGGCAGGCTGGCCTGGCTCTCCGCCATCGGGGTGGGCAGCACCAGGGTGCGGAAGCGGTCTGGCGGCAGGATCGGGAACGGCAGCAGGTAGCCGCGGCCCAGCAGGTTGGACAGCGTGGGGATGCCGAGGTCGGGGCGCAGGTCGGCGCGCTCGACGTTCAGGTGGGCGATGCGGCTGCGGCCGGCGCGGGTGACCTCATAGCGGGGGCGGACGACATGGCGGCCGGCGCGGAGTTCGATTTGCGCCGGCCAGTGCAGGCCCGGCAGCAGGGTCGATACGTCCAGGGCCAGGCTGGCGTAGGGCGGGACCTCCTGCAGCAGCGGGGCCGGGGCCTCGGCGCCCATGCGGTCCAGGGTGACGGCGCCGGCAGGGATCGGGGCGGCGTGGCTGTTCTGCAGCCATAGCACCACGCGCTCGTCCGGGCCGGGGGCGGGCAGGCCGGCGTAGCGGTCGCTGGGCCAGGCGTTGGCGTCGTGAGTGCAGGACAGGCTGTGCTGGTCACCGCTGCCGTAGGTGTCCAGCGCATACTTCACCACGTCGTGCCCGGCGGCGCCGATGGCGTGAATGAAGAGCTGGCCCGCGAAGCCCGGCAGGTTGAAGCGGGCGCGGACCTCCCGGCTGTCGATGGCGATGCCGCCGGGGCCGATGGGCTCCTCCCACTCGGCCAGCACCGCGCCGGCGCCGTCGAACAGGCGCAGCCAGAGGCGGATGGCGCCCGCGCCATAGCCGGCCCAATAGTTGGCCGTGACCAGCCGGGTGTGCAGGCCGTTCCCGTGCGCGTCGTCCTGATCGCGGAAGAAGGCGTAGTTGGTCGCGAAGTTCACCCGGTCCAGGTAGCGGCGGGAGTTGGTGAGCATCGCCGCCGGCAGCCGTGCCTCGTCCAGGGTCTGCACCGCCATGCCGGGTGGAACCATGTGGGCGATGCGCGCCTGCACCCGCCCGGCGTCGAAGGCGGCGATCAGCAGGGTGGCGCACCGGGACTGCGGCAGATCGACCAGCGGCCGCGCCGGCACCCCGGCGCGGAGCTGGCCGACCTGCTGTACATCATGGACGTAGACCTCGGCGGCCGGGGGCATGGCGGGGTGCAGTGCGAACAGGGCGTTGCACACCGCATCTGGATCATACACCGCCAAGGGTCCGGCAGAGCGCAGGCGGTCGGCCAGGCGGCTCACAGCCTCCGCGGCGACGGGATGGGCCAGGGCCTTGTACAGCACATTGCCGCCGGCCCGGGCGTCGAAGGTCTGGATGTCGAGCATGAGGGTCTCCTACAGGCCCAGCCGGTGCCGTACGGCATCGGCGGCGGCCTGGGTGTCGTCGATGGGCGTTACGGGCCACCCGTCCAGCCGCCCGGCGAAGGGGCGCACCCGCCCGTCCTCCTGCAGCAGCCGGTTGAACAGGCGGATGCGGCGCGACCGGCCCGGCAGCGGCGCCAGCAGCACGGGCGCGCGGGTGGCGGCGGCCTCGGACACCATGGACACGCTGTCCTCAGTCGCGACGATTACGTCCGCCAGGGCGAGCAGGCCGAAGTACGGGTTGTCGCCCTGCATGTCCCACACCCATCCGCCCTCCGGCTTCACGGCGGCACGCAGGGCGGCGCGGGCCTCGGGCGAGGTGCGGCGGGAGGGTGTGAGGGCGAGGCCGACATGGTCCAGGCGCATCATGCCGGCAAGCTGCGCACCGAGGGCCTGGGCCACCGGCAGGTCCAGCCGGAAGCGGCCGTTGCTGCCGCCGACCAGCACGGCCACCAGGGGGCGCGGCAGGTGGGCCAGGCGCGGCGCCCAGTCCAGCGCGGCCTGCGCCAGCCGGGCCGGGGTGGCCGGGTGCAGCGCGGTGCGGGTGACGATGACGTTGGGGCCGGTCAGGCCGTCGTGGCGGTTGACCACCACGATGTCGAAGCGGGCCGGGTCGATGCGGGGGTGCTGGACCTGCACGACGGGGCGGCCCGGCCGGCGCAGCGCCGCGCCGACCACGCCGGCGGTGCCGCCAGAGGTGAACAGGACGCTGTCCCCCAACTCCGGCAGCCGCACCGCGCGCAGCGGCGCCGGCCACATGCGCGCGGCCACCCAACTCCAGGGCGCCCGGGGATGCAGCTCCACCACCCGCGGCTGCAGCCCCGCCGCCGTGGCCAGGCCGAGCGCCTGGGCCTGCAGGCCAGCCAGCGGTTCGGACAGGATCGCGGAGGCTCGCATGACGGGCTTGTCCGCACTCTGCGGGCGAAGGTCAACCTTGGGGCTGTCTTAGTTGGGGGAGAGGAAGCAGCATCTTGCATCGCCCGCTGGCCCACCATTTGCTACGGTGCAGCATGACATCGCCCCTGCCCTTGCCGGATTGGGTCCCTTGGTGGGTCCACGTCGCCATCCTGGTGGCCGCCGGGCTGTTCGCGCTGCTGTTCCTGGCGATGCCGTTCGCGGTGTTCGGCGTCAAGGGCCGGCTGGAGGCGATGGAGGCGCGGCTTGACGAAATCCAGGCCGAAATCCGCAGCCTGGCCATCCGACTGCCCGAACCCGCCGGCATGGACGAGACTTACATATCGCCCCCCGGCAGCTATGGCGACCGCCCGCCCATCCCCCCTGCCCCACGTGACCGCCCCATCCCCGTCATCCGCCCGAACCGGCAGGAACCGCGGCTGTTCTAAATCAGTCGCTTGCCCCCGCCCCGCCCGCCGTGCCCTGATGCCGCGCAGCGGCCAAGAGGAAACGCCCATGCGCGTCAGCGTCCTGCAGATGAACCCCAGCGCCGACAAGGCCGCCAACATCGCCCAGGCCACCCGCCTGATCGACGACGCACTTGCCGCCGACCGCCCTGACCTCGTCAGCCTGCCGGAGATGTGGACCTGCCTCGGCGGCGACCGCGCCACCAAGCTGCGCGAGGCCGAACCCCTCCCCCCGCCCGGGTCCAACCAACCCGGCGGCCCCGCCTATGAGTGGCTCCGCCGCACCGCCCGCGAGCGCGGCATCCACGTCCACGGCGGGTCGCTCGCCGAGCGCGTCGGCGACCGCCTGTTCAACACCACCGTCGTGTTCGACCCGCAGGGGGCAGAGGCCGCGCGCTACCGCAAGATACACCTGTTCGACATCACCACCCCCGACGGCGCCGGCTATCGCGAGAGCAGCATCTATGGGGCCGGCGACGACGTCGTGACGTTCGACGCCGGCGGGGTCCGCGTCGGCTGCGCCATCTGCTACGACCTGCGGTTCCCCGAGCTGTTCCTGGCGCTGCGCCGGGCCGGGGCGGAGCTGGTGCTGCTGCCCAGCGCCTTCACCGTCCCCACCGGGCGCGACCACTGGGAGGTGCTGATCCGCGCCCGCGCCATCGAGGCGCAGGTCTGGATGGCCGCCCCCGCCACCTGGGGCAATCATCTGGACGCCAAGAACCAGCCGCGCGCCACCTTCGGCCACTCGCTGGTGTGCGACCCCTGGGGCCATGTAGTGGCCAACGCCAGCGACGGCATCGGATGGGCCACCGCCCGCATCGACCCGGCGCTCACCGACCGCGTCCGCCGCGACATGCCGGTCCTGGAGCACCGGCGGCTGGCCTAGGCGCGCATCGTGTCCGGCCTCTTGCCCGGCCTGGCGCCCGTCGCCGCCGCCGTTGGCCCCTATTTGACCAGCCCCGTCGAGCGCATCACCTTCTCCGCCGCCCCCACGCGGCTGGCGCAGGAGTGCCTGGCGCGGCTGGCGACCCGGTATGGCAACCACGTCGATGACGCCGCCGACGTGGTGGTGGCGCTGGGCGGCGACGGCCTGATGCTGGAAACGCTGCACCGCATGATGGGGCGCGGCGACACCCGCCCCGTGTACGGCATGAACTGCGGCAGCGTTGGCTTTCTGATGAACGGGTTCGGCGAGGACGAACTGCCGGAGCGCCTCGGCCGCGCGCAGGCCGCCATCCTGCACCCGCTGCGGATGCACGCGGTGACGCAGACCGGCGCGGTCGAGGAGGCGCTGGCGCTGAACGAGGTGTCACTGCTGCGGCAGTTGCGCCAGGCGGCCAAGATCAGGATCACCGTGGACGGCCGGGTACGGCTGCAGGAGCTGGTGTGCGACGGAGTGCTGGTGTCGACCCCGGCGGGATCGACGGCCTACAACCTGTCGGCGCACGGCCCCATCGTGCCGCTGTCGGCCAACCTGCTGCCGCTGACGCCGATCAGCGCCTTCCGGCCGAGGCGGTGGCGCGGGGCGCTGCTGCCGAGCACGGTGGACGTGCTGTTCGAGGTGCTGGAGCAGGAGAAGCGGCCGGTTGCCGCGGTGGCGGACTTCACCGAGGTGCGGGACGTGGCGTCGGTGGCGCTTAGCGAGGACCGGGAGGTGGTGGTGACGGTGCTGTTCGATCCGGACCAGGGATTGAGCGAGCGGATTATCGCGGAGCAGTTTACCGTTTGAGGCGGCAACGCAGTCTCTTACGCAGCCCCCGTCGATCCGAACCCCTGCTCCCCCCTCACCGTCCCATCCAACTCCCCCACCTCCTGCAGCCCAAGCTGCGGCACAGGCGCAATCACTCCCTGGGCAATCCTGTCCCCCCGGCAATAGCAGACGCCTCCGCCCCCAGGTTTACCAGGCACACCATCAGCGCTCCCCGGTAGTCGCTGTTCACCGTTCCCGGGCTGTTCAGCACCGTCACCCCGTGCCGCGCCGCCAGCCCAGACCGCGGCCGAACCTACATCTCCCATCCTACAGGCACCGCCACCGCGAACCCGGTCGGCACCACCCGCCAAGCCCCCGAAGGAATCACCACCGCCGCCTCCGCCGCCCGCAGGTCGAATACCGCCGCCCCCGCAGTCGCATACGCCGGCAGCGGCAGGTCCGGGTTGCCCGGCAGACGACGGAACCGCACCACCGGCTCAGGCATGCCGACCTCCTTGCAATTGCCACATCACGCCACCGGGCCGCAAGCGTGGTTCGCAAGGGCGATGCTGCCATCACCGGCCAAGCTCCCCGGGCGGCTGGCATCAGCAAACCTTTAAGGACTCAGCCCTATACCAGGTAAGCCGCCGGTCAAACGGGTGGGCCAGATGCGTGCAACCAGCGAAAGACCACCCATGATGCGCCCGAGGTTACCACCGTGCGGGTAAGCCTGACGATCGCCGCGAAGCTGGCGATCGCCTATGGCATGTTCCTGGCGCCGATCGCCTACCTTGGATATCACACGGTGTCCGACAAGGAGACGAACATCGAGTTCGCCCTGAAGGAAATCACGGGCATCCGCTATATCGCGGTCATCCGCGGCGTGCAGGACGTGGTGGTCCGTGGCGGCGACATGGCGGACTTGGTTGAAAGGATCAGGGCCAACGACAAGGCGCTCGGCACCTACCTGAAGACGGCAGCCAACACGGAAATCCTGGCGATCGCCCTTGCAGGCTCCGACCGGGGCGATGCGGCCCAAGCCGCAGCGGACCTCATCGGCAAGGCAGCCGACGGCTCCAACCTGACGCTCGATCCCGATCTGGACAGTTACTACACCCAGGACGCGCTGACGGTGAAGGTGCCGGCTGCCGTGGCGAGCGCCGCATCCCTGGCACGAGCGGTCGCGAACACGACGGGCCACACCCCCTCCGTCGCCGAACAGGTCAGCGTCGGCGTGCAGGTCGGCGCGATGCAGCCGGCGCTGGACGGCCTGGCCTCCGACATAGACAGCGCCGTGAAGGGCAACCCTGACGAGACGGTCGATGGCGCCCTGACGGTCTTGGTCACCCAGGTTGCCGAGGCCGCAAAAACGGCTCTTGCAGCGCTTGCTGACCATGCGGAGGCAGCCGACGCCTCTAAGACTGCCCGGCCGTTGCTCGACGCCCTCACGGCAGCGGGCGCCGCCGATGCCGACGAGCTTGAGCATCTCCTGAACGCGCGCATCGCAGGCTTCCGCTCGGCTGAGATGACCAGCAGCGGTGTTGCGATCGCCCTTTTCCTCACGGCCGTCGTTTACGTGCTCGTCGTCGTGCAGCGTGGCGCGATCAAGCCGCTACGCGCCCTCACGACCACGATGAGCGACCTGGCAGCCCGCAACTTGGCCGTCGAGATCGACGGCATGGCCCGGAGGGACGAGGTCGGCGGCATGGCTCGCGCCGTCCAGGTCTTCAAGGACAACATGATCAGGGCCGATGCACTCGCCGCCCGCGAGGCATCCAGCATCCGCGCCAGTGAACGCCGTTTCCGGGGCCTGGTCCAGAACACCTCGGACATGATCCTGATCTGCGCGGCGCCAGGCACCATCACGTATCAAAGTGCGGCGGCAAAAGGCACCTGGGGCTATCCAGACGACGAGTTGCTGGGCGTTTCCCTGATCGCCCTGATCCACCCCGACGACCAGCCTGCGGCACAGGAGACCTGGGACCAGTTGCGGCAGTCGCCGCCGGACGGTGACGACGGGGCCACCCGCAGCACCGGGCTGCGTCTGCGCGATCAGTGCGGCACATGGCGGCACGTCGAGCTGGTCGGGACCAACCTCCTGCACGACCCGGCCCTGCACGGCCTGGTCGTCACCATCCGCGATGTCACGGAACGCAAGGCGTTCGAGCAGCAGCTCATGCAGCAGGCGTATTACGACGCGCTGACCGGGCTTCCCAACCGGGTGCTGTTCCGGGACCGCTTCGAGCAGGCGCTGGTCCGTGCAGCCCGGCAAGGGAACGCGGTCGGGTTGCTGTTCCTCGACCTGGACAACTTCAAGCTCGTCAACGACGGCCTTGGCCACCAAGTCGGCGACCAACTGCTGACCGAGGCGGCCGTGCGGCTTCGGTCCTGCGTCCGCGCCCAGGACACGGTCGCCCGACTGGGCGGGGACGAGTTCGTGATCATCCTGGAGCTGCTGGCCGGCGAGGAGGACGCCCTGCCTGTGGCAAAGGCCATCACGCACCAGTTCAGCCGGCCATTCCTGCTCGATGGCCGCGACGTCGTCGTGACCGCCAGCATCGGGATCGCCATCAGCGGCCCCGGCCGGCAGGATGCCGACAACCTGCTGCGCGACGCGGATGTTGCGATGTACCGGGCCAAAGGCGATGGCCGCGCCCACTACGTCGTGTTCCATCCGAGCATGCACGCCGACGCGCTGGCCCGGCTCGAGCTTGAGAACGACCTACGGAATGCCCTCGCCCGCGGCGAGTTGCGCGTCCATTACCAGCCCATCGTCATGATGGCGTCCGGGAGGTTCAGCGAGGTCGAGGCCCTGGTTCGCTGGATGCATCCCACACGCGGCCTGATAGCGCCGGGAGAGTTCATCCCGATCGCCGAGGAAACCGGCTTGATCGTTCCGCTTGGCCTGTGGGTGCTTGAGGAAGCCTGCCGGCAGGTTGCCACCTGGCACATGCAACGTCCTAGCGAGCCCGCGTTGACGCTCAGCGTGAACCTGTCGCCGCGTCAGTTCCAGCAGCAATCCCTGGTCGCCGACGTAGCCCGGGCGCTGCGCGACGCAGGGCTTGCCGCGGGTTGCCTTAAGCTGGAGATCACCGAAAGCGTGATCATGCGGGATGCGGAAGCCACGATCCGAACGCTGTGGGAACTGAAGGACCTCGGCATCAAGCTCGCCATCGACGACTTCGGGACCGGCTATTCCTCCCTATCCTACCTCAAGCGGCTGCCGATCGACGTGCTCAAGATAGATCGGTCCTTTGTGAGCGGCATCGGCCAGCATCAGGGGGACACGGCAATCGTTCACGCAATCATGGCGCTTGCCAAGTCGCTGAACCTGAAGGTGACAGGCGAAGGCATCGAAACGGCCGAGCAGGCGGCGCTGCTGGGCGAGTGGGGCTGCGACCAGGGCCAGGGCTACCTTTACAGCAAGCCGCTCAATAGCCAGCAGGCTGGGGTGCTGCTCGGCACAGCGGAGAGGCAGGTCTCCAGCCAGCACTCCAACCCCAGCATTCCAGTTCCAGCACTTCGACCGGGGTGACCTGGCTCGCAACTTGACGGCCGCAGCATCCGGGCCGGACATCCCTTGCTGAGCCGGATCGATCATGCGAGACATCGTCGAGGCTTGGAATTGCATGCAACGGGCAGCCAGACCGCGTTAGGTCAGGCGCCCTCTGCCCTCAAGCCATTCCATGGGACGGGTTGCACATATCCGGTGCTGTCCATCAGGCCACCCCCGTCGATCCGAACCCCTGCTCTCCCCGCACCGTCGCGTCCAGCTCCTCCGCCTCCACCACCCCTAGCTGCGGCGCAGGCGCCATCACCCCCTGGGCAATCCGGTCCCCTCGGGCGACGGCGAACGCCTCCGCCCCCAGGTTCACCAGGCACACCAGCAACGGCCCGCGGTAGTCGCTGTCCACCGTCCCCGGGCTGTTCAGCACCGTCAACCCATGCCGCACCGCCAGCCCCGACCGCGGCCGCACCTGCATCTCCCACCCTATAGGTACCGCCACCGCAAACCCGGTCGGCACCACCCGCCAAGCCCCCGAAGGAATCACCGCCGCCTCCGCCGCCCGCAGGTCGAATCCAGCCGCCCCCGCAGTCGCATACGCCGGCAGCGGCAGGTCCGGGTTGCCCGGCAGACGACGGAACCGCACCACCGGCGCCGTCACGCGAATACGTCCGCCACCCGCCGGGCCAGCCGAGCCGCCACCTCCGCCTTCGGCAGCCGCGGCCAATGTTCAACACCGGCCAGCGTCACCAGGTGGACCTCGTTCGCCTCCCCGCCCATCACCCCCGTCTCCGGCCGCACGTCGTTCGCAACGATCCAGTCGCAGCCCTTGCGCGCCAGCTTGGCCTGCGCGTGCGCCAGCATGTCATGGGTTTCCGCCGCAAACCCCACCACCAGCCGCGGCCGCCCCGGCCCGGCCGCCGCCAGCGCCGCCAGGATGTCCGGGTTCGGCACCAGGCGCAGGGCTGGCGGCACCCCGCCCGGCTCCTTCTTCATCTTGCCCGGCGACGCCGCGTCCACCCGCCAATCCGCGACCGCAGCGGCGCACACCGCGATGTCGGCCGGCAGCGCCACCATACAGGCGGCCAGCATGCCGGCCGCCGTCTCCACGTGCCGCACCAGGACGCCCGCCGGGTCAGGCACCACCACGGGGCCGCTGACCAGGGTGACGCGCGCGCCCAGCGCATGCAGCGCTGCCGCGACCGCATGGCCCTGCCGCCCGCTGCTGCGGTTGGCGATGTAGCGCACGGGGTCGATCGGCTCATGCGTGGGTCCGCTGGTGACCAGCGCGTGCCGCCCGGCCAGGGGTCCGGCGCCGTCGGCCGCCACCCCCGGCGCAAGCAAGGCGTGGATTGCGGCCAGGATGGCGGGCGGCTCCGCCAGGCGGCCCATGCCGAACTCGTTGCAGGCCATCGCGCCGCTGTCGGGGCCGACGACGTGAACGCCGCGCGACTGCAGCAGCGCCATGTTGGCGACGGTGGCCGGATGGGTCCACATGCGGACGTTCATCGCCGGCGCGACCAGCACCGGCTTGTCCGTCGCCAGCAGCACGGTGCTGGCCAGGTCGTCCGCCAGGCCCGCCGCCATCTTGGCCAGCAAGTTGGCGCTGGCCGGCGCGGCCACCAGCAGGTCGGCGCTGCGGGAAAGCTGGATGTGGCCCATCTCGCTCTCGTCCGTTAGGGACCACAGGGCGAAGTACACCTTCTCCTCCGTCAGCGCCTGCAGGCTGAGCGGCGTCACGAACTGCGCGCCGCCCTGCGTCAGCACCGCCGTCACGCCCAGCCCGTCGCGGCGCAGCAGGCGCACCAGCTCCAGCGACTTGTAGGCCGCGATGCCGCCGCTGACGATCAGGAGGACTCGCGGCGTCATGCCAACTGCTTAGGGTGCTGTCCGGCGGCAATCACACCGTCGTTGCGAGCCGCGCTTGCGGCATGGCGATCCAGGGGCGGCCAGGATTGCACGTGCGGCCCCTGGATTGCCGCGTCGCTGCGCTCCCCGCAATGACGGGCATGGGCCGAGAGCACGCCAGCAGTCCCAATAACCGGCCCCACCCGCCGCATCACAGCCGCCAGCCGGTGTGGATCGCGGCGATCCCGCCCGTCAGGTTGCGGTGCCCCACCCGCGACAGCCCGGCCACGCGCATCATCGCCGCCAACGCCTCCTGGTCGGGGAAGGTGCGGATGCTCTCGGCTAGGTATCGGTAGCTGTCGGCATCCCCGGCCACCACGCGCCCCATGCGCGGCATCACCTGGAACGACCAGGCGTCATAGACCGGCTGCAGCGCGGCAACCTGCACGCGGGAGAACTCCAGGCAGTGGAACTGCCCGCCAGGCCGCAGCACGCGGCGCGCCTCCCGCAGCACGGCCGGCTTGTCGGTGCAGTTGCGCAGACCGAACGCCATGCTGACCCGGTCGAAGCTGCGGTCCGGCAGCGGGATGGCCTCGGCATCCGCAACCAGGATCGTCAGGTCGTCCCCGCCGCGCCGGTCCGCCCGCGTCTGCCCGACGGCGAGCATCGAGGGGTTGATGTCCGACAGCACCGCCGGCCCCCCGCCCCGCGCGAGCCAGCCGAACGCGATGTCCCCGGTGCCGCCCGCCAGGTCCAGCAGGGTGCGGTTGGGCCGGGGGTCCAGGCCACGGATGAACTCGCGCTTCCAGAGGCGGTGGATCCCCAGGCTCATCAGGTCGTTCATCAGGTCATAACGAGGGGCGACGCTGTCGAACACTGCGCGCACCAGCGGCTTCTTGTCCGCCCGCGGCACGCTGCGGAAGCCGAAGTCGGTGTCATCTGGGTTGCTGCTCATGGGCGGTGCCTATACCCTGGATATCGCCAATGCCGGAACTCCCAGAAGTCGAGACCGTGATGCGCGGCCTGCGGGCACGCTTGCAGGGGCGGTTGATCCAGCGTGCGGAGGTGCGGCGCCCGGACCTGCGCTGGCCGATGCCAGCGGGGTTGCAGGGGAGGCTGACGGGCGCGGCAGTGCTGGGGTTCCGGCGCCGGGCCAAGTACATCCTAATGCGGCTGGACGGCGGCGACAGCGTGCTGCTGCACCTGGGCATGTCCGGCCGCATGCTGATCCGCCGCCGCGGCGCCAACGATCCCGAAGCCGCCGGCTCGGTGCTGCACGAGCACGTGGAGATGGAGACGGACGACGGCTGGCTGGTCGGCTTCGTCGATCCCCGCCGCTTCGGCAGCATCGACCTGGTGCGGACCGAGGCCGAGGACACGCACCGCCTGCTGGCCGGGCTGGGGCCGGAGCCGCTGGACGACGCCTTCACCCCCGCCGTGCTGTCGTCTGCCCTGGCCGGCCGCCGCACCCCGATCAAGGCCGCCCTGCTGGACCAGCGCGTGGTGGCCGGCCTGGGCAACATCTACGTCTGCGAGGCGCTGTTCCGCGCCGGCATCGCACCCACGCGCCTGGCCTCCGACGTTGCGGGCGCGCAGGCCGCGCGGCTGGTGCCGGAGATCAAGGCCACGCTGGAGGAGGCCATCGCCGCCGGCGGCTCCAGCCTGCGGGACTACGTGCAGCCGGATGGTGAACTCGGTTATTTCCAGCACGCCTGGCGCGTGTACGGGCGCGAGGGCGAGGCCTGCCCCGCCTGCCCTGGCCCCCCCATCTGCCCTGGCATCCAGCGTGTCGTGCAGTCCGGCCGCAGCACCTTCCTTTGCCCGCGCCTGCAAGCCGGGTAGAACCGCCGGATCGCCACGGAAGGGCACGCGCATGGCCGAGATGATCCTAGTCGAGACGCAGGGCCGGGTCGGCCTGATCCGCCTCCACCGTCCGCAGGCGTTGAACGCCCTGTGCGATCAACTGATGGAGGAACTGGGCGCGCAGCTCCTGGCCTTCGACGCCGACCCTGCCATCGGCGCCATCGTGCTGACCGGGTCGGACAAGGCGTTCGCCGCCGGGGCCGACATCAAGGAGATGAAGGACCGCGACTATCCCGACGTGTTCCTGCACGACTTCATCGGTGCCCGGTGGGAGACCGTGCTGCGCGTCCGCAAGCCGGTGATCGCCGCCGTCGCCGGATTCGCGCTGGGCGGAGGGTGCGAGCTGGCGATGATGTGCGACTTCATCATCGCCGCCGACACCGCCCGGTTCGGCCAGCCCGAGATCAACCTGGGCGTCATCCCCGGCGCCGGCGGCACCCAGCGCCTGACCCGCGCCATCGGCAAGTCGAAAGCCATGGACCTGTGCCTCACGGGCCGCATGATGGACGCCGCCGAGGCCGAACGCTGCAACCTGGTCAGCCGCGTCGTTCCCATCGCCGACCTGCTGACGGAGGCATTGAAAGCGGCCGAGAAGATCGCATCCCAGAGCACCGTCGCCTCTGCGATGGCTAAGCGCGCCGTCAACGCCGCGTTCGAGACGACGCTGGCCGAGGGCGTCCGAGCGGAGCGGGCGCTGTTCCTGTCGCTGTTCGGCACGCCGGACCAGCGCGAAGGCATGGCCGCCTTCGCCGAAAAGCGCAAACCGGCGTTCACCGGCCGATAGCCGCCTTCCCCCTCCGGGAAAGGGAGCAGGCAGAATTCTATGGAGCGGGGCCTAGCAGCCTGTCGGAGTGAGGTTGCGAGCGTTTTTGCGTGCCTGGGTCAATCGTGCGTTGCTGGGTGGCGCTGAGGCAGTTTTTAGCGGTCGAACTCGCTGGCTGAAGAATACGGCGGCCAGA
>JAABUX010002757.1_pt1 | contig 24340 bp, 26 predicted proteins | sample 5561851 | NCBI WGS metagenome assembly JAABUX01 (sample SAMN10711883, study PRJNA513361) | rock metagenome | isolation source: Antarctica rocks | place: Antarctica: Victoria Land, Richard Nunatak red sandstone | collected 2016-01-03 | reverse complement strand
TGTCCAGATCAGCGTCCACGAGGGCCTCCAGGCTCAGCGTCGGGTTAGCAACGCCGATCCTGGACACCCTCGCCCGTTCCGTCACGTACCGACACACCTCATGATCAGTAAGGAATCACTCGTCTAGGAGATGATGATGTCGAGTGACTCCGGGATGGACAGCTCGTCTGCGCTGAAGGTAGATGACGAGCGGTTCACGCCTACCCGTCAGCCGGATACCGCGGGCAATCGTGCGACGGGCCGGCCGATCATCGCGCCCGCGCTGCACCATACGACCTTCACGACTAAGCGCCTGGACGAGATGGTCGCCTGGTACGAGCGGGCCGTCGGCCTGGTCCCGGTGTTCTACGGCGAGGACGCTGCCTGGCTTACGAACGACGAGGCGAATCACCGCATTGCCATGCTGTCGCCGCCCGGGCTCAAGCACCCGGAGGACAAGGGACACACCACGGGCATCCACCACACGGCGTTCGAGTTCAAGACGTTCGATCAGTGGCTCGACAACTACATCCGGCTGCGCAACCACGGGATCCTGCCGTTCTTGACGCTCGATCACGGCATCACGATGTCGGTCTACTACCAGGATCCGGACGGCAACGGCGTGGAGATCCAGGTGGACGGGTTCGGCGACTGGGCCGACTCCAAGCAGTGGATCGCCTCCTCCCTCGAGTTCGCCAGCAACCCGATCGGCACGTACTTCGATCCGGAGAAGTTGGTCGCGGCGCGAGCGAGCGGGCTCAAATTCGAGGAGATCCACCAGAGGGCGCGAGCCGGCGAGTACCTGCCCGAGAAGATCCCGCAGGACATCTTCCTGCCCGAGCTTTACTGACAGGCCCGGAGACTGCCGGTCCCGGTTTCCGCACCGCCAGATGATCAGGAACACGATGAGGGAACACTCACGCCGGGCGATCGATACGCCGGTGGTGATCGTCGGCGGCGGGCCGGTCGGTCTCGCCGTCGCCATGGAGTTGCAGCACCACGGCGTGCAATCGACGGTGGTTGAGCCCCGAACCTCCGTGTCGCCAGTGCGGCCGAGGGCCAAGACGACATCGGCCCGGACCATGGAGCTATTCCGACGATGGTCCTTCGCGGCCGAGGTGCGGAAGCGCGCTCCGATCCCCGTGTCGTGGTCGAGCGACATCATTTTCTGCACCTCCGCGACCGGCCGCGAGATTACCCGCTTCAAGAATGTTCTCGGGCTGGACCTGGCGGGCGCGGAACTGGCGGCGGAGCCCGGGCAGCAGGTAGGCCAGCCCGTCGTTGAGCAGGCGATGCGAGACGCCCTAGCGAAGGCACCAGCCGTTACGACGCTGTACGGGTACCGCGCGACAACGGTCGAGGAACTCGGCGACGGGGTGCTCGTGGAGGCTGAGGACGACGAGGGAGCGCTCCTGGCGATCCGGGCCCGGTATGTTGTCGGCGCGGACGGGCCGCGCAGCCTCGTGCGCGCAGCGATAGGCGCCCCCTACGAGGGCGCCGACTCCGGGCGGCCGAATCTGTCGGTTGTCTTCCGGTCCGTCCAGCTCGGCCAGCTGCTGCGCGGGCGCGCCCTGCATCGCTGGGTGCTCAGCCCCGCCTCGCCCGGGGTGATCGGGCCGATGGACCTGCAGGCTCTGTGGTGGGCGATCGCGACGGGACGCCCGGCTGACGACGCCGGCGCGGACCCGGCGCGGATCGTGCGGGCGCTGGCCGGCCGGCCCGTCGACGTGGAGGTCCTCGGCACCGATCCGTGGCAGGCTCGCGCGCTGCTGGCCAGCCGGTACCAGCGAGGCCGTCTTTTCATCGCCGGAGACGCCGCCCACCAGAATCCGCCCTGGGGCGGGCACGGATTTAACACTGGCATCGGCGACGCCGTTAACCTCGGCTGGAAGCTCGCAGCGGTGCTCAGCGGATGGGCGCCCCCGTCCTTGCTGGACAGCTACGAGTCGGAGCGCAGGCCCATCGCGCATAAAACCATCGGCATCGCCGCCGCCAACACCAGAGCGCTGCCCGCTGATCTCAGTAACCCGGCGCTGCACGGGTCCGCTGAGGAGTTCGAGGCGGCACGGCCTGCTGCGGCCGCGGCCATCGATAAAGCAAAGCGCTCCGAGTTCTACTGCCTCGGCCTGGTGCTCGGATACGGATACGGCCCGGACGCGAATGCGCAGACCACCGACGGGTCGGACTACCTGCCGATCGCAGCCGCCGGGAACCGGCTGCCGCATACATGGCTCCGCCCGGGCGAATCTCTATTCGACCGGCTGGGTCCTGAGTTTACGCTCATCGGCGACCCGAAGCTGGGGGCGCCGCTCGCCGCCGCAGCCGCCGTGTCCGGCGTCCCGCTGAACCTCCTGCATCGGGACGTGATCGACCCGGTGGCACATTACGGTGCCGAACTCGTTCTCGTCCGGCCAGATCAGCACATCGCCTGGCTGGGCAGCACGTCCGGTGCGACTCACGCCGAGTCCGTGCTCAGGCAGGCGGTAGTCGGATTTGGCGCCCCCAGCCGCTGAGCGCCGCCACACGGCAATAAGATCTGGCACGCACTATCGAACACGCTCAGCCCTGGACGGCGAGCTGGTCGGCAGGGCCGGTAGGCATCCGGGTGGCTTCCAGGAGGGCACGCAGCTCTTGCTGTTCGGCTGCGGTGACGGCCGCCCGGGTCCTGGCCAGGGTGGCGGCGAGCTCGAGGGCGAGCTCGCCGTATTCACCGCCTTCACCCATCAGCTGCAGCCCGTCTAGTGTCTCCTGCGGCACCCGGGTCGCGAACCGGCCGGGCAGCTCGCTGGCACGGCGGGCAATTTCCTGTGCGTCCATCATGTGTCCTCGATCTTGTTCTTCACCACGCCCGGAGAGGCTTCCAGAGGCCAGGCGGTCCACACAGTGCCGCCGGGCTCGACGATAGCGACGCCCTCCACACCGTCACACGCGCCGCGGACACGCCAGCGCTCGTTCCAGTTCTGGCGAACGGGCACATGGTCCGGCGCTCGCGCGACGGACACGATCGCCGCCGCGATCCTCGCATCTGTCCAGTCCGCAGGGAACTCCGTCTTCCCCGGATGACCCGTGCCGTAGCGGTGGCCGCCGCCGGTCGCGTCACCATCAAGGATGTGCGCCCGCCTGTCGGTGGTCAGCCGGAGTGTCAGCAGGCGAGGGACGGTCACCGTGCATGACCAGGCCGGGAGCGTCCCAGCAAGACCGGTCGCCTTGGGTGGCCTCTGGTGCGTTCTCGTGCACGCGGCCGTCGGGCGCTGTCAGCGGCTGGCGCGCCGTCGCGTCAGCGCTGCCGTAGTCGGGCGCGGCCGGATGTCCGGCAGGCAGCCTGTCCAGCCGCGCCCGCAGGTCGTCAGCCGGGCGGTGACCTGGGAGGTCCGCATCATCGGGCCTGTCGGGGTGACGGGGGCCGTCCCGCGAGCCCACCTCAGCGGCCCAGTCGGCCGTCGGCCTTGCTGCGGGGCTGGGCTGCCCGGGCCGCCGCTGGGTGTACTACCGGCTCCACCGCCTCGCTGAGGCGGGCCGAGCGGCCCGGGCACCGCAGCGCAGCGCTTGAGGTCTAATTGGCCGGCGGTTTGACTCGTCCGGTGGGGAGCGCTGAAGGTCTCACGGCTGGATGTTCTCCAAGTCGTCGAGAAGGCCGGGGTGGGTCGGCTGCCACCTGAGGGCGTCGCGGGTGCGGGCACTGGACGCTGGCTGGTCCATCGCGAAGATGGGGCCGAACGGGCCGAAATTCTCCTGCGGCACCGCCTCGACCGGCAGGCCCAGTCGCCGCCCGATGACTGTCGCGATGTCCAGCACCGCGTCGCCCTCGTCGCTGACGGCGTGCCAGGACGTCCCGGCCGGTGCCGACTCAAGGGCCAGCCGGAACAGGACCGCTGCGTCGAGCGCATGCACGGCCGGCCAGCGCTGGGTGCCGTCGCCCGGGTATCCGGCCACCCCGGCGCGGCGCGCTGCATCGGTCAGCAGGCCGGCGAAGCCGCCTTTGCCCTCGTTGTGGACCGTGCGCGGCATGCGGACAGCGGTGCTGCGCACACCGCGCGAGGCCAGATCCAGCAGCGCCATCACCGAACGGCCTCGGCCGCCCACCGGTCCGTCGGTCGGCAGCGGATCGGCCTCGGTGGAGGTGCGGCCCGGCACCCAGGGCGTACCCGAGACCGTGCCGATCGGGCGGTCGCTTCCGATGAGCTCGTCCCCCAGCGCGGCGAGAGCGGCGCTCTCCTCGGCGACGGCCCGCGCGAGCGCATCCGGACTGCTGTAGTCGCGTCCGAACGCCAAACTGATCACGCCGTCTGACTGCGCGGCGCCGGCCCGCAAGACGTTGAGGTCCGCCAGCCCTCCTCGCAGCGCCTCGGCGCCGGCGTCTTTGACGGCCTGCGCGGAGCCGTCCGAGCGAGCCAGCGCAAGAACGGTATGGCCATTGCCGAGCAGTTCAGCGACGACGGCGGAGCCAATGGTGCCGGTGCCACCGGTGACGAAGACGCGCATGAGACTCTCCTGGAAGTGATGGGACTAATATCCCGTCACTGTATCAGGGCGACGGGATAGGAGTCCCATTACCTATGATGGTGTCATGGCTCGATGGCAACCGGGGGCGCGTGAGCGACTCGTCGTCGCGGCCGTCGACCTGTTCACCGAGCAGGGGTACGACGCCACCACGGTGGCGCAGATCGCCGGGCGCGCCGGAGTCACCAGGAGTACTTTTTTCCGACACTTCTCCGACAAGCGCGAGCTTCTGGTCGCCGGCCAGGAGACCCTGAGCAGGCTGCTCGCCGACGGGATCTCCGAGGCGGCTGCCAGCGCCAGCCCGCTCGAGGCGGTTGCAGCCGGCCTCGAGCGCGCATCAACCGCAATGGGGCCGGCGAGCCGCGAGCTCGGCTCCCGCCTCAAAGCGGCCGTGGCGGCCAGCACCGAGCTTCAGGAGCGGGACGCCCTCAAGAATGTCGGTCTCGCGGCCGCCATGACAGCCGCGCTAGTCGCCCGCGGTGTCCCTGACCCGACTGCGCATCTCGCGGGCGAGCTGGGGGTCCTCGCGTTCAAGCGGGGCTACGCCCAGTGGTCCGAAGGTGATCGTGATGACGTCAAAGGGCTCGCGCAACATGCGCTGACTGCCCTGGAGGACCTGCGCACGGCAACCGCGTCGCTGGGCTGATCGACCCCCGCCGGCGCAGTTGCGCAACACCTGCGGCATGAGCGCGCCGCCTGCTCACCGGCGGTCAGTGCGCAAGGCAATGCACCCGGCGCGAACGGTGCGGCACGCGGTGACCCTCAGCCAGTCCGAAAGGTAAGTCGCGCTGTCCATACAGTCAAGATTCACGGGCGCAACCGAGAGTAGGCTTATTAAGCACGGCGCGAACGGCGGCGGCCGTAAGCGCTCCCGCGGCGGTATACCGATGCGGCGCCTGGTCGGGGAGCATCCCAATCCTGCCAAGGCCGCGGACGGCAAGCGGCTGCATGCCCTGGCCTCCGCCCCGGACGCCGACCATGTCGTGGTGGATTTGCGCCGACATCTGACGGCCAAGGCCTGAAGGCGATCGCGGAGGCCTGACCTGGACGGCATTCCGTCCCGTCTGCGCACGACCCGCGCCGCAACACTCACCGCTGCGGTGTCGCCTGGGCCTGGCGGGCTGTCGCCGCGATCCTCGCCAACCACCGCTACACCGGCCGGCAGGTCCGGAACCGGCAGCACAGGGACGAAGTCATCGCCAACGTCGCCAGGGTTTCACCACCAATAGCGATGGCACGAGGCCGACCAGTGGATCTGGTCCGATCAGCCCGTCCAGGAGCCGCTGATCAGCCACGCCTAGCCCGAATGCTAGGTCCGCGCCAGCCCAGCGCACGCCGCAGTGTCATCGACGACCTGCCCCAGGCAGCCAGCCAGCAGATGGCCAGCGAGAGCGGCCCGCACATGCGAGCCTATTTGCTGGTGTGCCGGCTGCCGCCGTGCCAGTCTTCCTGCACGCCAACCCCGTCAGGATCGACGCCGAAGCTGGCGAGCTGCGGGCGTTCGCGCAGGCTGCGCTTCAGCTCGGCGAAGCCCGGAAAACGCGCCAGCCCCAGCACGTTGTCCCAGAGCGGGACCGCTTGCTCGACGGTGGGCAGGCGGCTGATGACGGGGCCGAAGAACGCCACGCCGTGCGGTGGCTCGAACTGCATGATCGGCGTGCCGACGTCCTTGCCGGTCAAGGCTAACGCTTTGTCACCTTCTGCGCGGATCTCGGCGTCAAAGGATTCCTCGTCGAGGGCGTCTGCGAGACCACTGGGCAGGCCGGCCTCAGCCAAAATCGGCTCCAGGAATTCGCGGGTTCCGCGGTACGCGCCGTTGGTGTCGTCGTGCGCGGCCGCCAGCCTGTCGAAGACGCGAGCGCCGAGCGCGGCATAGAGCGGCCCGATCACGGGGTGGCCGTGTTCGGCCCGGGCCTTCGCAGCAACCCGCAGCAGCCGCAACCCCGCGGTGTGCCCGTCCTCATACCCGGCGGGGAAGTGGCTGTCGTAGTCGAGGTGGGCGTTGATCAGGCGCAGCGAGATGAACCTCCAGTCGACGGTGTAGTCGCGCTGGTCGGCGACCATGCGGACCCATTTGCGGCCACCACGTGAATCTCGTCGATCACCGCGGGGCGCCCGGACCGCGGCTCGTCCTCCAAAGCGGCGACACCGCCCCGCGCATACCGGTCCCGCCAGCCGGTCACCGTCGGCCGCGACACCCCGGTCAGCCGGGCTATCTGCGCGTTCGGTACCCCGTCCGCGGCCAGCAGCACCATCCGCGCCCGCTTCGCCAGGCCCGACGGCACGCTCGGCAGCCGCGCCAGCTCGCCCAGCCGTTTCCGGTCTCCCTCACGCAGCGCCAGTGCAGGGGCTATAGACATGCCCCATTGTCCCGCGCATCACACCGTAAATCAACTTACAACACGCGACAATAGGTTGATCATCCCTCTTCTCCTGCGGTGGTGGTGCTGCTAAGAACACTGAGATCATGGTCCTGCGCCATGAGGTCGCGGTTATAGCCAGCCAAGACCTGGGCTATCGCGAGGTACAGAAGTCGAATCAGCACAGTGCGCCATCTTGCTTCATTACGGTCAGCGGATCAGACCGCAGCTCACGCCATCCCATCGAGCTCTGGAGCGGTACAGGCCGGTCGAGGACGAGCCATCCACCGTGATGGGTATGGAGGCGATAGTGCCATCCTGACCGGTCGCCGATGCCCGCCAGATCCTCGGGGCGCAGCGTCCGCAGGTGGCCGAACAGCGCAGTCGGACTAGTTTCGTAGGGCACTGCGACAACGACCCGCCGCTGGGCGAGGCGCAGGGCCTCAGAAACGAGGTGTCCCCGGTGGCGCGGTCGGTGTGCTCCAGCACGTGCAGCAGCGCAACGGCCTCGACCGACCGCGCCGGCAACGGCACGCCTTCAGGGGTGCAGCGGACGACGGCGAGCGGGGCGTGCAGCGCTTCGCTCATCTCGGCTACCAGCCGGACAGCTCCGGCGTCGGTGTCGGCCGCAACGGTCCGAACTCGACGCCGGGCGAGGAACAGGGCGAGAAATCCGAAGCTGCAGCCGAGGTCGAGTACGCTGCGGTGGCCGACGAGCAGCGTCAGGGCAGTCCGGTGCACCTCCGCGTAACCGCCGCCTGCCAGATCCTCGATTCGCGCGATGCTGTTTTCGTAGAACCGGCGCCATGCCTGTGCGGGATCGCGATCGGACGTGCAAACGATCCAGACGAAGGCGGACTGAAAGATGCGATGGTCGTCGGTGATTGGCGCTAGGGCGTCAGCCAGCAACTCGGCCAGATCGTCGTCGAGGCGGGACGAGTCGAAGCCGTGCCGGATATGCACGGCCCCGTCCGGCCTGAGCGTCGCGAATACCTGCGTGCTGCAGCTGACCCGGTCGACGATGACGTGCTCGGGACGCAGCTGTCCGCTTAGCGATGCCGACCTTCCGTCGAGGACGGGATGGGTTGTCACGGCCTCGCCCTCGTCGGCTTCATGCGCTCGACAGTGCCGAAGCGGCGAATTCGGCGATAATCTCGCCCAGGGTTTCGCCGGCGTCCTCGGGCATGTTGTGCCCGGCGTCGACCAGCCTGACGTGCGGCTGGCCGCTCGCTCCCGGGACGAGTTGCTGGAACATGCCGTCGGCCGCACCGCCGATCGGGTCCCGCTCGCCGTAGACGGTCAGGAATGGCATGGCCCACCTGGACAAGGCGGCTCGCGAGGCGCGCACAGGCTCGGCCGACGGATCGTCGGGACGCACCGGGATCAGCGCCGGGAACACACGTGCCCCGGCCTTGTACTCGTCGGCCGGATAGGGGGCGTCATAGGCGCGTAGTACCTCAGTGGGCAACGGGGTAGCGCACGCCCGGCCGACGATGGCTGACACATCGAAGTCAGCGGCAGTGGCGGCGAGCTCCTGCCACTCGCGCAGCGCGTCGTTCGGCGGTATGTCGCCTGTCGGGTAGCCGTGATTCGCGGTCACGTACGCCGCCGCCAGCCCGTCGACCTCGGTAACCAGGCGCAGCCCGAGCAGGCCGCCCCAGTCGTGACCGACGAGGACGGCATCGCGCAGCTGCAGGCCGGCCACGAAGTCGGCCAGCCAGCGCACGTGCGACTCGTACGTGTAGTCGCTCTGCGAGCTCGGCTTGTCGGACTTGCCGAAACCGACGAGGTCGGGCGCGATGACGCGCAGGCCGGCCTCCGCGAGCGGCGCGACCGTCCGCCGGAACATGAACGACCACGCCGGCTCGCCGTGCAGGAGCAGCACCGTTCGGCCGTTCGGGTCTCCCTCGTCCAGGTAGTGCATTCGCAGATCGCCAAGATCTGTATCCGGCACCATTGCGAAGTGGGGCTTGAATTCGTACTCCGGCAGATCGTGGAACCGATCGTCGGGGGTCCGCAGGACTGTCATGTTCATGTTCCTTCCGGGAGAGGCTGATCGGAGTACGCCATGCCTGCCTCGGCTACGAGTTGCCGTTCGGCCTCGTCGGCGAATGCCGTAACGTGGGCGCGCCATGCCCGCCGCCGGGCCAGCTGGCGACGCAGGCGCAGCGCCGAGGCGCGGACCTGGCTCGGTGCCGCGCCGCCCTCGTGCGCCCTGGCGAGCACGAGGGCGCGCGGATCGGCCGGGCTCACGGGGACGCCGGCGCGGTGGGAAAGAGCTTTGTAGTCCGTGGCGGCGAGCCGGGTCTCCCCGCGCTGCTCGGCGGCGGTGGTCGCCGCAGCGACGAGCGAGTGCGCGCTGCGGTAGTCGAGGTGGCCCTCCGCTACCAGGCGCTCGGCCAGGTCGGCGGCTTCGGTGAACCCGTCCATCGCCCGGTCGGCCAATCGCTCGGTGTCGATCTCGGCGCGCCCCAGGACCTCAGCCATCAGTGCGACCAGCTGTCGCGCCAGCTCGACCGTCTCGAGCAACTCGCCATAGTTGTAGATCCAGTTATCGGTCTGCGCCGATGCCGTGCGGACCGACGTCACGAGCCCGGCGACGCGCCCGGCGATCACGCCCGCGCCGCCACGAACGACGGACAGGGCGTAGGGATTGCGCTTCTGCGGTAGGTACACCGAGGCTCGGCAGTGCCCATCGTCCAGTCGCAGGTAGCCGAACGGGGCGGAGGCGAAGAGCATGAAGTCCTCGGCCATCCGGCTGGCGGTGGTCACCGCCTGATCGGCCACGAACCCGATGTCCAGCAGCCCGTCGACGGCCCACATCGCGTCTCGTGATGTCGTCGCGGCGTCGCTGAGCCCGAGGCGGCGAAGATAGGCCGGGCGGGACAGCGGCACGGTCGTTCCGGCCACGCCGCCGGCCGCCGCCGGGATGAGGCCGCAGCGGGCCCAGGCCGCTTCGACGCGCTTGAGGTGACGTGCGGCCTCGTGGGCGAAAGACAGCAGGTAGTGCCCGAAGGTGGAGACCTGCGCGGGCTGCCAGTAGGTGAGGTCCGCCAACCAGGACTCCAGATTGCGCAAGGCTCCGGCGACGGCGATGTCGACGAACTCCGCGACGGACTCATGCAGTTGCACCAGGGCACCGCGGGCCGCCAGGTAGAACGCGGCTCGGCCGGCCTCCCGGCGGGTGCGCCCGAGGGACAGCCAGCCTGCGTCGGCGCCGACGCGCTCGCGGAGCATTCGCTCGCGGCTGTTGTAGGCATCGCCGTCGGCCGGGTCATAGGCGAGCTCATCCGACCGCTGCTGCAGCAGATCGGTGAGCGCGGCGAGCAGACGTGCGCCAGCTGCCCCGGGCAGGACGCCGGCGTCGCGCAGCGCCAGGACATGCGCGAGGTCGGCCAGCCCGAACCCGCGATGGAGGTACCGGGCCTGACGCGACTCGGTGCTGAATCCCGTTGCGACGAGCAATGGGCTGGGGCCCGACGTGAGCCGGCTACCGAGGCCGAGATAGTCGCTGCTCATCAGTGACCCGGGCCAGCAGAATCGAAGACTGCTGGCAGGCCACCGGAGGCTACGAGCACGGCGGTGCGATCGGGATCGCGTGGCTGGGCTCCGAACGCGCTCCAGGCGGGCTCGACAAACACCGGGTCGAGCAGCACGCCGCTGCGCCTGCGGGCGAGCAACGCCAGGCTGCCCGGTGCGGCGCAGGCGTCGGCTCGCGGCACGATCATGAGCCGACGCATCGCCTGCTCGACGTCCACTTCACCCGTAGTTCGGCCGTGCGTGCTCGTCAGCAACGCGCGGACCGAGTCGGTGGCTTGCTGGACTGATTTCGATACCGGCACCCCGTGCACGACGATGTCGCGGTCACCGGCTAGCTCTTGCGCGCCGAGCAGCAGGCCTGCGGTCATCCCGCCGCTGCCCAGCGCGACGACGACATCCGCCGGGACGAAGGGCGGCACCTGCGCAAGGATTTCACGCATCATCGCGCGATAGCCGAGGACGCCGGTCGCGTCCGCTCCGGCTCGGCGAGTACCGAATGCTGACGGCCCGAGCTCGCTGACGACGCCGTCAATCGCGGCGTTCACCGCGGCTGCTCCGGGGGCCGAGGCGCTCCGTATCGTCGCTCCGAAATGCCGCGCGAGCCTGATCGAGTTGGTCGTGGACGCTCCGGGGTCGAGGATGCAGCAGCAGCCAAGCCCGACTCGGGAAGCGGCAACCGCCGCCAGGGCGACCCAGTCCGAGTCCCGGCGCCCCCCCACGACGATGGTGCCCGCGCCAGCCCGCATCGCCTGGCTGAGCAACGGCTCCAGGACCCGCACCTTGCTGCCCCCGAAGGCGAAGCCGCACAGGTCTTCGCGCTTCACGTATACGCCGGGAGCGCCGTCCAGCGGCGGCATCGGCGTAGGCCAGATGCCGAGCCGGAACTCGCCGCCTGGAGGTCTCACGGCGCGTCCTCGGCCAGCCAGCGGTCGGTGAAAGCGACAGCGCTCTCGATAGCTGACGTGATCGGCTCGCCCGCGTCCTGGCGGGATGCGCCGCTTGCGCCGGATTGGCCGTCCGGGACCTGCCGGGTCCGCACCTGGGCCAATGTGTAAGCCGTGGCATATCCGTGTCTGTCGGCCAGCGACCGCACGAGCTGCTCGCTGAACGCCCGTCGATGCTGCGCGTCGATGTTTTTCTGCATGCGCTCGGGATGCACCTCCAGCTGGCTCAGCAACTCGGCGGCCAGGCTGCTGGCCCGGGTGATCTCGCAGCACAGGTCGGGGAGAGCGATCCATTCCGCCTTCCACGCCCGCCCGTCCCGCTCGTGCTCGCTTACCGCGACGGCGAGCAGGACGCCGACGTGAGAACGGATAAGCGTGTTGAGCGTCACGAGGTGCTCGCTGAGTTCCGGATTGCGCTTGTGCGGCATCGTGACGCTGCCGATCTGGGCGTCGCCGGCCGCTTCGCCCAGCTCGCCGATCTCCGGACGCTGCAGCTGATAGACCTCATTGCCCACCTTCGCCAGTGACGCCGCCACCAGGCCGGCGCAGGTGGCGAACTCGGCGACGCAGTCGCGGGCAGAGCCCCACGGCAGCACCGGGGCCGGCAGGCCGACCCGGCGGCTGAAGGCGGCGAGCAGCCGTGGTCCGTCTGCCCCCCAATAGGCGAGGCTGCCGACAGACCCGCCGAGCTGCGCCGATTCCCAGCGTGAGCGTCCGGCCCGCAGCCGGTGAAGGTGCCGGTCGAATTCCGCCCCCCACTGTGCGAGCTTGAAGCCAAAGGTGATGGGTACGGCGGGCTGGCCGTGGGTGCGGGCCATCATCGGAGTGTCACGGAAGCGGGCGGCGAGGGTGCGGAGCAGGCCGCCGATCACAACAAGATCACGCTCGATGAACCTCGTGCTGCGTTGCAGGGTTAGCGCGGTCCACGTGTCGGAAATGTCTTGCACGGTGGTCGCCATCGCGGCATAGCGTGCGGTTTCGGGGCCGACCTCATCGCGTAGCCACTCGACCAGGCCTGCGGTGGAATGACCCGATTCTCGGGTTCGCACCGGACCTCGTCGAGGTTCGCGCCCCACGGCACGACCGCAACGTTGCCGGCGACGCGGGTGCCGCGTTCTAGCAGGCAGCACTTGGTCAGTCGCAAGCTAAGGCTGGCGTCCGCGCCGACGGTCTCCGGGCAGAAGTCGATGGTCGATGGGGATGCGCCGTAATGGTGCTGGTAGATCTGCCTGGACCGTTCGCAGCCGACGACGGCCCAGCCATCCTGCCTGTCCGGCCCAGCGTCGAGATAGCTAATTTCGGCGCCTGCCGCGCGCGTGCCGGCACCGCGGCAGGGCAGCAGGTAGCTCGATCGCGGGCGGGTCCGCATCAGCATCGGCAGCGAGATCAGCCGGCTGACTACGCGCACGGGGGGGGGGGGGGAGATCCTCGTCGAAGCGGATGGCCTGGTGCACCATGTCGACCAGCTTCGGCGGGTGGGGGGGCACGACCTCGTCCACGAAGAGCACGACCGGCTCCGGCCGCAAGATGAAGTTGACGTGCCGGTAGCGCCCGGTCACGACGTACGCGATGGCGCCCGGGCTGCGGTGCCGTCCGGCGATGCCGGACAGGGCGGTGGCGTTTCCGACGTCGGTGCCTGGGTCGTCGATCAGCACGACCTGATCGGCCGACGCGAGAACGCGCGCGCTGAGAACTGGCCGGAAGAGGTCGGGCCCGGGGGTCTTCTCGAGGGCGAGCAGGGCTGCCCTGCCGTCGCGGCGGGCGAGCATGAACTCGGTGCGCCGGTACACGTCTCTCCCGGTGATCCATTCGTTCAGCGCGGCGTGCGTGAGATCGACGGTGACATCCTGGACGGATAGCCCCCGGTAGGGCCGCGAGATCAGATTGGCTGGTGGCTCGGCGATCACGACCTACCGCCTTGTAGCTGATCGAGGGCCGTGTCGGCACGCAGGCCGAGCCGGAGGCTCTCCACGCTGGGGACCTCGGCCAGCTCAATGTTGCCGAGGCCCACGTCGGGACCGAGGTGCTGGATGAGCCAGAGCTGCTGGGACGAGCGCGGCGCCTCGAAGATGATGGCGGACGGATCAACCTGCGACACGACAATGTCGACCAGTGAATCGCGGATCGAGCCGTCCTGGCGGTACAGTCCGGCCGTGCCCGACTCACGCCCTTCTGCGATGACCCAGGACGCGCCGGCGGCGAGATCGCCGGCCATTTCCCGCGCCCACGCCGCAGGGTCGGCAACGGTGCTGTAATCCTTGCTGCCAGTCTCTGCTAGCACGACGAAGTCGGCTGACAGGCGGGTGATCAGCTTCTGCTTCGTGTCTCGGTCGAGCAGGTTGAGCCCGTTCGATACCTCTACTGCGGTGATGCCCTGCGCCAGGGCCCAGTCGCGGAATTCCTCAACCCGGTTCTGCTGGGCCGCGATCTCGAGAAATGTCCCGCCTGTCACCAGGACGACGCCGTGGCGCCGGCAGGTCTCGACTCGCTCCGCGATATGAGGATCGAGGTATCCGAGCCCCCAGCCCAGCTTGACGAAGTCGATGATCTCTCCGCACTGGACCAGGTGAGCCTCAAGTGCTGAGATCGGACTGGCCTTATCGAGCACGTGCGTTAGCCCGGCCTGGCGAGGCTTGGTTGCGCGCGGCGGAGTGATCAGGAAGTCCGGTGCGCCCGTCATCGTTCCAGTCCCGCGGTTAGCTCCCGCTCGGCGAGGTAGAGCCTGAGGGCGAGCTCGATGTCGAATCGCTTGGCTGGATCGGCCAGGCGCTCGCCGAGCAGCTCCCGCAGGATGCGCATCCGGTACTTGACCAAGGAACCATGCAGGTGCAGCAGGGCGCCGGCCTCGCGCGGGCTTCCGCCGGTCTGCAGGTACGCATACAGGGTGTCGATCAGCTGACCGCCGAAGCGGCTGTCGGTGATCAGATCACCCAGCACCCGCCGGACGTAGGGCAGCACCTGCACTCCGGGCACCGCGGTCAGGATGCCGGTGAGCGGACCCAGCTCATCGACGACGGCCACCACCGGCAGGTCGAACAGGGCCGCTCCGTCGCGCTGCAGGCGGCTCAGCTGGCTGACCAGCTGATATTGCGCCTTTGTGTTCCCGGCTAGCGACGTGCAGGTGCTCGGGCTGACCGCGACGCGCAGCATCCCGCAGCCGTCGACGTCGCGTAGCAGGCGCTCCCAGCTGCGCCGGTGGGTATCGGCGTCGGTGCAATTGTCGGAGTAGGCACCCAGGACGGCGTCGCCCTGCGCGACCAGGTTGAGATCTGCGAGCAGGGGGATCGCGGCGGCCGCGCGGAGCAGCCGTCCCACCGTGAGCCCGCTAGCCCGCCCCTGCCCTTCGCCCGTCGGGGTGATCATCACTATGCGCCGCGGCCGGGGAGCCGGCGCCGGGAAGAGATCGTCCAGCCCACGGTCCACAAAACAGTCGAGCACGGCCAGCCGGTTCGCCAGCACATCCCGCTCACCGTCTGCGGCACACAACCGGAGCAGGGCCAGGGCAAGATCGGGCAGGCCTAGGTTGGCGTCGGCGCTGGCGTCGGCATCGATCACGAGGGCACCCCGGATGCCTGATTCGTCGCAGAGCACGATCTCCCGGACGGGCGGGGAGCCCGCAGCGTGCCCACTGGCGGCCACGATCGCCCCGGCACGGTCGCGCAGGGAGACTGAGCTGTCCAGCAACTGAGCGGCCGCATGGACGAATGCGCCGGGGTCGCCGCTGGATACGGCGCGTGCCAGCTGCCGCCGGAGCGCGTTCTGGTCCCGCACCTCGTCGGCGTCGGCCTCGCACAGACACCGCGTCAGCGCTGCCAGCAGGACCGGATACTCGGATTCAAGCCCGGTAGACCCGGTCGGGCAGACCAGCAGCCAGACGCCGCGGGCCGAGCGCACGAGCGGGATCTCGCCGCGCCAGGCTGGCCACGAGTTCGGCGCGGACGCCGCCGATCGCGGCGTCTCCCCTGCTGCCCAGCACTCGAATGCGTCGGGACCCCGGCCGTACGCCGGATTGCCTCACCTACCAGGGCGCACGCCAGCGCGGTGTCGGTGAGCTTGGCCAGCACTTCGGTCAGCACGCGCGACAGCCACGCGATTTCGGATTCGCATGCCGCCCGGGACCCCAACCGGACCGGAGGCTGTCCGTCGCGGCGCTCGACTAGGACCGTGCGGGATTCGAGCAACCGGTCCACTAGCATCTCCGCCTCGTGCACGGAGCAGGTGCCGTCCAGGTGCTGCGAACGAGCGCGTCTCGGTGCCAGGGTGATCATGAGCTGCCCCGTGTCCAGCGGGCCGAGCGGCGACGGTGCCGGTCCAGCCGCAAGTCCGACTGACAACGAGCACCTCCTTTGAGCGCAGGCGACGACCCTGACGTCGGAAGCGCGCTGATCGAGCAGGCGCGTCGACGCGCAAATCCCGTCCTGGTCGACGTTCTCAGTCGATACCCCTTCGCCCCGGTCGGCAAGAGCCGCGTCTCGCACCTCATGAAGACCTTGGACGCCTCGCTGCGGATGCACCGCTGAGGGATCCGCAACCGGGCCATGGCGGCGATGCCGGGCCGCGGTCCGGAGCGAACTACTCCTCCTGGCCTGCTTTAGATCCCCCAGAATGCCCCTGAGAGACCGACCGTGCGCAGGTAGTCCGCGGCGTCAGCGGGTTCGCGGCGGGTGTAGCCGTACTCGAGTCGGCCGTCATACCAATGGGCGGCCAGGCGCCATAGGGTCGGCAGATCCATCACGTAACCCCGTGCATTGCCGGTGCTGGCCAGCCATGTCTCGACGCAGCTGGTCGAGCAGAACAGCCGTTGGTGGCCGCAGGTGTGCACCACGTCGTCCCACATGTGTGCGGCCGGGACCAGGAAGTGCGCGACCTGCTCTCCCTCGGGCGGGGCGGTTTGGTCGACGTTCCAGGCGTGCGGCCGGTCGCAGGCCGGGCACGTAGTCGCGCGACCAGGACCTGTGCAGCGCCGGGCAGCCGGGCACCGAGCAGATGCGGCAGGGCGAACGAGTCCCACGCGCATCCGCCCCACCACAGGGTGTCGCTGCTCATGACTGAGAAGCCGAGCGGCACCGCGGAGAACGGGTGAGCCATGACGATCGCGCCGTCGGAACCGAGGGACAGGTGCCGGGATTGGGCCAGCTGACGCAGCCCACCACAGACCTCAGTCGTCTCGGCGCCCCAGCACGGCGGCAAGCTCCTCCACGGCCGGCGGCAGGCCAGCCTCGGCGAACATCCGATAAACCTGCACCCGCAGCTGTTCGACATCCACCGTCACAGCATGCCTCCACGTGACCCAAAATCGCCCGTCGCAAATCGGTCGCGTTTTACGTGGGTCAGCACTATAGCCAGGAAATACGTCCCATTAGAGGACCCGGCGGCGCCAGAAGCGGCGAGCCGTAGGTAATTGCGCTTCGCCGTGCCGTATGCCGATCCTTGGGTGTCCTCGCGGTGATCGTCAACCAGGACTTCTCGACTTACCTCGTCGCGCCGCGCGGGCGGCGGCCCCCTGAGGTGCTCGATTGGCGACGACGGTCTCGGACCTTGAGTTGGTGTCGCTCTCCTGGCTTGCGATCGCTCACCGAGGGCGAGACCTGTGAAGCGCCTGGCCCAGTTCCGACGTGGTAGACACGGCAGCGGGTTGGTGCGGTCAGGTTTCGTAGTAGCTGGGCTGATCGATGTCGGTGAGAAGCCTCGGCCCTGTGGGCTGCCAACTGAGATGTTCGCGGGTGAGCGCGCTGGAGGCTGGCATGTCGGCCTGTGCAAAGAAGGACAGCGCGCCGAAATGCTCGTCCGCTTCGTGGCTCGCCATGCTCACCACGGGAAGGTTCAGTCGACGGCCGATGACCTCGGCGATGTCTTTGAACAACACTGCCTCTTCTGCGACCGCGTGATACCGGGCCCCGGCGACCTTGGCCTCAAGAGCACGCCGGTACACGCCGGCGGCATCGATGTTATGGACTGCGGACCAGCGGTTGAGCCCGTTGCCTACGTAGGCCGACACCCCCGTTTTCCGGGCGATACCGATGAACATGGGCACCGTGAATCGATCACCGTAGCCGTGGACACAGGGCAGGCGAACGACCGCCGCGGCCACCCCGAGCTCCGCCAGCGCCGTGGCCGCGGCTTCCGAAACGCGGCCAGACGCGGTGGAACCTGGTTGACGCACATCGAGCTCGGTTGCGACGCGGCCAGGAGCTAGAGACGCGAACCCGGAGGTCAGGATCAGGGGTCGGTCGGTTCCTTCGAGGACACTGCCGAGCACGTCGATGGCGCGTCGTTCGGTCTCGCCGTTCTCTCTGAACTTCGAAAGATCAGAGTTGTCGAAGGCGGTGTGGATCACGCCGTCCGCTATGGCTGCTCCCGCTCTGATGCTGTCCAAGTCCTCGAGCGACCCGCGGCGCGGCTCCGCTCCCACCGCAACCAGCGATACGGCAGTTGCGTTGGACCGTGCGAGGCCGAGTACGTCATGTCCGGCGCCGATCAGGTCCTTCACGACGGCGGAGCCGATGAATCCGGTGGCACCCGTGACAAAGACACGCATCAGCTGCGCTCCGAGGGCCGTCGGGGGCTCATATAGTCGCGGATGTGCATGACGTGTCCGTCGCGTCGCGTGATGATCCAGACGTAGCGAAGATCGAACGGGGTGTCATCAGAGACCTGCCGGTGGTGCCCCTCGGCTTCCACGATGACCTCGTCGTCGACTTCGCGCACGCGCACGTCAGTGAAGGACCCGAAGCGGATGCGGTGGGGGAGCTGGGCCATAAAGCGGGCGATCTGGTCCTTCCCTTCAAGCCGCTGAGGCACGCCCTCGTCTGCGAACGGAAGTTCGTGCACGACGGTGTCGGCGTACACGTTCATCCCTGCATCAAGATCGCCAGCGACAAGACCGCCGACGGCGTCGGACAGCCACCGCGGCGTGGTGGATTGGGGGACAAAACCTCCGCATAGCATTACGGACTGTGAGTCCACCTCAAGATACGTACCGTTTCGGACCGTGAGTCCGTAAAGACTGGGCTGCGGCGCGGGCGCCCTCCGTTGTCTCGCGAGCTGATGCTTGCCGCCGCCAGCGACTTGTTCGCTGACGCCGATGTCCCAGCAATGGTGACGATGGAGGACATCGCTGCTGCGGCAGGTGTCGCACCGCCGTACCCAGCTACGCGGCGCCGTCATCAGACAACAGCGGCCCGAACGCGATCAGCTCGTCCTGGCCGGGCGGCACGGCCAGGTCGGTGGTCTGCCCCGCGCCGAGGCCGAGCCCCAGATACCGGCTGCCGCCGGCCGGGCCTGCGGGGAAGTCCCACATGGGTGCGCCCCAGCGTGTTACGCCACCGGCGCAGCAGCACGTCCCGGTACACACCGGCCCGGTAGCCGGGCTCATCGAAAGCGAACGCGCGGGCAGCAGCGGAATCAGGCAGGTCGACGATGTGCAGGGTGCCGGTGGGCGTCTCGCCTTCGCTGGCGAGGGTCGGGCCGCGGGCGGTCATCTGCGACGCCTACAGGTCCAGGTAGGACCAGTGCTCTTTCAGCAGCTCATCGCGCAACGCCATGGAGCCGAAGACTACGCACTCCCGCTGGCATCCCCGGCGGCCACTGGTGAGGGACCTAGAGCCCGCTAACCCGAATCGCCGCGAGTCCGCGGACTGGTCAGGTTGTGAGTCAAGTGTCGGGCCGGATGCGCATGACGTCGGCTGAAGTGCGCCATCACATGAACTTACGCGCCTGTCGCGGGCAGCCCGTGCGGCCAGCTGGCCGGCCGCCCTCGCTGCAGGCGGCTTTCCCTGCCTCGCCGATACCTAGCCGCCCGGCACCACCTCGGTCAGCAGCTGACAGGGGCACGCGCTGGCTAGGCTGACCGGCATGGCCTACGACACCGAGCTCGCTGACCGGATCCGGTTTCTGATCGGCACCGGGCCGGGCCTAACCGAGAAGAAGATGTTCGGCGGCCTGGCGTTCCTGGTGGGCAGCAATATGGCGATCAGCGCCAGCAGCCAGGGCGGTGCCCTGGTCCGGGTGGACCCCGCCGACACCGACGCTCTGGTCGCGACGGCGAACGCCACCATGGCGGTGATGGGCGGCCGCACGATGCAGGGGTGGCTGCGCGTCAGCTCCGAGGACCTGGAAACCGACGGGCAGCTCACCGAGTGGGTCAGCCGGGCCGTCAGATACGCCCGGTCGCTTCCGCCCAAGCGCTAGCGCGGCCACGCGCAGAACGACGTGTTCGGCGCCCGGCAGCTCCCCAGCGACAGCGAGGATCCAGTCGTCCAGACCGGCGGATCGGGCCGCTCTTGGGCCGAAGGTGCGGGCGTCCCGGCAGGCGCGGCGGGCGAAGGTGCGTGACGCTATGTGATCGATAGTTAGCTGCTATACAGGCCCAGGGCCGCTGGATGGGCGTTCGGGGACGGGCCGGTGTATTCAGGTGGCAGCACGGCCATCAGGACGAAGTCCTTCCAGCCGTCGGGGTAGAAGCCCGCCTGGCGGCGGATGCCCTCCTGGCGGAATCCGCAGGCCAGATAGCAGCCGAGGGCGCGGCTGATTGCTGGCCAGCACCTCCAGTTCGACGCGGTGCAGGCCGAGCACGCTGCGGGCGGCCACGAACAGGCCGACCGTGTAGGCCGCGCCGCGCTGATTAGCGTCCCCGCAGACCGGCGCTGCTAATGCAGTGGCCTTCGGCCTCGACCGCCCATGTGTAACAGCCGGGCTTGTCCGGGCCCTGGCTGGCGGCCAGGTGCTCACGGGGTGTGGTACCGGCGGCCATCCCAGTCTCGCCGCCACGATGAGCCGTAGCTGTCCTCTACTACTGGGTCTATGGGAGCGCCAGCCTGGCCGGGCGGCAGGCGCCGGGGATGGGCGCCAAGAACCTGCTCGGCTTGCCCTGGCGGGTTGCGTTCGCGCTCCAGGACGACGGGTGGATCTTGCGCAACGCGATCGTGTGGCGCTGAAGCTATGGAGAGCCCCATAGAGTAACGAAGATCGCCAAAAGTACCTGCGGCGTGGGGGAATGTGCCCGCACACGCTCACCCTCGCCCGGATCCGCATCCTGGACCCGCGGTGGCTCGCTGGTCTTTCCTGGCGGTGGAGCCGGGGCGCGGCCGCCAGCCGCCCCGCTCGGGCGTAGCTGACCGGAAGTCAGCTGGCGACCATGCTCACCCTGTTGCGGCCATCTGCCTTGGCTTGGTAGAGGGCGTGGTCGGCCCCGGCGACTAGCTCGTCGAGCGTGCGGTGCTCGTGGTCCAGGTACGCGAGCCCGATCGACATGGTGATGCGCACGCCGCCGTCCTCGGCACCGGGTACCGGGACGGCAAGGTGCTCGACAGCGTCGCGCAGCCTTTCCGCGATGTCGCTTGCTTCGGCCGCGGTGAGGTCCGGCAGCAAGAACGCGAACTCCTCGCCGCCGTAGCGGCCGCACAGGTCATAGGGGCGCAGCAGTGCCCGGAACGTCTCGGCGACCATGGCCAGGACGAGATCACCGGCCTGGTGCCCGTAGGTGTCGTTAACCTGCTTGAAGTGATCGAGGTCGGCGATCGCCACGGCGAGGGCGCCGCCGACCCGGTTCCGGTTGGCCTGGACGACCCGGACGTCGGCCTCACGGTGCCAGGTGATGTCGTTCAGCAGGCTCGTGCGGGCGTCGATGCGGGCTTCGCTGACGAGCTGGTTGTGCCGCTGCGAGCGCTGCAGCATGACCACGCAGGGCAGCGCCACGAACCCGGCGACGGGCGTGACCATCACCACATAGGCGATCAGCACGCCTACCGATAGCTCGCTGGTGTCGTCGAACAGCGCTGCCCGCCGGAACAGGGCAGTCCGGATGCTGGTCGCCGGGTCGGCGCCCTTGACCGCGGTCATGACGAGCAGCTTGTTGACCGCGGAGCGCAGCACCCCGGCGGTGACGATCGCCAGCCCCCACAAGGGCCCGCGCAAGGATGGCTGCGCGGCCAGTCCCCATAGCGCCGGCGCGAGCGCGTGGAACGTCACTGACCCGGCGGCGTAGGACAGGCCCAGGGCGGCGGCGGTGAAGATCCGGCGGTAGGCGAGCGCCCGGCGGACGCGCCACTGAGTCAGCGCAATACGAACGATAGGCGCGATCAGGCCGAAGAATGGCGGCAGGAGCAGTGCGAGCGGCAGTTCCCAGACGGCATGAACTTCTTTAATCAGGCCGACGTCGTCGCTGCCGCGCCGGGTGAGTTCCACGGTGGCCGCGTCGCACGCCAGCAGGACAGAGAAGATCTCAAGATCGTGGGCGCGCACGGCGGTGAACATGGCCGCGGCCGCGATGGCCGCCGCGTCGGCGGCGATGACGGCCAGGACGAAGACGACCAGCCAGCGCGGCAGTTCGAAGAGAGGCCATGCACGCACGGCCCGCGCCCAGGCACGTGGTCCGGACGGCGATACGGTGCCCAATCGCCCGCCTTCCTGGCCGTGTGAGGTTGCTGGGGCAGTCGCGACACGTTCGTGTAGCTTTGTTACCAGATCAACCCAGATTGTGACGGACCGAACACCGGGACGTCAAGCCCCGGGCTCGCCGGGGCCTGCCAAAAAGCAGCCATGGGTATTGCATGATCGAAGGGTTAGGGCCATTTGAACTGGGCTTTCTCAACAATGGCACATACACAACGCGATATCACGGGATCGGAGGCGGCATGCGCGCCGAGGGCTGGGGCTGAGCAGCTGGGCCAGGCGGCCGGGACGACCGGGCCGCGTCACGCACCACCACGAGAAGGGACTACGGGCATGCGCGCCGAGGGCTGGGGCTGAGCAGCTGGGCCAGGCGGCCGGGACGACCGGGCCGCGTCACGCACCACCACGAGAAGGGACTACGGGCATGCGCGCCGAGGGCTGGGGCTAGCGAGCAGGGCCGGCGGCCGGGGACGACGGGGCTGGCCGGCGGATGAACGACGCGAGGGTCAGGATGAGTGCGGCGCCGGCGCCGAGCGCGCCGGCGGCGCTCACCACCGTGCCGGGGGCGAGGTGCTCCGCGGCCGCGCCGGCGATGACGAACGCGGCACCCTGGCCGAGGCTCATGCCAGCGGCGGCTAGTCCAAATGCCTGGCTGCGCTGGCCCGGGGGCGCGGCCTGGACGAACTGGGCGTTGGCCTCGACCTGGAATCCGCAGGCGCACGCCCCCGAGGCGGCCAGAAGCGCGAGCGTGATCAGGGTGCCCGGGTGCAGGGCGACGGGGATGAGGATGGCGCAGCACGTGAAGGCCAGCGGCCGCATCAGCGCCTCGCGCCGTGGCTGCGCTATGCGGCGGTAGCCGGCGGCCGCGGCGGCGTAGCCGACGGCGGGCGCGGCCAGGAGCAGCCCTGTTGCGACCGCTCCGCCGCCTAACGCGCGGCTGAACGGCGCCGCGATGCCTTCGGGGGAGTTGTAGAAGACGGCGAGCCAGCCCAGCAGCATGGGCGCCCGCAGGGCCGGGTTGCGGAACACCAGGCGCACGCCGGCGGCCACGCCCGCGACCGCGCCGCCGGCGTGGCCGGTGCCCCCGGGGCGGCCCTTCACCCCGAACCGGACCAGCGCCGCCGACGCGGCGAACGTCGCCGCGTCGGCCAGCAGGCAGGGACGGGCGCCCAGCAGGCCGGTCAGGGCGCCCCCGGAAGCGAAGCCGATGACCTGGGCGAGCTGGAACGTGGTCAGGGTGATGGCCGTCGCGGTGCGGTAGCGGCTGTCGCCGACCAGGATCTCGGGGTAGGTCGCGGCGCGCGCTGCGGTGAACGGGGCCCCGAGCAGCGTAACCGCGAAGAGCAGTGCCACGAGCGCGAGAAGCGGCACGCCCGCTACGGCCATCAGCGCGACGAGCACCATGCGGGCCAGGTCGCAGCAGATCATGACCTGGCGGCGCGGCAGCCGGTCCGCCAGCCCGGTCAGCAGGACGCCGCCCAGGAACGTGGGAATGAAGCTAGCGGCGAACGTGAGGGCCGTCAGGAGCGCCGAGCGGGTCCGGTCGTACACCAGGACGGTCAGGGCCACCTTGGCGAGCTGGTCGCCGGCGACGGACAGGATCTGGGCGGCCCACAGGGACCGGAACTCCGCGATGCCGAACACGTCCCGGAGCCCGGCCCGCTCAGCGCTGGCGGTCACTGCGATATCCCCTTTCCCCGGTCCCGGCGGGTCGCGGCCATGGTGCCGCAGCGTCCATGTAATCGCACGGGCCGGAGCTGACGCTGACCGGGCCAGACCCTGGACGGCGGGCGTCAGTGGGCGAGGGATATCCGTTTGTGTTCACCGAGGGCGCGCCCGGCGCCTCCTGACCCCCGGCGCGGCGCAATTTTGGCCGCGCAAAGATCTCGCTGGGAGCTCTTTCTGCAGGCCAGCACTCCCGGCGCGGGCCGCCGGCGGCCTCACAGCGCCGGGGCGCGCCAGCCGCGGCCAGGGCATTGGCCAGGCGGCGAGATCTATCAGACGCAACTCAGCGCAAGTGGCCACAGCGGAGTTCATGGTGTTGGGCAGGCCATCATGACCTCGGCCGACAGGGCGACCCGCCCGTCCGGAGCGGTGATCACGCCGAATAGCTGAGGGCATCGAGCGCATTGCGTTCGGACCCCGGTTCTAGGCAGCCGCTCGCGGTCCGCTCCCCGGCGTCGGTCCAGGGTCATGACCGCGCCGGCCAACTCGCTAAAGGGCAGGGTTTGCTCCAACTTGGCGCGGCGCTGCGCGGTGATGGCTAGCCCGCCGGCGGTGGCCCAAGGCAAGGTGGCGACGGCACCCAGCCGCAACTGCCGCGCCTGGTCCGCCGTGCCGCCGCCGAGACCCGGCTTGAGCCGGGTGCTGCCCGTCAGCGCATGACACCCCCTGTGTCAACCTCAGGCCGCGATTTGCTTAGCCGATTGTTCGGCGAGCGCGGCGGCGGCTCCGTGCGTGGCGGGGTCGTAGGGGACGCCGTCGAGCCAGCAGCGCCATATGACGCGGATCCAGGCACGGGCGAGGACGCGGATGGCGTGGGGGTGGTCCTTGCCGCTGGCGCGGGCGTCGTCGTAGACCTTGGCGGCCCAGGGGCTGGCGTGTCGGCTGTTGTCGGCGAAAGTG
>JAABUX010002755.1_pt1 | contig 24343 bp, 22 predicted proteins | sample 5561851 | NCBI WGS metagenome assembly JAABUX01 (sample SAMN10711883, study PRJNA513361) | rock metagenome | isolation source: Antarctica rocks | place: Antarctica: Victoria Land, Richard Nunatak red sandstone | collected 2016-01-03 | reverse complement strand
GATGCGCACGGTCACCAAGGAAGTCGTCGAAGCGGCGCGCGAGAGCATGGTTATCGGGCCGCTCTAACAAGCGCATGGGTGCAATTTAGCTCCCCAACTTTGCGGCAAGTGAACTCCCAAAGTGACACTATCAACTGTAGTATCGTCCTAACGAGCTTAACAGCACCCATAGACCCGCTCAATATCGGATGCACGGTCTATTGACAGGGGCGAGTGGTTCGTGCTAGAGTATGCGTCATGAAGAACAGCGGTTCACAAGAGAGAAGTCAGGCTAAGTCGGCCGCCCGCGCCCTTGACGTGCTGGAGGCGCTGGCACATGAGTCCAGGGGGTTGAGCTTCACCGATTTGTTGCGATTGCTGGACATCCCGAAGAGTAGCCTGCACGAACTGCTGACGGTTCTGGTGGAGCGTGGGTACGTCCAGTACGATGAGGCCAGCCGCCTCTATACACTGGGGGTTCGCGTCTGGGAAAGCGGGCAGGCCTATCTACGCCACCATGAGTTGGTCGGCGAGGCGCACGCGGTGATGCAAGGCGTCGTCGACGAGCTCAACGAAACGGTACAACTGGCGGTCCTGGACGGTATCGAGAACGTCTACCTGGGCAGAGTCGATTGCTCACATCCGTTGCGGCTGCAGTCGGAGGTCGGCAAGCGCTTGTCGGCGCACGCCACCGGTCTGGGCAAGGTGTTGCTTGCCTACCTCCCGGTCGAGGAACGCGACGCGCGCCTCAGAGGACAGGCGCTGCTGCGTTATACCCCGCATACAATAACCGACCTCGCCGCGCTCGGTGCGGAACTGACTGCGGTACGCGCACGCGGCTTCGCCGTGGATGATCAGGAATACACGCCGGGTCTGCGCTGCGTGGCCGTCCCGGTTTACGATGTATACGGGCGGCCCAGCGCCGCCATGAGCGTGTCGATCCCCATCATGCGCGCCTCGGTCGCGGAATGCGCCGCGGCGCTCAGTTGCCTGGCCACGGCCAGTCTCGCGTTGTCCCGCCGCCTGGGCTGCTCCGACATTGATCCGCTCCTGGGACGTCTGACCAACCGATTAACGGCCCACGATGCGTTGACTCAGTTTGGCGACGCACGGAGCGCGACGGAGGGTCATCTGACTGCCGTCGGAGGCTAATCCGTTCCTATCACAATTCCATCAAGAGGTCAGCGCGTCGATGCGCGGCCCAGGCCAATCACCTCAGCAGTGCGGCTAGCGAGGAAGGGGCTTCACGATGTCATTGTCGCCACGAGACTCGGGGACACTGCCGACACCGACCATGCGCGGTGAGGCGGTGGCGCCCAGCCCTCGCGCTCGTTCTACGGCGACCAGACGCCGCCGCGCCTCGCTCTTGACCAGAGTCCGTCGATCCTGGGGGCTGTACCTCGCGCTCGCGCCCACGCTGCTACTGATCGCCGTCTTTGCCTACTGGCCGACGGTCAACGGCTTCATCCAGTCCTTCTTCAGTTCCACCAACACACAGGTCAACGTGTTCGTCGGCCTGGACAACTACAGCCAGCTCTTGAACGACAGCGTCTTCTGGGGTGGGTTCCTCAATGCGATCAAATACTTCGTGTTCGGGATCACCGTCGGCTGGATCCTCCCGTTCGTGACCGCCGAACTCTTGATCACCCTCTCCAATGTGCGCGTGCAATACATCCTGCGCACCGCCCTCATCCTGCCCATGGCCTTCCCGGCGGCGGTATTCGGGTTCGTGTGGTCCTTCCTGTACGACCCCAATGTGGGGGTCTTCAACGCGTTTCTAAAGGGGGTCGGCCTCGGTGGGTTGGCCCACAACTGGCTGGGCGATCCCCACACCGCGCTCGGCGCGCTGATGGTGATCGGCTTCCCCATCATGTTCATCTCTGGCGGCGGCGGCCTGCCATTCCTACTGCTACTGGCCGGTTTGCAGAACATCGAACGGGAAGTCCTGGAAGCCGCCTCCATCGACGGCTGCGGCCGCTTTCGTCGTATCGTCGCGATCGACCTGCCGCTGCTGGGCTCGCAGTTCAGCCTGCTGTTTATGCTGGCCCTCGTCGGCTTTACCCAGGCCGGCGCCATCACCTTGTTGCTGACGACCAGCGGCGGCCCGGCGTATGCGACGATGACGCCTCTCGTGTGGCTGATCCAGTCCGGGATTAACGCCGGCAACTTCGGCTACGGCGCCGCGATGGGCGTCGTGCTCTTCGTCGTGTCGGTCGCGCTTAGCATGACCTTCCTGGGCGTCCGGCGCCTGCGCGCGGGCCTCGTGTTATCTTAGAAGGCCGTGATACGACCAGTGGAAAGGATGGGACCGATGGTGATACGACAACCGACCGCGCGCCGCAGGCTGCTACGGCCGCGCCTCCTGACCGACCTGGGGATCGGTGGCATCCTGAGCGTCCTGGCGTTCCTGGGCCTGTTCCCCTTCGCCTTCGCCTTGATCGGCTCGTTCAAGACCGATGACCAATTCGCGCACACCTATTGGCTGCCCGCCCTGCCGCTGCACTTCGAGAACTACGGCAACGCGTGGGGCCAGATTAGCATCTATTGGGTCAACAGCATCATCGTGGCGCTGGTGACGACGGCGGCCATCCTGATCCTGGGGTCGGTTTCCGGCTTCGTGTTCGCGCGCTACGAGTTCCCTGGGCGCAACCTGTTCTTCTTCCTGATCATCATCTTGCTGGCCGTGCCCGGCATCGTAAACCTGGTGCCCCTGTTCCTGCTGGTCAAGTCGCTAGGCTTGATCGACAGCAAGTGGGCGCTGATCGTGGTGTACACCGTGGGCAACCTCTACGTCACGGTTTATCTGCTGCGCAACGCCATCAAGGCGATCAACGACGAGATGTTTGAGGCGGCGCGGATCGACGGGGCCTCCGGACCGCAGGTCTACCTGCGCATCGTGCTGCCGTTGTCCTTCCCCGTTATGGGGACGGTGGTCATGACCACGCTGACGGGCGTGTGGAACGAGTACATCTGGGCGTTTCTGGTCATCAACGACCCGACCAAGCGCACCATCGGCACGGGATTGCAGTATTACACCAATGAGCAAACGACCTCGTACGGTCCGCTCTTCGCCGGGTATATCCTGGCCAGTTTACCCCTGCTGCTGGCGTTCATCTTCACCTCTCGCTATTACGTGGCCGGACTCCAGGCGGGCAGCGTCAAGCTGTAGCCGCGCTGCGGCTCGTCACCTCCCGCCGTGCGCCGATCGGGCGCGCGGCGGTTTCAGCGATCGCGACGACGCGCCCATGGATGGAAGGAGGGATAACGGCAAGAGACCGTGTGGCCGCACATGCCGGCACATCGCGGATGCGATGGCGCGGACAGTTCGATGTGAGATGTGAAAGGACGTTGATGATGAAAACAAGTGGCACGACAAGACGCGGGCGCTTCGCGCGCTCTGTGCGGGCGAGCCTTCTCGCCATCTTTGCGCTTGGCGTCGTGGCGGCGCCGGCCCGCTTGGCGCCGCGCGCCGCGGCGCAGACGAGCCATAGTCGCCAGGTCAGCGTGACCATCACGCTAGCCGGACCGAATCAGTGGAACAACAGCGGGACCAGTTTCGGACCACCCTGGGAGCGGTTGGTGGCCCAATTCGAGGCGGCCAATCCCGGCGTGACCGTCAAGACAAACGTGTTGCCGCTGACCAGCTTCTTCCAGACCGAGTCCACGCTGCTGCAAGCCGGCAGCGCCCCCGAGCTCATCTTCAATCAGACCAACTACAAGCCGGTGCAGGTCGTTTCTCTGAATAAATATCTGCTGCAGCCCAACCCGTATGCGCCCGGACGCAAGACCTGGCTCGACTGGTTCGATCCACGGGGCTTCAGCACCCGGCAACAAGATCCGCTCGGCCGCTGGGACTGGGTCCCCTTCAACTTCGTCGACCTCGGATTGTTTGTCAACCAGACGGCATTCGCCAAGGCCAGGGTCAAGATGCCGATCGCGACATGGGAAGACTGGCGTACGGCGATCAAGAAGCTGAAGGCCGCCGGCTACACGCCCCTGGCCATGGATGGGTCCTATCTGGGCATCGACTGGACGTTCAGCACCGTCGCCAACATGTTGCTGATGAAGTACGTGAAAAACTGGAACGTGTACCTGGCGAACGGCGCGCACGGACAGAACAACCAACTGACAATCGAGGATTACGCACGCGCCCTCAAAACGGGTGTCAACCTTGGCCGCCTCCCCGAGATGGCTGAGGCGTTGACCCTGACCAAGGAGGTGTTCGACACCGCGGTGACCCCGAACTGGTCCGGAATCAAGGGACTCTCGGGCACCGGCGTCAACCTACAGGACTTCATCGCCGGTAAGACGGCCATGGCCTGGGGCGTTGACTTCGGGGCGGCCGCGCTCGTGGACGCCCATCCCTCCTTCAAAATCGGCAGTATGGGGTGGCCGACTATTACCAGGGCGACGACACCCCTCTCCACCAATGCGCCGGCGCAGTATGGCGTGACGGCGGGAGGAACCAGCTACATGATCCCGGCCACGACCACGGGCGATAAGCTCGCGTCCGCCATCAGGTTCATGCAGTTCGTCACGGCGCCACGGAACAATCAGGCCTGGATCACGGCGACCTCGGCCACGCCCGCCGTGCAGACGGTGAAGGCGCCCGCGCAGATCTCCGCTTTCTCGTCGGGCGCCTGGGGTGTGCCGCAGACCGCTAACCCCGGCTTGCTCACCAGTCTCTCGCCACAGAACAATACAGAGTTCCAGCAAATCATGCAAGGTTATCTACTGGGGTCGACGAGCTTGTCCCAGACCCAAACCGCCTTGCAGGCGTCCTGGCAACGCGCCGCGACGTATCAGGTACAGCTCAACCCCCAATGGCGCGGCGAACCCTGGGCGAAGTAGTGGATCGCTTGAGGTGATGGGACGTGGGAGGGGGCCGCGATCGCGGCCCCCTCCTAATAACTGGCATCGGATACGGATAACGAGGAGGTTGACAGGTCGATGCGTATCACCGCGGTGACGGCCTATGATCTTTGGGAGGAATCGCAGTCCTGGTTCAGCGAGACACTGATCGCCAACCCCATGTCGATCTACCCACGCTACCGTGACCGGCGCGCCAGTTGGAACGGGCCACCGCAGGGGGGTGTCCTGGTGCTTGTGGAGACCGACGAGGGCATCACGGGGATCGGCATGGGCGGCGGCGGCGAGCCGGCCGCGCTGATCATCGAGAAGCACTTCACGACGTTCCTGCTCGGCGAAGACCCGTTCAATATCGAGGCGCTCTGGGACCAGATGTTCCGCGTCTCGCTGCCTTATGGACGCAAGGGCACGGCGATCATGGCGATCAGCGGGGTCGACCTAGCGCTGTGGGACATCGTCGGCAAGGCCACGAACCAGCCGGTCTATCGTCTGATCGGTGGTCAGACCAAGGAACGCATCCCCGTCTACGGGACCGGCAACCACGTCGAGTGGTACAAAGCGCATGGCTATCATGGCTTCAAACTGGCCATGCCGCACGGCCCCGCCGACGGCTACGCGGGCATGCGCGCCAACGTGGAGTTGGTGCGCGCGGCCCGCGAGGCGATTGGGCTCGATGCCGAGTTGATGCTCGATTGCTACATGGCCTGGACCGTCGAGTATAGCGTGCGCATGGCCGAGATGCTGGAGCCGTACCGGGTGCGTTGGATCGAGGAGTTCCTGCCGCCCGATGATATCGAGGGTTATGCCGAGGTCAGGCGGCGCGTGCGTGGCCTGGCCACCGCGACCGGCGAGCACGAATACACGCGCTTCGGCTTCCGTGAGTTGATCGATCGCAAGGCCGCCGACATCCTGCAGCCGGATATCAACTGGGTCGGCGGTCTCTCCGAAACGATCAAAATCTGCCACATGGCGGCGGCGGTCGGGTTGCCGGTGATCCCCCATGGCGGCGGCAGCCCCTGGGGGATACACCTGATCATGGCCAACGTCAATTGCCCGTTGGCCGAAACCTTTATCGAGCCGGGGGTACGCGTCGAGGACGAGCAGCCCGGGTTGCTGCTGGGGGGAGCGCGCCCGCAAGACGGCTACATCGTCCCGCCCGAGGCGCCGGGCTTCGGATTGACCCTCAATGAGAACCTGTTCAAGACGATAGCGGCGCGCCGCTAAGGAGCCAGTTGTCCTCCCGCTGCCCGCTTTCTCGCGTGCCGGGTCGCATGGTGGCAGAGGGACGAATGATAGTGAAGGAGAAGAGGGTGATGGAGCGTAACCTAACCGGCCGAGTCGCCATCGTGACCGGCGCGGCCGAGGGCATTGGGTTTGCCACGGCGCGGCGCCTGGCCCAGGCTGGCGCGGCGGTCGCCGTGGCCGACCTTGACGGCGCGGCCGCCGCACAAGCGGCGGCGCAGCTCGCGCGGGACGGCGGGCGCGCCATCGGCGTCGCCGTGGATGTGTCGGACGAGCAGGCGGTGCAGGAGATGGTGCGGAGCGTGCGCGACGGGCTGGGGGACGCTGAGATCTTGATCAACAACGCCGGTATCACCGGCGGCGCGAGTGAGGTCCAGGATTTCGACATCGCCGCCTGGGACCGCACCATCGCCGTAAACCTACGCGGGGTCTTCCTCTGCTGTCGCTTCGTGCTGCCCGGCATGCAGGCACTGGGACGCGGCCACATCGTCAACGTGGCCTCGATCGCCGGCAAAGAGGGTAATCCGCGGCTGTCCGCCTACTCGGCGTCCAAAGCGGGCGTCATCGGCTTCACCAAGTCACTGGCTAAGGAGGTCGCACGCCAAAATATCTTTGTCAACGCGATCGCCCCCGCCGTCATCGCGACGCGAATCAACGACGCGACGCCGCCCGATGTCCTGGCGTACATGATCGAGCGTATCCCGATGGGGCGGGTGGGACAGCCTGAGGAGGTCGCCGCGCTCATCCACTGGCTCGCCAGCGACGAGTGCAGCTTCACGACCGGACAATGCCTGGATATCAGCGGCGGGCGCGCCACCTACTGATCGACTGACGGCGGTGGCGTCCGGGCGAGGCGACGTATCGGAGCACGATCGGGCGGCCATGGTGGAGTACCTGGGATTAGTGGTGGGTAGAGGGCCAATGTTTACGTGTGTGACCTTTTCGTTCTCCGCGTTGCCATTCGAGCGGGCGGTCAAGTTGATCGCGCTCCTCGAACTGGAGCGTGTGGATGTCGATTGCTACATGAGCAGTCGCCATGTGCCGGCCTCCGAGGTTGCCGCCGACCCACACGCCGCCGCCGCGCGCATCCACCGCGCGACCGAGGACGCCGGTGTCGGCGTCTCGCAATTGTTCTTCACATTCGGCCTCCATTTCGCTGACCGCGCCGCGAACGCGCCCGACGCCGCCGTCCAGCACGAAAACGAACGGATTACGCGCGCGATGGCTACCTGCGCGCGGCACTGCGGTGCACAAGGGCTTACCACCCTGCCCGGCGTAGTCTGGCCGGAGTTGGGTCCGGAGCGCTCACTCGAGATGGCCGCGCGCGCGCTACGCCCGCTGGTGGACATCGCGGGTGATGCTGGGCTGCCCCTGCAGGTTGAGCCGCACCTCGACTCGGTGGCCGATACACCAGAGCGGGCGCGGGCGCTCGTCGCACGGACGCCGGGGTTACGGCTGACGCTCGACTACTCGCACTTCCTCGCTCACGGCGACGGGCCAGATGATGTCCATCCGCTCTTGCCGTTCGCCGGGCACTTCCACGCGCGCCACGCGGCACGCGGCCATCTACAGACACAAACGCGAGACAGCGAGCTCGATTTTGGCGACATCTACCGTCGTTTGCACGCGTGTGGCTATCGCGGCGATATCTGTCTGGAGCCCACACCAGGAGATGGCTGGGGTGGGGGGCAACCGGTCGATGTGGTGTCCGAGGTCGTGCAACTACGTGAGGTGTTCCGTTCCGCGCAGGCTGGCCTCGCCGGTGACGCGGGCACTATAGATGACGTCGGGATCGATTGATGCCGTGGCGGGGCATTCCCCGCCGTGGCTTTGTGTCACATACAAGAGTGAGGGGTGAGTGATGGAGATTCAACGCGTGGTCATGACCGGCCCGCGCGCGGTGGAGATCGTGCGAGAGACCCTGGAGGACGCGCCGTTAGCCACGCACGAGGTGGTGTTACGGACGCACTACAGCTTGATCAGTCCCGGCACGGAGTTGGCCCACTACACGGGGACATCGGACTTGGGGCGGCACATAGCGGCGCACCCCTACCCGTGGTTTCCGGGCTACGCGGCCGTCGGCGCGGTCATGGCCGCGGGAGCGGACGCCGGTGTCGCCACGGGTGACCTGGTCTTAGCCCACACGCCTCATCAATCGGCGGTTCGCTTCGATAGCCAGCGTCGTGTCTGCCTGCGTATCCCGGACGGCGTCCCACCTGTCGCCGCCACGATGGGACGGCTGGGCCAGGTCAGCGCGGTCGGCATCCGCACCAGCGCCGCCCGCGCCGGCGATTGGGCGGCGGTGATTGGCCTGGGCCTGGTCGGGGCGTGCGCGGCGCAGTTGCTGCGGGCCGCCGGTATGCGCGTCGTCGGTGTAGAGACCGCCCCGCATCGTCGCGCCCTGGCCGCACGCTACGGTATCACCATGGTCGTCGATCCACGGCAAGAGGGCGCCCTGGATGTGGTCGCCCAGCAGACCGGAGGGTGCCGGCTGATCTTAGAATGTTCAGGACAACCACGGGGCGTCGAGACCGGGCTGGCGCTCGCGGCGCGGCGCGGGGAGGTCGTGCTGGTCGGCGCGGCCTGGCGCCACGACACGGAGGTGCTGGCGACGGATATCGTGCGGCCGATCTTCGACAAGTATCTGACGCTGCGCAGCGGCTGGGAGTGGCAACTCCCACTCTACGGCGATGAGCCTAGCGGCTCTATCGCCGGGTGTACGGACTGGGTGCTTTCCTGCCTGCGCGAGGGTAGCTTGCGCGTGGACGAGCTCATCACGGACACGATCACTCCGGCCGACGCCGCGACGGCCTACCGCCACCTGCTCGACGATCCTGCCGCCCATCTGGGGGTCATCATCGATTGGACCCACCAGGCCGCCTAAGCGCGCGTGGTCTATCGGCCGTCCCTCATCATCGTCGTACAAAAGGAGAGAGTTCATGAAGATTACATCGGTCCGCGCGATGCGGCTCACCATGCCGCCTCGCTCGTCCGACGTGGCCGCGCGGCGCGCGTCGTGGACGGAAACGGCCGAGGTCGCCAACCCCATGTCGCGCTATCCCGCGGTCAAGGCGCATCGCAGCCTCTGGACGCCGCACTGGGAGAACGTGTGGTGCATGGTCACACTGGACGATGGGACCTGGGGCCTCGGCCAAACCTCGAACGGTCGGCCCGTGGCCGCCGTGATCGACGATCACCTGGGTCCGCAACTGGTGGGACAAGACATCATGGCTGGCGAGAAAATGGCCGATATGCTCTTCCGCCTCACCAAACCTTATGGATCTACTGGACTGGCTTCGTACGCGGCCAGCGCCATCGATCTAGCGCTGTGGGACGCGCGCGGGAAGGTCCTGGGTCAGCCGGTGTACGCGCTGCTGGGTGGCCCACAGAAAGACCGCCTCTTCTGTTACGTGACCGGAAACGACGTCGACTGGTACAAGGAGTTGGGCTTTCGCGCCTTCAAGCTCGCCTGCCCCTATGGTCCTGCCGACGGGCTGGACGGTCTTCACAAGAACATCGAATTTGTCGCGCAGGCGCGCGAGCAAATCGGCGACGACTGTGAGTTGATGCTGGACTGTTGGATGGCCTTTGATGTGGAGTACACGGTGCGGCTGGCCGAGGCGTTGCGTCCGTACCGGCTCGCCTGGATCGAAGAATGCTTGATCCCGGAAGACTTCGACGCCCATGTCGCCTTACGGGAACGGCTACCCTGGCAGACCCTGGCCACGGGCGAACACTGGTATACGCATGTCCCCTTCCAGTGGGCGGTGAGCCATCGCGTGGCGGACATCCTGCAACCCGACATCGCCTGGTGTGGCGGCCTGACGACGTGCCAGAAGATCGCGGCGGCAGCGGATGCGGCGGGGACACGCGTCATCCTGCACGCCGGCGGCATCACCGCTTTCGGCCAGCACTTCAGCTATGCGACGTCAGCGGTCCCCTGGTGCGAGTACTTCGTCGGGACAGCGCCCGGCGTGCCGCTGGAAGAGGGCTGGGCGCTCCCCGGCATGGCGCTGCCCAAAGATGGCTGGATCACGCCGAGCGATGCGCCGGGCTTTGGGTTGGACATTCCCCAGGAGTGGTTGACGCCGTTCGATGCTAGCGGGACACAGTAGCCACGGCACGCGCCCGGTGTCATGCCGACCCAGGCGGTCGGCGGCGCACCGCGTCACCGTTCACCCATAAAGGAGTAGTGGCGATGCATGTCGCGATCACCGGAGCCGCCGGCCGCCTGGGTCGGCGCGCCGTTATCGAGGCGCTCAGCGCGGGCCATGACGTCCGCGCTATCGACCGGGTACGTCCGGCGATGGACCTATGTCCCGCGCACATCGCCGACATCCGCGACCTCGGCCAAGTCTGCGGCGCCCTGCACGGCTGCGACGCAGTGCTCCACCTGGCCGCGATCCCGAGTCCCCGTGGGTACCCGCAGGAGGAGGTTTTCGCCGTCAACGTCGTGGGGACCTTTAACGTCGTCGAGGCGGCGGCCCTCCTCGGGATCACACGCGTGATCGGCGCGTCGTCGGCCTCGGCGCTCGGCGTTGCCTACGCGGTGCGGCTTCCCGTGCCGCTGCGCTACGTTCCCATCGATGAGGCGCACCCCCTCTTGCCACAGGATGCGTATGGCCTATCCAAGCTCGTGGGGGAAGAAATCTTCCACGCTTACCACCGCCGCACGGGTGGAGCAGCCCTGAGCTTGCGCTTCCCGCTCATCTGGGATCGGGATGCGGCCCCCGACCTCCTGGAACGCCTCGCCGCCGATGAAGCCGCGGGGCGGCATACCTTGTGGTCGTATATCGATGTCCGTGACGCCGCGCGGGCCTGTCGCCTCGCCCTGGAGGTGCCTGACGTCAAGGACGATGTCTGCTACGTGGCCGCGCCGCGCACATTCATGGCGCGGCCCAGCGCTGATCTAGCCCGGCGGCACTTCCCGACGCTTGAGCGCATCCGTGGCGACGATAGCGCCACTTGGTCATTCCATGACTGTACGCGCGCGGCGCAGGCGCTGGGCTTCGCGGCGGAACACCTCTACCAGCCCGCGTAAGCCCGACAGTGAAGCAATAGAAGACATGACGAGAGAGAGCAAGGAGTGAAAGCGGATGGACGGGACGATGCGCGTCGCGATCGGTCAATTCAACGAGGTGACCCACGAGCGGTTGACCTTCGCCAAGCAATTGGGCGTGGGTGGCATTCAGCTCAACAGCCCTGTCCTTCCCGGCACCGCACGCTGGGAGGAGGCCGACCTGCGCTGGCTACGGACGCGGTGCGAGAGTTACGGGCTCCGGCTCGAAGCGATCGAGAATGTGCCGACCACCTTCTACGACAAAGCGATGCTCGGCCTCCCCGGCCGCGATGAACAGATCGAGAACTATCAGAACACCATCCGTCATATGGGACGAGCGGGTATCCCGATTCTGGGCTACCACTGGATGCCGACCCACGTCTGGCGCACATCCTTCACCACCCCTGGACGCGGCGGGGCGCTCGTCAGCTCGTTCGACCAGGACATGGCCCGCGATCAGCCCTTGGCGCATGGCCTCAAGGAGCATCCTTTGCTGCACGGTGGCGCCATCGATGAGGACAAGATGTGGGCGCACTATCGCTATTTCATCCAGGCGGTGGTCCCGGTCGCGGAGGAAGCGGGGGTCACGCTCGCCGTGCACCCCGATGATCCGCCCGTCTCCTCCCTTGGCGGTATCGCGCGCCTCTTCTCCTCGTTTGCCGGGTTTCGACGGGCGGTAGAGAACATCGCGCCAAGCCCGAACCACGGGCTCGATTTCTGCATGGGCTGTTGGTCCGAGATGGGACCAGAGGCGGGACCCGGTGTGATCCCGGCCATCCGTCACTTCGGCCGGAGCGGAAAGATCGTGTACGTCCATTTTCGCGATGTACAGGGGACGGTGCCGCGCTTCCAGGAGTGTTTCCTGGGCGAGGGTAATGTCGACATCATCGCGGCCATGCGCGCGTTGAAAGACGTCGGCTTCACCGGCTTCATGCTCGACGACCATGTGCCGCACATCGTCGACGACACGGAGTGGGGACACCGCGGGCGGGCCTACGCGACGGGCTATATCATGGCATTGCTGGCGACGATTGACAAAGCTGGGTAGTTAAGAAATAACCGCATAGTGCGATGTGCGCTCATGAAACGGCCGTTGTACAAGTCGACCATCTCGCCCGGTTCGTCCATCCAGCGGCATGCGCGCTGGCGCCAACAATCTAGCGGAGGGGCTGTCGAAGCGGCCGTTACCGCGTCCTAGCTCACCCGAGCAAGCCCCAGTTGTCTTAAAAGGAGACTGTGATGACCATCCAATCGATCAATCCCGCGACCGAGGAGGTGCTGGCTACGTTCGACGAGGCCACGCCCGAGCAGATCGATGAGGCGCTTGCGGCCGCGCGCGTAGGGTTCTCTCAGTGGCGCGCGACAAGCGTCGTCGAGCGGTCGAGGGCGCTCCGCGACGCGGCAGGATACGTGCGCGCCAACAAGGAAACGTTCGCCGCCTTGATCACCGCCGAGATGGGCAAGCCGATTGTCGAAGCGGAAGCGGAAATCGAGAAGTGCGCCGTATGCTGCGACTTCTACGCCGATCACGCGGCCACTTTTATCGCGGACCAGGTAGTGGCCACGAACGCGCGCGAGAGCCTCGTGGCCTTCCAGCCGCTCGGACCCGTGCTGGCGATCATGCCCTGGAACTTCCCCTTCTGGCAGGTCGTGCGTTTCGCCGCCCCGGCGCTGATGGCCGGCAACACGGCCGTCTTGAAGCCCGCGCCTAACGTCCCGCAGTGTGCCCGCGCGATTGAAGAGGTCTTTCGCGCGGCCGGCCTCCCCGACGGTGCATTCCAGACCTTGTTGATCGGGACGGATCCCATCCCGGGTATCATCGCCGATGATCGCATCGCCGCCGTCACGCTCACCGGCAGCGTCGGCGCGGGCCGCGTCGTGGCCGCGGCGGCAGGCAGGGCGCTCAAGAAGACGGTGCTCGAGCTCGGCGGTTCCGACCCCTTTATTGTGCTTCCCGACGCCGATCTCGACGGTGCGGTGGATTACGCCGTGCGGTCGCGCTATCAAAACGCAGGGCAGAGTTGCATCGCCGCCAAACGGTTTATTGTCGTCGGAGAGATCGCCGATGCATTTGAGAGTCGCTTCACAGAGGTGGTGGCCGGTCTGCGTGTGGGCGATCCGACGAGGCGCGAGACGCAGGTCGGTCCGATGGCGCGGGAGGACCTGCGCGCGGAGGTGGAGCGGCAGGTCCGGGAGTCGGTCACGCAAGGAGCGCGCGTCCTCACGGGGGGCAATGCACTCAACCAGCCGGGTCACTACTATGCCCCGACGGTGCTCGCGGACGTGCAGCCCACGATGCCGGCCTTTCGAGAAGAGGTCTTCGGCCCTGTCGCGGCTATTACCCGAGTGCGCGACGCCGAGGAGGCCGTGGCCACGGCCAACAACTCCGCGTACGGCCTGGGCGGGAACCTATGGACGTGTGACGTCGAAAAGGGCAAGGCCCTCGCGCGGCGCATCGAGTCGGGCTCCGTGTTCATCAACGGCATGACGGCCTCAGACCCGCGACTGCCATTCGGTGGCGTCAAACACAGCGGTTACGGACGCGAACTCTCTGCGTTCGGCATCCACGAATTTGTCAACGTACAGACACTCTGGATAGGGCCGGCCCAGGGACCGACTCAGCCCGCGCCACCCGCGGAGTAAGGTTTGACGCCGTACAACGTATTGATGCCGTGGCGGGTATCACAGGGAGCGCCAACGGGCCACACAGGGCCGGCTGGCGGCTCCCTACGCTCACCCGTCGTCGCATCCGTCTTTCAGCGTGACCACCTCTTCAGAATCTTGGCGATAAGCTGTTATCGCAGCACGACCTGGGTGAACGAGTAGGGGCGGGCGCTAACGACAAAGTGCTCCGCGCTAGCAGGATTTTCCTCCGAATGATCCGTACGTTCGATGGCGTCGGGGTGATGCAGCGTGTTCATGACGAGTAGATCGTCGCACGCAGGGTTGTCCAGTCCGCCGTGTAAAAGGTTCTGTCAAGGCGCGAGAGATCGAAGGAGACCTCGTATGGCGCGCCCTGGAGGTTGAAGACATAGAGCACGAGACGGTCGCGTGTCCGATCCCACGCCGCCTGAATCTGCCGGTCGGCCCTGTCGTCGACCTCGTAGCCTGATAAGGCGAGCGGCCACGCCGCGGGCGAGCGGGAAAGCAACTCGAAGACACAACCCGCCGCCGTGAGGTACACGCCGTCCTTGGGTGTCTCAATCACGGATTGCGCGTGCGTGTTGGCGAAGTTGTTGAAGTTGACGAACTGTACCGCGCCGCCCTTGCGCTGCCACATCATCAAGGTGCGCGCGATGTTCATGGCATAGCGCCACTTGCTGAACATGAAGGACCTGGTGTACCCCTCAATATGGGCGTTGTTGTAGGCGTCGGGCGCATCCTCGTAGGCCAACCACTCGGTATCACAGTAGCGGATAGCGGTATCGTGCGCGGCATTATAGGCACGCAGCATTTCCAACATCTCGTCCACATGCTTTTCGCCGTGACCGCGGTCGGACAGGAAATCGACGTCTTGACCGGCGATGGTGAGCATAGCCGGCACGGCGGCTTTCCACCCGTCGCCGTACGTCACGAGGCCGATCTCGATCGACGGATCGACCGCCTTCATCGCTCGCGCGTAGAGGACGACGCAGCGGGCGTACTCCTCCGGCTCGAACCAGCGCAACGGCTCGTTGTCCATCTCCCAGAATCGGACGTCAAACGGCCGGGGATAGCCGTGCGCGGCGCGCAACGCGCCCAGGGGGTGGTCGACCGGCGCGTTACAGTAGGCGACCCAGTCCGCGGCGACGCGGGCGCCTTCCGCGAGGTTGGTAAATTCGGGGAAGTCGTAGCCGTGACGATGCGGGCCGAAGAGGTAGTCATACTCCCTTTTGCCGGGATGATGGAGGTTGACACAGATCATGGCCTCAGCGCCCAGCTCCCGGCAGAACAGTGCGAGTTCGGCCGTACCGACATCGTTGGAGTTCAGGCCGCCCCAGAAGTACGACGGCTGCGGGACGCGCTGGGAGGCCGGACCGATCCCCTTCCGCCAGTCGTAGAACGACGCGAAGCAGCCGCCCGGCCAGCGGATAACGCCTGGGTGCACACGTTTGGCCGCTTCGAGCACGTCCGGACGCCAGCCTTGTGCGGTGTCCACTGGCATGAGCGAGAAGTCGTCGAGCAAGACGCTGGACTGAGGTGGGATGAAGAGGCTAAACGTCGCCCGCCCCTCGAAGGCGTCGTTGACGAAGACGCACTCCCTCTCGCCGAACTCTTCGTCCACCTGTGCAAGGGGCAGGACGGTGATCGGATGATCCCACTGCCCCTCCGGATAGAACCTCACCTCCGGTCGCAGAGGTTTATCCTGGGACCGCACCTGGCCACGGAAGCGGTAGACCTGGCCTACCCGTAGCACCTTCCCCTGCTGTGCGACTCCCGCCCAGGCGCGCGCTTCATGATTTTCGACGCTCAGACAGCGGGTACCATGAACGGCGCCCTCGGCGAGGCGAATCCGCACGTCGCGCATCGGCGAGCGCTCCACGATGAAGGTGGAGTGGTCGTCGATGCGCAGCGACGGCGCGTCGCCCGGCGCGGCGAACCAGGCATTGTGCTCGTAGCCGGAGTGATACCAGTCAAACCGGCTCCAGTCGGTCTCATACCCTTTAGCCTCATCCGCCGGATCGCGCCACAGATCGAACCAACTGATGTTGTCCCATTTGTATGGCATAAAGGGCTCGAAGCTGCGGTTGAACAGCATTTCGCCCCACATAGGCTCGCTCTGGATGCCGTAGCCGAGCTCGATGAAGTGGCCGTACAGCAGCGGGCTGACCGGCGTTTCAGCCATGTCGCGTGGCGTGACGATGACCGAATCTCGACGGATCACCTGCTCGTTCAATTCCCTCACCTTTCTACCCTATTCCCGGAAACGCGGGATGACCTGCTCGGCGAATAAGCGCATGCCGTCGTCGCGCGGGACGTCGATGAACCACAACATGAAATGAGAGATGCCCTCCCGCACATACGCGCGAAGCTGCTGTTCGACGCTATCCGGCGTGCCGACGAGCCATACGCTCGTGAGGGAGGAGGGTATCTGCTCCGTCTCTCCCTGTATAAAGGCTTGCAGGTCGGGCTCCACACGTTGCGCTGCCGGCGTCAGGTCGACCATCTCCCGTAGGCGGCGACGTAGGGCCGGCGCGTCCGGCGCCACCAGGACCTGTGTTTCGAGACTTTTCTCTATCTCTTCGACCGGGCGCCCGATCTCCGCGCATGCGACGGCCAGCGTATGCACGCGCCGTCGCAGTTCCGGCAAGGGCACGGCGACCGTGTTCCAGCCCTGCGCGTGGCGGGCGCACGCCCGTAGGATAGCCGGATCAACTTCGCCCAGCCACAGCGGCGGATGGGGCCGCTGCACGGGCCGTGGGGTACAAACGGCTCCCTCCAGCCGGTAGTACGCGCCCGCGTAGTCGACGGGGCCGTCCGCCGTCCACAGGGCGAGGGTTACGGTGATGCCGTCGACCATCCGGGCGATCCGCGCGTCGATGTCGTCATCCCAGGGCAAACCGTAGGCTATGTACTCGTCGCGCCGGCGGCCACAGTCGACGAAATGAATCAGACGTCCACCCGAGATTTGGTCCAGTGTCGCCGCCATCTTGGCGCTGAGCGCGGGGTGCCGGAAGGGATGGGCCTGGTGGATCATGCCGAGCTTGGCCCGTTCGGTCGAGCCAGCTAACGCGGCCAGGACCGTCCAGCCCTCCAGGATGGCATGATCGCGACCGAGCATGAGGTGGTCCGCCACCCAGAGAGCGTCGTAGCCTAATCCGTCGGCCATGCGCGCGAGGCGCATCGTCGTCGCGGTGTCCAGCGCGGCGTAATGCGGTGTGCGGAACAGGGCCGCACCCGGACAGGCAAAGATGGGGACGCAATAGCCAAAATGGATCTCCCGCACGGGCACAGGCCTCCTCACACGACACGGTTGCGCAGCAGACCGAGCCCATCGACCTCGAGCTCGACCACATCACCCGTGCGCAGGGCCATGCCCCGCTCCATGCCCGACCCATTACCCACCGTCCCCGAGCCGAAAACCTCACCGGGCCGCAGGTATTCGCCCAACGAGGCGTGGGCGATCATGTCCTCGAACCGCCAGTGTATGGTCGACGCGCGCGCGTCGCACCACACCTCACCATTGACCCTTGCCACCATGTGCACGCCGTAAATGTCAGGTATCTCGTCCTCGGTCACCAACCACGGCCCCAGGACGTGCCCGTGCCAGAAATCCTTACCCTTGGCCGGGCCCAGCCCAACCGACATCTCGCGGCCCTGGATGGCGCGCGCGCTGAAGTCGTTGTAGATCATGTAGCCGAAGACGTGCGCGAGGGCCTCCCCCCGCGCGATGTCACGGCCCCCCGCGCCGATGACGAGGGCCAACTCGAACTCGAAGTCCAACTCTGTGGCGTAAGATGGAATCGGGACGGCATCCTCGTGTGTGGCCATGCTGCCGGTGTTTCCTTTGTAATAGACGGGCAGCTCGTACCACACGGGCGGGATCTCCCGGCCCAGCCGCGGATAGATGTTGCGCAGATGGGTCTCGAAACCCATAAAGTCGCGCAACAACGGCGGCCGTGGCACGGGCGCGAGCATGGTCAGCAGGGCGGGGTCAGCGAAGACGGGCGCGTCGTCGGGCTCCACACGGCCGCGCCTGCCCCACTCCAGTGCCTCGCGGGCCGCCTCCAGCGAACGCTCCGCGCCCTCGATGAAGTCGACCATGTCTCCGGGCAATAGGGCGACGCTGATGCGCGTCGCCGCCTCGGATGTTAGGCCGGATGATACGAGTTTGGAGCGATACGTCGCGGCAAGGTCGACGATACGCCCATCGGTGTCCACGGCCCCGATGCGTGTCTGCGCTCCCATCGGGGTTGGCGTCTGGAATGACACCAGTTTCATCGCTCATCCACGACGGGGTCGCAGATCTCGCGCTCGCGCGTATCGAGCAGCGGGACGATGGCTCCTTCGATGAGTCGCTTGAAGTGCGGCGTCTCGCGGTGCGCCTCCAGCGCGGCCGTGTCCTGATACTGCTCGTAGAGGATGAACAGGTCCGCGTTGTCGCGCGAGCGGTTGGCGTGATAGAGCAGGCAGCCCGGCTCGTGCTCCTTAACCAGCGGCGCCATCTCCCGCAACGCCGCGGCCACCTCATCGCCTTTGCCGGATTTGACACTGTAGCGTGCGATCAAAACAATCATCGATTCATCCTTCCTTTCTAATCTTTACACCAGATGTTGCGCCGACTCGCCGCGCAACACATGACGGACGTTGAACCAGACTTCCTGCGAGTCTTGGACCCACGTCCGGGGAGCAAGCGCGGCCGCGTGCGGCGTCAGCGTCACGTTGTAGTCTGGGTCGTCGTGTAGCGCGCGTAGCGGGTCATCGGGCGCGACTGGCTCGTCGACGAAGACGTCGAGGCCCGCGCCACCGAGCCTGCGCGCGCGCAGGGCGTCGACGAGCGCGCCCTGGTCCACCAACTTGCCGCGCGCCGTGTTGACGAAGAAGGCCGCCGGCTTCATGAGCGCGAGTTCCCGCGCGCCGACGATCCCGCGCGTCGCTTCGTTGAGCGCCAGGTGGACGCTCAGCACGTCGCCGCGACGGAACACATCGTCCCACTCCGCATAGTGGATGCCGTAGCGCGCTTCGATCTCGGGGAATCGGGCGATGTCCCAGTAGATCGTGGGCATCTCGAACGCCTGGGCGATGCGGGCCACGGCGCGACCGATCTCGCCCAGGCCGAGCAGTCCGAGCGTGAGCGAGCGCGCCAGTTGCATGCCGGGGATGAGGCCCCAGCCGCCAGTCTGCCATCCCATCATCTCTCGCTGGTCCGGCAGCTTCTTGAGGCTGTTCAAGATCAAGGCCCAGGTGTGTTCGGCCACGGCCAGGTAGTTGATCAGCGGCACGGCCGCGACGGGGATGCCCATGGCGGCGGCCGTTTCGACCGGCACGCCACGATAATCCTGCCCCAGGTGCGCGATAAAGCGCAGATGTCGCGCCGATCGCAGCGCCTCTCCCGGCACATGGACTTTGTGCAGCACGAGAACATCGGTATCCTCGATCTGTGACACGAGTTCATCCAGAGATGTAACGGCGCATAGATTAACGGCGTAATCCTCGAAGATCTGATCGAAACTGGGCGCATGTTCCGCCGCCTCGGGGTCCTCGGCCAGCAGGATCTCCTGACTGTGGCGGGACCACGCGCCCCATGGCCGTACTCCCCACATAATATTCCCGACACTGTCCCACACGACGATCTTGATCTGCTCCACGTCCTCACCCTATGCTTTGTATGTTGTGTTTATATGCGCTCACAAGTCGATCTTCCCCTCACCTGACATACTCAAAAGGCGATCTTCCCCTCCCCGCTCATACACCTCCCGCCGTCCATCGTTACGTTCGCTAGACGGGCGCTGCTCCGCGTCCAATCCCCGCGTCGCTAAAGGCGCGAGACAACGTGTCGTACGTCAGGGTCGTGGCCGCGAGTGGATCGTAGTTGGGACGGCGCTGCACCATGACGCTGACCTCTCCAGTAATGAAGCCGTCATAGCCTGCCTCGCGCATCGCACGCAGATAGCGCACATAGTCGAAGGATCCTTCGCCAGGGATGAGAAACTCGTGGTCAGGCGCGCGACCCCGTTGATCCTTCACATGCGTATGCACGGCCAATGGGGCCAGTACAGGTACAGTCTCTTCAATGGAGAAGCCCAGAACATCAAAGTGGCTGATGTCAAACTGGACGCGCAGGAACGGCGAGTCGATCGCGTCGATGATATCCTTGGTCGTCAGCGGCGATTCCAGGACGGTGAAGACGTGCGGCTCGATGGCAACCGTGACACCCCGTGCCGTGGCATAACGCACGACCCCGTCCAATCGCTCGATGAGTCGCGCACGACGGTTCTCGAACTCGCCAGATTTACCGCCGACGAGATTGTTGATCACGGGCGGTCCGTCCAGGCCGGCCATGTCCACGGCCAGGTCAATCGAAGCGCGCAGGTACGCTAGATGTGCTGCCCACTGCTCCGGGTCGTCGACGAGCAGATCCCGATGCACGGCGATGGACGGCAGCGCCAGGCCATGCTTGTCCAGCAGCACACAGATGCGACGCCGTTCGGCGGCGTCAAGACGGCTCAACTCCGTGGTATACCCCGGCACGACCGTCAACTCAACGCCCTCAAAGCCCAGCCGCGCCACATGATCCAGGGTCACGTCGATCGGCAGCGCCGGCATGCCCCATGTGCTGTACCCCAGTCGCATGAATCTTCTCTTTCCTACTTACCTATCGTTTCCGAGAAAGCCCCGTCTTTCACGGCGGGGATGAAGCGGATCGCTACAGCGACGGGCCACGGCGTCAGCAGGCGCACGCGGCGCGGAGTCCCGCGCCCCGCGGGCTGATATACTGTGGCTAGCACATTGACATGGACGATATGTTGGGCGTTCGACCGGGGAGGCCGGTCGGTAAAACATGTACCGCTTGTCGATTGGCGCCTCAGCGGAGGCCGGCCGTCTGGTGCGAAAACCAAGCACTGGACGTTCTCTCCTCTGGCACGTCGCCGTGGGGCACACGGAGACGCAAAATGCTTGTGGACCGGACATAAGACCTCCGATGGGGGCGGATCGGGATGAAGCAAGAATCCTCGCCTTTTAAGGCGGGGAGTGTCAAGTTGCTCGCCGTGTCCTCACAGGAGCGGCCGCATCGCTCCTAGCACGCCCACATAATCTCTCATGCGAGCCCCAATACCGCATTGATGTCGTGCTGATAGCTGGCGACGGCGCCGCTCGCAACCTCCTCAAAAGTGACGGCGCGGCCAAGCGCCGACGACTCGAAGAACGCGTAGACGGCGGCCACCGCGTCCAACCCGCCCACGCCGTCCACCTCGGGAGACAGCCCATCGCGGATAGCGCGGCCGAAGTCCTCGATCTCCAAGGCGAGCAGCTTGCGATCGACCTCCTCGAACGGCAGGTCGTACGAGGTCACCAACGAGGCTCCGAACATACGGGTCGTGGATTCGTCGAGGCAAAAGGCGGGGACGAGGGATCGCGCCGCGGCGTCATCTAGGGGCCGGTATTCCATGCTGGAGTCCCGGCCCCACGCGTGGGTAGCCCTGGCATAGGATATGGGGCGTCCCGTTCGATCCGCCGGGGCTTGAATCGACCCGTCGCTGCCATAGAAGCGGCGCGCGAAGTACCCTTCGCCGTGACCGGCCATACTGAGCAGCCAGTGGCCGAGGGTTCCATCGGCGAACGTGATCTGGCCCGCGGCCGTATCCTCTGCCGTCGCCCGCACGGGCTCCGGGTCCGGCGTCTCACGACGGATAACGCCCATCGCCGGGGGCACGGGCGTGGGATAGCGCAGTGGCTCGAAGAGGGCAACCCGCCCCGAGACGCGCTCGATCGGCCCGAGGAAGTAGCGCCACAGGTCGGTGTAATGCACGCCCATGTCGATCACGATGCCGCCGCGATCTTTCTGGTGACGCCAAGGGGTGATAGTCACGGCGCGGCCGCCGCCGACTGACTCCTGGAGTGCCATGAACGGACGTCCAATCGTGGCACTCTGGAGGAGCGCCGCGACAAGTCGATTGATCGGGTCGCGCCGGTAGTTCTCCGCCGTGGCCAGAACCGTGCCTGCCGCGGCGGCCGCGTCTACCAGCAAGCGGCACGCGCGTACGGTCAGCCCGAGTGGCTTCTCGCACAGGAGGTGCTTGCCTGCCTGCAGCACGGTCACCCCCAGGCTATGGTGGGCGCCCACATCCGTGACGAGATCAACGGCGTCGAGCAGCCGCCCGGTCGGGCCGCCGAGGAGATCGTCGACGGTTGAATACACGGCGGGGCGTCGACCGAGCAAGCTCTCGGCCAACTCCGCGGCGCGCGCCGCGGCCTCCGGGCGTGTATCGCACACAGCGATCAGATCGAACGATGAGAGCCCGGCCCGCCGCGACTCGGCCAGACCATACAGATGACGCAGGCCCATGCCCCCACAGCCGACAAGCGCCACTGTCAGCATCGAATCAGCCATCAGCGCATCTCCATATTCGCGTCGTTATAGCGCTCAACCCTTATCCTTTCAGTCCGGTCATGACGATGCCCTCAATCAGGTAGCGCTGGACGAAGATGAAGAGCACGATGATCGGGATCACGAACAGCGTCGAGGCGGCCATCAACAGTTCCGTCCCCGTGTCATAAGGACCCTGAAAGCTGGCTAGGCCCAGGGCATAGGTGAATTTGTCGGGGCTGTCGAGGTAGATCAGCGGCCCCAGATAGTCGTTCCACTGCGCGAGGAACAGGGTGACGGCCACCACGGCCAGCGCCGGCTTGCACAGGGGCACGATAATGCGGCTGAAGATGTCCCAGTAGGTGGCCCCGTCCATACGCGCCGCCTCATCCAGGTCGCGCGGGAGCGTGCGGACAAACTGGCGCAGCAGGAAGATGCTGAAGGCGCCGCCGCCGAAGAACGCGGGGACCGTCAGCGGATAGAACGTGTTGATCCAGCCGAGTTGGCGGAACAGCACATAGAGGGGAATCATGGTAACGGCGCTCGGCAGCATCATCGTGGACAGGACCACGGCGAAGAGCGCGCCGCGGCCAGGAAAGCGCAGCCGGGCGAAGCCGTAGGCGCACAGCATGGCCGATCCGGTCCCGCCGCCGACGTTGGCCCCCACGACGATCAGCGTGTTCAGGAAATAGTGACCCAAGGGCGCGACCTGGAGCGCCTTGAGGTAGTTGGACCATTGCAAGACGCGCGGGGCATAGGCGATCGGCGTCCGCATCGTTTCCTGGTGGGCCATCAGGCTCTGGCTCACCATCCAGAGCACGGGAACGAGGAACACGGCCGCCAGGACCGTCAGGGTCAGATAGATCAGCCCCTGGCCAAGCGCGTGGATGGTGTGGCGCCGCTTCGCCCATGTGAACGGCGTTGCGATCGTCTTCGACCCTTGTGATGCGATCATGGCGCGTTACCCTTCATAGTAAACCCAGCCGCTGCTGCGGAAGATCAGGAGCGTGAGCGCGCCGATGATGAGGAAGAGCGCCCACGCCATAGCCGAGGCATAGCCCATCTGGAACCACTGGAACGCTTTCTGGTAGATGTTGATCACGACGAAGAAGGTGGCGTTCATAGGGCCGCCCTGTGTCATGATGAAGGTTTGGGTAAAGTTCTGCAGACTCCCGATGACACCCATGACCAGGTTGAAGAAGATGATGGGCGTGAGCATCGGCGCTGTGACGGACCAAAAGCGCCTCCAGGAGTTGGCGCCATCGATCGAGGCGGCCTCGTAGAGGTGCTTGGGCACCGACTGCAATCCGGAGAGCCAGAGTAGCATGCCCCCGCCGATGCCCCACAGGCTCATCAGAATGAGCGAGGGGATCGCCGTGCTGGGATCCTGCAGCCAGGGGATCGTCGGCAGGTGTACCCGCGCGAGCAGGTCATCGAACACGCCCGACTGCGGGTCGTACATGGCCCTCCAGACGAGGGCGGCGGCGACGGCGGGGAACACGACCGGCAGGTAGAAGACGGCACGCCAGAGGCGCAGCCCGCGGACGTCCTGATGCAGCAAGAGCGCCAGACCGAACGAGCACACCAGACCGAGCGGGACGGACACGAGCGCGAACTCCGCCGTCACCGCGAGCGAATGCCACCACAGCGCGTCGCCCACCAGCCGCTGGTAGTTGTGCAGGCCGATCCAGCGCGGCGACGAGAGCAAATCGAAGTGCGTGAAACTGTAATACAGGGCCGTGAGCACGGGCGCGAGCGTGAACATCAGTAGGCCCAGCACGACCGGTGACACGAACAGGTAACCCGCGATCGCCTCGCGCGTGCGCGTCCGCGAGGCGCGGGCGACGCCCGCCATGGGCCGGGTTGCGCTCAGTTGCATGTTTCCCCTCCTGTCTTCCAGTGGAAGCGGCGGGCATCCACCGCTTCCACTAGTACTACAACGTGACATTGACCTGCGACTGAAGTCGTATGGCACACGACGGACACTGACGTGTCTCACCACGCGTCGTCCCAACGACTTTAGTCGTCGTTCTTTGCCATGCGACGTCAGTCGCAGGCGCATCAGGCGGATCCTAACGTTGTAGTACTAGCGAGGCTCCGCCTCAGACCGACGAGACATGACGCGAAAACTTGACTCAATCGCACCATGTTTGCCTGTATTAGGAGTCTAACCTTGTGCAGGGACG
>JAABUX010002754.1_pt1 | contig 24348 bp, 25 predicted proteins | sample 5561851 | NCBI WGS metagenome assembly JAABUX01 (sample SAMN10711883, study PRJNA513361) | rock metagenome | isolation source: Antarctica rocks | place: Antarctica: Victoria Land, Richard Nunatak red sandstone | collected 2016-01-03 | reverse complement strand
CGAGCACCTGCCAGAGGTGTCCGAGGCCATGGTCACCCTCGCCATGATCCGCCTCATGACCCATCGCGCCGTCCACCCAAACCGCAAGCGACTGCCCGCACCATGACTTCCAAAACGGGCTTTGAGTCCGTTGCGGCCCGCCGGCTTGGGTGGCTCAGGCCGGACGGTAAGCCTGCAGGCCGTGCGCGGCTAGGCCTGACCAAGGCCGGAACGGGGCGACACCCGCCCGCGACCATGCCGGCGCCGCCCAGGGTGCTGTCCGGCGGGCCTAGCCGGCCGGAGCCGGATCCTTGGCCTGCCATGCCTTGAACTCGCCGATCTCGCGTTCCTGGTCGGTGATGATCTTCTGCGCCATGCAGGGGATCGCCGGGTCCTTGCCGTCGCGCAGATAGATGAGGGCCATGTCGATGGCGCCCTGGTGGTGGGGCGTCATCATGCCGACGAAGTCCTGGTCCGGGTTGCCGGTCTTCGGCGCGCCCCGGGCCAAAACAGGGCTAGCGGCAACGTGCCCTTGGCGATGGTGAGCAGCCCCTTGCCCGCCTGTGCAACCTGGTGAGGACGATCGCGGCCGAGCCGCCTAGCAGCACCAACGCCGCCGCGCTCATCGGATGCAGCGCCGTTGCGAGCCGGGCCGAGACGAACGGCGAGGTCCGGCGCTTGCCGCGGGCCCGGTCGCGGCAATCACGACGGGCTTACTTGACCTACCCACATGGGAAGGCGGCAGACGCTGGCTCCAACCAATGGAGGCGGAATCTTGGGCGGCAACAATACAGATCCTGATCTGCATCGCCGTGGCTTTGTGCAGGGCCTTGCCGGGTTCGCGGCGGGGGCCGCTCTTGGACTGCGCCCCGCTTCGGCCGCTGTGACCCTCGGTCAATCAGGTCCAGGATCGCTTCGCGGGAACCGCTTCGATCTCCGCCTCGATCGCATCGCTGTCAATAAGACGGGTATGCCGTCCTGGGCGAATGCCATCAATGGCGGGACGCCAGGACCGACCCTTTACTGGCAGGAGGGCGACGTCGTCACCATCAACCTGACTAACAACCTGCCGGAGATGACCGGCGTGCATTGGCACGGCCTCATCATCCCAAACCCCATGGATGGCGTGCCCGGCCTCGAGTTTCCCGGCATCAAGACGGGCGAGACTTTCACCTACCGCTTCCCGGTTCTGCAGAGCGGCACCTACTGGTACCATAGCCACATGGGCTACCAGGAGCAGAAGGGGACGTATGGCGCGTTGATCATCGAGCCGGCCGGCAGGCCGATGCTCCAGGCGGACCGCGACTATCCAATCGTGCTCAGCGACTGGATGGACGGCGATCCCCTGACTGTCGCGAACAACGTCAAGCAGCAGGGCGACTACTACAACTTCCATCGCCGCACGCTCGGCACCTTCGTTTCCGACGCTGGGCAGAGCGGGCTGGGGGCGACCATCAAGGAGCGGCTGCAATGGGGCGCCATGAACATGGACCCCTCCGGCCTGGCCGCGCCCACGGGCATCATCTACACCTACCTCGTCAACGGGATGCCGCCGGCCGCCAACTGGACTGGGCTGTTCACCCCCGGGGAGCGCGTGCGGCTGCGCTTCATCAACGCTTCGGCGATCACCTACTACGACATCCGCATCCCCGGCCTGACGATGGAGGTCGTCCACGTCCACGGCAACGACGTGCAACCGGTTAAGGTTGACGAACTGCGCATCGGCACGGCCGAGACTTATGACGTGATCGTCACCCCGCACGAGAACCGCGCGTACACGATCTTCGCCCAGGATGTGGAGCGCAGCGGTTACGCACGGGGCACCCTGGCGCCGCGGATGGGCATGGAAGCGCCAATCCCCGGCATGGACCCGCGGCCCCTCCGAACCATGGCCGACATGGGGATGAAGATGATGCCCAAAGAGGTCGGCGCCTCCCACCCGGATGGCACCCGCATCGGCGGCATCATGGGGATGACAGCGCCGAACGTGCCGCAGTCGCGGCGCGTGGGCGAGCAGCCGATGCACCCGAACACGCCGGACAACCTGCCCTTAGGCATCGAGGTAGCATCGAATGCCAAGATGGTCAGCGACCGTCTCGGCTTGCCTGGCGACGGGCTCAACCTACTCAACCGCCGGGTGCTCACGCTGGCAGAACTGCGCTCGGTCCGCCCGGGCGTCGATCCCCGGCCGCCCGGGCGCGAGATCGTGCTGCACCTGACCGGCAACATGCAGCGGTTCATCTGGGGTTTCGACGGCAAGAAGATGAGCGAGGTCGGCCCGATCGACACCAAGCTCGGCGAGCGATTCCGGCTCCGCTTCATCAATGACACCATGATGAGCCATCCCATACACCTGCACGGCATGTGGATGGAGCTGGAGAACGGCGGCGGCGAGCACCGGCCTTACCTGCACACCATCAACGTCAAGCCGGCCGAGGATGTGAGTCTGCTGGTGACGACGTTGGCCACAGGCCAGTGGCCGCTGCACTGCCACATCCTCTATCACTTCGAAGCTGGCATGTTCCGCACCCTGCGTGTGCTGCCCGCCTAATGCAGTTGAACGGCAGGCTTTCAGCCGCGGGTGCAGCGGCCGTGCTGACGCTCGTGGGCTTTCCGGCCCGGGCGCAGCTGGTCGGCACCGGGCTCGGCTCGGACACGCTGAACGGGGCGGCGCCCTACGGCAGCCCGATTGATGATACGCGGATATACATCCACGGCATCCTCAACCAGTTCGAAGGTCGCGTGGGTGACGGAACTTATCTGCGCTGGGACGGCCAGGCATGGGCTGGAACCGACTACAACCGCATCTGGCTGAAATCCGAGGGCCGCTACAACGTCAACAATCGAGGCCAAACCTCCGACGGCGACCATGAGTTGCTCTATGACCGGCCGGTCAGCCGCTACTTCGACGTGCAGGCCGGCATCCGCTACGATTTGGACAGCGGCACGGGCCGGACCTGGGCGGCGCTGGGCATCCAGGGCCTCGCGATCGACTTCTGGAACCTGGAGGCGACGGTTTATGCCAGCGACCGTGGGCACTATGCCCTCAAGACCAATGCGTCCTACGACCTCTACGTGACGCAGCGCCTGGTCCTACAACCGCAGTTCGAGACCAACTGGTACACGAAGGAGGATCGTGGTCGCGGGGTCGGCGCCGGCCTCTCGGACATCGATATGGGCTTACGCTTGCGCTACGAGATCACCCGCAAGTTCGCGCCCTATATCGGTGTCGCCTATCAGCGCTATTTTGGTGGCACGGAGGGGCTGGTCCGGGAGCAGGGCGGCCGGGTCAACGACGTGCGTTTCCTGTTGGGCATCCGCCTGTTCTACTAAGCGGCTAGGGGTTGCCGGCAGGCCGCTCCGTGTTGCCGGGCTGGTTGTGCATCGTGCGATGAAGCTGGCTGCAGGCTGCTTTCAGACCCCGCGTATCGGAATTCGGCCCGGCCTGCTCAGGCGCCTGCCGGCAACGATCCAGCAGCGCTTGCACGCTCGTCGCTTGGCCACCGCCAAGATAGCTGGACACGTCCGGCGTGCCGACGCCGCGGAGGCCCTCAGGCGTTGTAGCTTGGCCCGAGCACGCTGACAGGCCGAAGACCGCAATCGCCACGCAGACTGGCCCGAGTTGCCGGTGAAGGGTTATCACATCTTCTCCTTGATGCCGGTCTGTATCAGCCACCAGTTCACTGGGTAAGAAGTGAGAAAGCCGCAGATCATCGCGATTTGCATCATGAACCAGAACACAACGGTGTCGGTGCGTAGCTCGATCCCGAGCAGGTGGCGGAAGATGTAGAAATAGGCCACTGCCATGAAGCCGTACATACCGACCTGCCAGGCGGTCAGCGACAGGGTGTCGGCCTTGATCGCCGCGATCAGACCCGGGCCGAGGGACAGGCCCCGCATGGGTGCGATCGTGAAGTACTGGAAGAAGATGCCGAACGCGTAGGCAAACAGGTAATCTACGATCCATACGGCGAAGATCTTGTCGCCGAACAGGCTCTTATAGCCGAAGACGACCGCGATAGCGGGCACCGCGAATAACAGCCACTCGGCAAGAATGTCACCGAGCGTGCAGCCGCTGCCGCAGTGCAAGGCTCCAGTGGCAACCATGATCGGCAACGGAGTCTCGCGCTTATTTGGCGGCTCCTCCTTGCGCTTCATGGCGGCGTGCATCGTCTCGTGCGTGGCGAGCCGGCCATAGGTGAAATATTGCCACACGATCCATCCGGTCCCGAACAGCGCTGTCACCGGCCAGACGACGTTCATGATCCACATGTGCTGCTTGTGCCGTGCCACGTCGATCGCGATCACGACAGCGCAGAGGGCACCCAGAAGCAGGTACGCGATTGAAAGGGCGTCAAGCCAGGCGGGGATCATCGAGTTGAGGCTATCGGCATCAGTGGAACAGCAATGGCCAGCTCAGCGTGTGCTGGAAGCCGATCAGCGCAACGAAGGCCGGCGAGTGGTCTGCGAAGCCAGTGCCGACGCTCCCGGACAGCACGGTTTGCGGGTCGAGCTGGTAGCGGACGCCGACCTGGATGATGTTCTGCGCCTGGGTGCGCTCGCGTAGTTCCTCTCGGTAGATGTTGGCGACCAGCACGGCGTCATTGGTCACCGGCTGGCTGTAGGCGACGCCGACCAGATAGCGGTCCTTGCGCTCCCGCACGTCGGCGAGCGAGAGCGGGTCGTAGTTGTGGAACCAGATGGCATTGAAGTGGAGCTGCCGTGGCACGTAGCTGGTCCCGAACGAGCCGATCGACTTGCTGGCGATGGCTTGCACCGAGGTTTCGGTTCCGCCCTTCTGATAGCCATAGGGCTGGTCCACACCGACCTGCAACGCCAGCGCAGGCACGTACACGGACTCGCTGTTGAAGTTATAAAGGCCTTGAGCGACGAAATCGCCCTGCTTGGTCTCACTGGCGTTGCCGAGCCGGTAGGGCACGGCGACGGACGCCTGAAAATTGCGGAACAGGCCCACCTCGACTTGCGGGCTGAAGGTGACGGCATCGCTCCCGCGCGTGCCACGCCCGGCGCTGCCGTAACGCTTGCGGTCGTAGCTGAAGTAGCCCTGCGCCTCGATGCTGTCGTACGGGATCGGGTAGGCGTCCGTCAGTCGAACAGGCAGGTTCTCGTCGAGGTTGGTGTGGTCCGCGGCCCAGGCCGCCGAGCCTGACGCGGCGACGGCCAGCACCACGGCCGGGGTGAGCAAAGCGCGCATCAGGCAGACACCGGCGCCACGCCAGGCGGCGGAAGCTGCGGTTCGCGGCTCATGTCGAGAGGGGCGACATCCGGCATGGACCCGTGCTTCTGCCGCCACCCGGCGAGCATCTTGTCCACCATCATCTGCGGCGTGGCGCCCGGCGCCATCGCCTCCGGCATCATCTTCATGTTCGGAGCGACCTGCATCAGAGCGTCCATCAGGGAGTCGGGGTTCTCTCCCGGCTGCATGTCCGGCAGGAACTTGAGCCGGGCCGCCTCCATCACGGCCGCCTGCTGGCCCGGATTCATGCCCAGCATCATCATGGGCATCATCTCGGCCATCATCTCCATCATGATGCGGCTCATCTCGCCATCCAGGCTGTGCATCCAGGGATAATCCCGCCGGGGATCGACGTCGGGATGCGGCAGCGGGAACTTGCGCGCCAGGTCCTCGTCGCCGGGGTGGTAGCCCATGGCATGGATGACCCGGTACAGCTCGTCGCGCTTCTGCTCGACCGTCCAATGCGGATACTCAAGGCAGTCGTAAACGATGCCGTGCAGCATGTGCAAGTTGTCGAAGATGTTGGCGCTTTCCGGGCTCATCCGGCTGTAGCGCGGCATCACCTCGCGCGAGAGCACCATACGCTTCGGGCGCTTCCCCTCCGGGATGAAGCCCTGCCACATCGTGGCGGTCGTTTGCCGGAGCGCGGCTGCCTGCGCGGTCGTGTCATTGCCGGCGATCATCATCGACTCGTAGGCGGCCGGGTGCCACCAGTGCGCGACCAGGAACAGGTCCGACGACAGCGGGTAGTAGTTCCGGAAATAGGTGAAGTACGGCTTCATCATCACCGCAGCGCGGCGCATGGTCACGTCCAGCGGGGCGCAGCTCCGAGCGACGCTCACCGGCGTCTGCATGGTCAGGTAGTAGCGCACGGCGCGGTCGGTCCAGCGCTTCTTGTCGGCCCACGGAATGCCGCGAGCAGACAGGATGTCGTAGGTCTGCTCGTGGTGCATGTGCGTCCAGTCGATCGCGCGGAAGATCGTGTGCATCGCGCGGTCGGTGAACTCGGAATAGTACTGCATCACCGGCTCGGTCCGCGGCAGTTCGCGGAGATAGCCGAGCGATTGATCGTTCAGCAGCCGGTCATAGCGGGCGTGCTCATCGAGCGGCGTCTGCAACAGCAAGTCGTGCTGCTTGCTATGGAAGAAGTGCATCGCCGCACCGATCCGGTAAGCCTCATTATGATTCTCGTACAACGCCTCGTTATAGGGGCCGCGCAGGAAGCCGATGTCGTCGCGCTGCTCCCAGGCGCAAGCGCGACCTGGCAGAGCGGCCACTGCGGCGGCACTCCCCAGGCCCGCCAGGATGTTCCGCCGCCCTGGCATGGATTAGGCAGCCATCTTGCGGCAGCTTTCCGCACAGGCGCGGCACTGCCGGACGCACTCGTCCATGTCGCCAACCTGCTCGCAGCTCGTCGCACACTCGCCGCAGATTTCGGCGCATTCCCGACAGGTATGCTTATGGTGGCGCGTGCCGATCATCATCTGGTTGGCCGAGGTCTGGCACATCTCCGCACAGGCCATCATCAGCTTGAAATGACCGGGCTCGACGTGCTTGCCGCCGGCTTGCAAGCAATGGTTCATCGCCATGCTCAGGCAGATCGTATGGCAGCGCAGGCACTCTTCGATGCAGGCCTGCATCTCGCTCGACAGATGTTCCATCGTTTGCTCCCGGAGAGCTGGCACACGTTCGTGGCAGCAACCGGGGAAACGGCCTTCCCACATGGCAAGGTCGTCTCACCTCTTCGCGAGAGTGGCCGGTTTACCCTTATCCGGCTTCTTGAGCCAAACGTCGCTCAACTCGTCGATGATCGGACAGCTCGGTCGGTGATCGCCGTGGCAGGTATCGGCCAGACGCTGGAGCGCGCTGCTGATCTCGGCGATCTCGCGGGCCTTGGCTTCAAGTGCCGCGATGTGCGCCAGAGCCAGGCGCTTCACGTCCGCACTCACCCGCTTGTCGTCCCGCCAAAGTGCCAGCAGTTCGCGCATCTGGGCTACGGAGAAGCCGAGGCTGCGGGCGCGGCACAGGAAGCGCAGCGTCTGGATATCGGCGTCGGCATAGCGCCGGTATCCCACGGCCGTACGGGCAGCCTCCGCCAGCAGCCCGATGCTCTCGTAGTAGCGGATCATCTTGGCCGACACGCCGCTTTCCTGCGAAGCCTCACCGATGTTCATGGTACGCCATCGCCCGGCGAGTTCGGTGATGCCGCTCCGGGGTGTGACGCCGGCCGCCAGCGCCGCAGCAGCAGGGCGCTGCCCACCACGCTCACGCTCGAGAACGCCATGGCGGCCCCTGCTACGACGGGGCTCAGCAGCCCGGCGGCGGCGAGTGGGATACCCACGACGTTATAGGCGAATGCCCAGAACAGGCCCTGCCAGATGCGCCGATGCGTGCGGCGGGCAATATCGAGCGCCGCCGGCACTAGGCCGGGGTCGCCCCGCATCAGCGTGATGCCGGAGGCCGCGGCCGCTACGTCGGTCCCGGTGCCCATGGCGATGCCGAGATCGGCTGCGGCCAATGCCGCGGCGTCGTTGACTCCATCGCCCACCATCGCCACGCCGCCAGCCTCACGAAGCGCCGCCACGACCCTCGCCTTGTCCTCCGGCAGCGCACCTGCATGGACCTCGGTGATGCCGAGCGCCGCCGCAGCGGCATCCGCCGCTCCCTGGTTATCCCCCGTCAGCAGCACGACCCGCAGCCCGCGCGAGCGCAGGGCCGTCACGGCATCCGCCGCATGCGCCTTCGGCGCATCGCCGAACGCCAGCAGGCCTAGCACGCCCTCCGTATCGGCCAGATACGAGACGGTGCGCCCGTCCGCCTCCAAGGCTGCGGCGGGCGTGGCCAGCGCCGCAGTGTCGATGCCGCTCTCCCGCATCAGCCGGCTATTGCCCAGCATCAGGCTACGTCCATCGGCTACGCCCCGGATACCCCGGCCTGGCAGCGCTGTGACGTCGGTGGCGGGCCGGACAGCCTGTGCTTCCGCCCGCTTGAGGATCGCACGGGCCAGCGGATGCTCGCTGCCGGCCTGAAGCGCCGCCGCGAACCGCAGCACCGCATCTTCCGTCTGCCCAGCAACGGGGTTCAAGGCCACCAGCTCCGGCTTGCCCTCCGTCAGCGTGCCGGTCTTGTCGAACACGATGGTGGCCAACCCGCCCGCCCGTTCCAGCGCCGCCGGGTCGCGGATGAGTATGCCGTAGCGGGCGGCGGTGCCGGTCCCGGCCATGATGGCGGCAGGCGTGGCCAGCCCGAGCGCGCACGGGCAGGCGATGACCAACACGGCAACTGCGTTGATCGCCGCGACGTCGAGACCGGCTCCGGCGAGCCACCAGCCCAGGAAGGTCACAGCGGCAATGCCGATCACGACCGGCACGAACACGGCACTCACCCGGTCCACCAAGCGCTGCACGGGCGGCTTCTGCGCCTGCGCGTCCTCGACCAGCCGCACCATTTGCGCCAGCCGGCTTTCGGCCCCGAGCCCCGTCGCCTCAATCACGAGCAAGCCCTCGCCATTGACGGCACCGCCCGTCACCGGGCTGCCCGCCTCCTTCGGCACGGGCAGGCTTTCGCCGGTCAGCAGGCTCTCGTCGGCGCTGGACGCGCCCTCGCGCACGATGCCGTCCGCCGCGATGCGCTCGCCGGGCCGGACCACGATCAGGTCGCCAGCGTGCAGCTCGGCGACGGCAATCTCCCGCTCGGCTCCATCCCGCCTCACGCGCGCGCGTTCCGGACGCAGCTTTTCCAAGGCGCGGATGGCGGCCCCAGCCTGCCGCCGTGCGCGGGCTTCCAGCCACTTGCCGATCCGCACCAGGGCGATGACAGCGGCCGAGGCCTCAAAGTACAGGTGTTCTCCATGCCCTGTCGCCAGAGCCCATACCGACAGCCCGAAGGCGGCGGATGTGCCGAGGGCGACCAGAGTGTCCATGTTGCCGGCACCGCTGCGCAGCGCCTTCCAGGCGCCCCGGTAGAAGCGGGCTCCGAACACGACCTGCACTACCCCGGTCAACCCGAGCTGTGCCCAGCCCGGCAGCATAATGTCCAAGCCGAGCGGCATCAGCAGCATCGGGAGCAGCAGCGGGGCCGCTAGCGCGAATGCCAAGCCGGCCGCGATGCCGTCCCGTTGGGCAATGCTAGCCCGATCGTCCCGGGCCGGCGCAGCACCGTCAGCCCGGGGCGGGTTGACCCCATAGCCAGCCCGCTTCACGGCTTGAGCCAAAGCCGCATCGGCGACGTTGGCCAGCATCGTCACCCGCGCCCGTTCGGTCGCGAGATTGACTTCGGCGGCCAGCACCCCGGGCACGGCCATCAGCGCCCGCTCGACCCGGCCGACGCAGGACGCGCAGCTCATGCCCGTGATGGACAGGTCTGCCGTACGCTCGGTTGCGGGGTATCCCGCCTTCTCCAGGGCAGCGGTCAACTCGCATAGCCGAAACGCCGGCCCTGTGCGCAGCGAGGCACGCTCGCTGGCAATGTTTACCGCCGCAGTCTCGACACCCGCTACCTTGCCGGCCACCCGCTCGACGCGAGCCACACAGGCAGCGCAGCTCATGCCGGTGATCGGCACGTCGAGCGGGCGCAACACGTCCGGCTTTGCTTCAGCCCTCAGATTGACGATGCCCTGGTCCATCACTCACCTCATCCGACAGGCTCGTCAGATGGGGCTTCCCACTATGGGAAGGTCAAGGGTGCAGGTCGAGCTTGACCTTCCCATTGTGGAAGGGCGCAAGCTTCTCGCCGCGATCAACAGCAGCGGAGCCGATCATGCAGCTTTTCGACGTGACAGGGATGACCTGTGGTCATTGCGTGCGCGCCGTCACCGAGGCGGTCCGGCAGGTCGATCAGGCGGCGACGGTCCAGGTTGACCTGAAAGCCGGTCAGGCGCGGGTCGAGAGCACCGCACCCGTCGCCAAGTTGGAGGACGCTATCCGGGAAGCCGGCTACGAGGTCCGAGCTTCAGCGGCGGCCTGAGATTGTCGATGCGACCCGCTCGGTCTGGCGTAGCAACCGGAGTTGTCCTGGCAGCCCTCGCCGGAGGGTGAGTTGCTTGCGCTCAGATTGGGATCCCGGCCGGTCCAGCCAAACCAGCCCCCTCCCCCGCGGCGCCCATCGCGGCCGACCCAGGACGAACGGCGGCGACCCCGACCGTAACCGCCCATCTGGCCTTCGTCATCAATTCCAACGAAGCTCAATAGGCCTAAATGCGCGATACCGTCCTGGTGCCGCCGAAGCTGTCGGTGACGATCTTTTTCGACGCCGACAACCCGGGACAATGGGCCTTCCACTGCCATAACCTCTGCCACCAAGAGGCTGGCATGATGAAGATGGTCAATCACGAGGGCTTCTGACCGGGGGAAGCGATTCGGATCACGCCTCGTGCTGATGATGGGCATGGTCACCGGCATCGTGTTCGTGGTGGCCATGCTGCATCGGGTGCTTGTGGTTGACCCAGGCCAGCCAGGCGGCGAGCGTGCCGAAGGCTAGGTTCAGGAAGAATGTGTAATTGAAGCTGAACGTCTCGACCTGAGCCCGCACGTTTGGATTTGGCGGAGGGACGAGGCCGAGGCCGTTGAAGGCCAGGTCCATGACGAGGGCGGCGATCACCATCGTCGCGAAGAAGACGGCGCCGATGTAGGCGGCCATCTTCCAGCCGAAGTAGCGGCGGTACACGTCCAGCAGCGGCAGCACGATCAGGTCGGCGTACAGGAACGCGAGCACGCCGCCGAAGCTGATCCCGCTCGCCCACAGGATCGCGGCCATCGGCACGTTGCCGATCGAGCAGACGAAGGACAACACGGCGACGATCGGCCCGACGACGGCGTTGGCGGGCGCCTGCAGCCAGGGCGATGCCCCTTTCAGGAAAAGCGCCGCCCACCATTCCTGCGGCACGAAGGCCGACAGGAACCCGGCGATCAGGAACCCGCCCACAAGGTCCTTCCACAGCATCGACACGTCCATCGCCGCGTTCTGCGCCACCCGCACCAGAGTTTCCGGGTTGCGGAGCTTGTCCCAGAGGGTCGCGCCCTCGACGGGCATGGAAGAATGCTCGTGGCCGCCCGCCGGCTCGGGGTGGTGCCGGGCTTCCTCGACCAGTCGCGCAGGATAGGTGACCCGGACGAGCAGCGTCATGACGGCGACCAGCACCAAGCCGCCAACCCACTCCGCGGCCATGAATTGCCAGCCCATGAGCACGTAGAGGACAATGCCGAGTTCGAGCACGAGGTTGGTGGACGAGAACAGGAAGGCGAGGGCCGGGACCAGAGCGGCGCCCTTCTTGAACAGCGTGCGCGTGACCGAGGCGGAGGCATAGGAGCAGCTCGAACTCGCCGCGCCGAACGCCGTGGCCAAGGCGATCTCCTTGAAGCCGTCGCGCCCGAGCGCCTGGCGCATCTTGTCTTGCGACACGACCGCCTGGATGAGGCCAGACAGCAGGAAACCGAGCACCAGGCTCCATCCGACACTCCACGCCATACCGGCCGACATGAGCAGTGCGTCGCCTACTTTGCCGATCACGTCATCCAAGCGCGGCCTCCATCAGTTTGGCTCCACAGCGACACTCAAAAGCTTCGGTCGGAAGCGAGCAGGCCCCGCCCGGTCTGGCCGGGGTCGCCACGGTGACGATTGCCGCAGGTCCGATCACGGCTTGCCGGGGTTCGCCTTCTGCCACGCCTGCATCTCGCTGATCTCGCTCTCCTGGGCGGACACGATCGCCTCGGCTAGCTTCCGCATGGCCGGGTCCTTGCCATTGGCCAGCTCGAAGCGGGCCATGTCGATCGCGCCAGCGTGGTGCGGGATCATCATCGCCACGAAGTCCCCATCGGCGTTGCCGGTCATCGGCACCGCCCCCATCGTCTGCGACATCTTCTCCATCGCAGCCATCATGGACTTCTCGGCTTCGGAGCCGGCCGGGGTCGTGGCCCCAGCCATGGGGTGCATCGGCATACCCTGCATCGGCATACCCTGCATGGGCATCGTCATGGGTGCCGGTGTGGCTGCGGCCGTCGGCGGGGCAGCCTGTTGAGCATACCCAGCCAATGGCCTGACAAGGCTCGCCAGGGCGGCAACGGTCGCCAGGCGCAGCATGATCTTAAGATGTTTGTGCATGGTGTTTCCGATCAGGTTGCTTCAGGGTTTGTCACTTGGCCGCCGCGAACCTGGCTTGCGCGGGCTTGCCGGAGACGGTGAGGGAGAGGACGACGGTGCCTGGCTTGCCGGACGCCGGTCCCGTCAGCTTGCCGGTCAGGCTGTTCCCTTCGGCCGGCGACAGAGCGACCTGCTGGGGCTTGCCGGCGACAAGGACAGTTGCCTTGCCGGAGAGCTGGGCCGCGGGCACCGGGCTCTTGTTCTCGTCCAACACGTAGGCCGTCAGGGTGTCGTCCTGCAGCACCAGCTCGACCCAGTGCTCGGCCGAGTCCTCGACCACCTGCCCACCATGGGCCGGCGCGGGTGCCGTGCCGTGGGCGAAGGCCGCAGCCGGTGCGATGGCCAGGAATGCAGCAAGGGCAAGTGTCTTAGTCATGCGGGTTCTCCGTTGGGTGTCAGAACGCCTCGGCGGGCAGCAGCCCGTCGGCGTCGGGGGTCATCAGCCGTTCCAGCGGCTTGCGCCCGAGATGGAGGAACAGGACAGGCGTCAGCAGCGTGGCGCTGACCAGGCCGCCGAAGATGGTGATGGCGACCGGGTGCAGGATCTCCTTGCCCGGCGCGTCGGCGCCAATCATCAGCGGCAGCAGCGCGAACCCGGCGGAGAACGCCGTCATCAGCACCGGCGTCAGCCGCTCCAGGCTGCCGCGCACCACCAGGCCCGGCCCGAATGCCTCGCCCTCGTGCACGGCCAGGTTGATGTAGTGGCTGACCTTCAGGATGCCGTTGCGGGCGCTGATGCCGGTCAGGGTGATGAACCCCACCATGCTCGCCACCGACAGCGGCTGGCCCGCGATCCACAGCGCCGCGACGGAGCCGATCAGCGCTAGCGGCACGTTGCCCATGATGATGAGCGCCAGCACCGCCGAGCGGTAGCGGCTGTAGAGCACCGTGAAGATCAGCGCCAAGGACACCAGCGACAGCCCGGCGATCAGCCGGCCTGCCTCCTCCTGCGCCTGGAACGTGCCCTCAAGCTGGGTGAAGTAGCCCTGCGGCAGCTTCATCCCCGCGAGCACGTCGCGGATGGACTGGATCACCTGGCCCTCGTTTGCCCCCCCGCCCGTGTTCGCCTGCACGACGATGCGCCGGGTGCCGTTCTCCCGCAGGATCTGGTTGGGGCCGTCGTCGTCCACCACCTCGGCGAAGGTCCGCAGCGGCACCCGGCCACGGGGCGTCTCGACCAGCATGTTGGCCAGCGCCTCCGTCGTGCGCCCGGCGTCGGACAGGCGCAGCACCACGTCGAACCGCTTCTGGCCATCGACGACCTGGCTCTCGACTTTGCCGTTGCTCAGCTTCTCCAGCGCGTCGGTCAGCGTCGCCGGGGTCACGCCGTACAGCGCCGCCCGGCCGTAATCCAGCCGCACCTGCAGCTGCGGCACCCGCACCTGGCGCTCCACCAGCAGATCGACTAGCCCGGGGATGCCGGCCAGCCGCCCGCGCAGGTCCTCCGCCAGGCCGCGCAGGGTGTCCACGTCCTCGCCGAACAGCTTGACCACGATGGCGGCGTTCACGCCGGACAGCAGGTGCTCCAGCCGGTGGCCGATGGGCTGGCCGATGTTGAAGGCGGCCGGCAGGATGGCGAGCCGCCGGCGGATGTCGGCCAGGACCTCCTCCTTCGGCCGGTCGGACCTGTAGAGGTCCACGTCCATCTCGCTGGAGTGGACGCCCTCGGCGTGCTCGTCCAGCTCGGCCCGGCCGGTGCGCCGCCCGATGCTCTTCACCTCCGGCACCTGCATCACCAGCCGCTCGGCGACCTGGCCCAGGCGGTTGCTCTCGGCCAGGCTGATCCCTGGCGTGAAGGTCATGCCCAGGGTCAGCGTGCCCTCGTTGAACGGCGGCAGGAACGCCCGGGGCAGCCGGGTGGCGGCGAAGCCCGCGATGCCCACCGCCACCACGCAGGCGCCGGCCAGCAGGCCCATCCGGTCGAACGACCAGCGCAGCAGCCGGGTGTCGCCACGCTTCAGCCAGCGGACGAGGAAGCTCTCCTTCTCCGCCAGCTTCTTCATGCGCGGGATCAGGTAGTAGCAGAGCGCCGGCGTCACCGTGACCGAGGTGACCAGGCTGCCGAGGATCGAGACGATGTAGGCGACGCCCAGCGGCGCGAACAGCTTGCCCTCGATGCCCGACAGCGCGAACAGCGGGATGAACACCAGGATCACGATCAGCGTGGCGTAGATGATGCCGGACCGCACCTCCTGGCTCGCCGCCGCGACCACCTTGAGCACCGGCCGCTTGTTCCCGGCCGCCCGGTTCTCCTTCAGACGGCGGAACACGTTCTCCACGTCCACCACGGCGTCGTCCACCAGCTCGCCGATGGCGATGGCCAGGCCGCCCAGAGTCATGGTGTTGATCGACAGGCCGAACGCCTTGAACACCAGCACGGTGATCAGGATCGAGACCGGGATGGCGGTCAGCGAGATCAGCGTGGTGCGGACGTTCAGCAGGAACAGGAACAGCACGACGGCCACGACGACCAACACGGCGTCGCGCAGCGCCGTCTCGACGTTGCCAATGCTGGCCTCGATGAAGTTGGCCTGGCGGAACAGCACCGTGTCGGCGTGCACCCCCTGGGGCAGGGTGCGGCCGAGGCTGCCCAGCGCCGCCTCGATGGTGCGGGTCAGCGCCACGGTGTCGGCGCCGGGCTGCTTCTGGATGGACAGGATGACGGCGGGCTTGCCGTTGGCCCCGGCGTCGCCACGCTTGAAGCGGGGCGCATAGCCGACGCTGGCGACCTGGCCCAGGATGATCGCCTGGCCCGCCTTGGTGGCGACCACCAGGCTGCGCAGGTCCTCGACGCGGGTGGTGCGGCCGATGTTGCGGATGACGTACTCCGCCCGGTTCTGATCGACGAAGCCGCCGCCGGAGTTGGCGCCGAACTGCTTGATGGCGCGCTCCACCTCGTCCAGCGACACGTCCAGCCGTGTCATCTGCGCGATGTCGGGCGTGACCTGGTAGGTGCGGACCTCGCCGCCGATGGGGATCACCTGGGCGACGCCGGGGATGGACAGCAGGCGCGGGCGCACGGTGAAGTCCGCCAGCTCGCGGATTTGCATGGGCGAGGCGTCGCCCGACATGGCGACGAGCATGATCTCGCCCATGATGGAGGTGATCGGCCCCATCTGCGGCACGATGCCGGCCGGGATTTGCTCCCGCACCGACGCAAGGCGTTCCGCGACCTGCTGGCGGTTCACGAGCAGGTCGGTGCCGAAGTCGAACTCGACGTAGATGATCGACAGGCCGACGCCGGAGACGGAACGCACGCGGGTGACGCCCGGCATGCCGTTCATCGCCGTCTCCAGCGGGTAGGTCACGAGCTGCTCGACCTCCTCGGGCGCCATGCCCTCGGCTTCGGTCATCAAGGTCACGGTCGGGCGGTTCAGGTCGGGGAACACGTCCACCGGCAGCCGGGTCATGGTCCAGCCGCCGTAGCCGACCAGCACCGCGGCGGCGACCAGGACGAGGACGCGGTTCTTCAGGCTTGCCGTGACCAGGGCGTTGAACAGCGTGCCCATCAGCGGACCTGGTTCAGCAGGTCGGCGCCCTGGACGACGATGCGCTGCTCGGCCTTCACGCCCGCCAGCACCAGCACGTTGCCGCCGTCCAGCGGTTGCAGGCGGACCGGGCGCGGCACGAACCGCTCGGCGCTGACGTGGTCCCACACCGCCTGGCCGCCGTTCGGCATCCGCACCACCGCCGTACGCGGCAGCGCGAAGCCGCTCTCCTGCGTGGCGACGTTGGCGATCACCGTCACGGGGGAGCCGACGGACAGGGTGGCGGGCGGGTTCTCGATCCGGAACTGCAGCGGCACGGCGCCCTGGCGCAGCGCCAGGCCTCTGCCGACGAAAGCTACCTTGATCGGCGTGCCGTCGGTCGCCACGGCGGAGGCGCCCGTCATCCCGCCCGCCAGGGCCGGGTCGAAAGCCAGGGCCTCGATCCACAGCCGCTTGGGGTCCACGATCTCGAACAGCACGTCGCGGCTCTCGACCACCTGGCCGGTCGTGACGTTGGCGACGGAGACGACGCCGGACACGGGCGCGCGCAGCACCTCGCCCTGGACCAGCGTGGGAGACAAGGCCGCGCGCCGGGCCTGCGCGCCCGCCAGCTCGGAGCGGGCGTCGTCGATGTCCTTGCCGGCGACGCTGCCGGCCAGCGCGTTCAGCCGGGCTGCCTTCTGCTGGGCGATGCGGATCTGGGCGTCCAGGTCGGCGATCTGCGCCTGCACGCCGCCCCGCTCGACGCCAGTGATGACCGGGACGACCACGGCCAGCGCGTCGCCCTTCTGCACGGCCTGGCCGACGTGCGCGAGGTCGCCGCCCGCCGGCTGCACCCGGCCACTCTGCGTGCTTTGCACTCGGCCGGCCGTCGCGTGATCGGCGATCACCTGGCCGATCACCTGCACCGTGCGGGCGGACTGCGTCTGCGCCGCCAGGATGGTCCGGATCGCCAGCAGCCGCTGCGCGTCCTTCGGCATGGCGACGCTGCCGTCGGGCAGGCGGCGCGGCGTGTCGGACGCCACCGCCGCCGGGGCCGGCCCGTCGCCGTCGTCCACCCCGCCGTGCGCGAACGCCGCGCCGGCCGCGACGACGCCCACCACCAGCACGGCCGCGCCGGACACCGCGCGCCACCGGCCGCGGGCACGGAGCGCCACGACCGTCAGCATGCCCAGCACGAATGACAGGCCGGCCGTCACCGCGCCGCGCCGGGCGCCGAGCAGGTCCCCGACCAGGCCGCTGCCTGCCCCTTGCGCCGCGGCGGGGTGCGCGGTCTCCGGGATGTCGAGGGTGGCCGTCAGCAGGTCGCTTGCGTCGCCGGCGCTGACGGTGAAGGTGAGGTCGTGCTTGCCGGCCTGCCCGACCCAGGGCGCCCGCAGAAGGTAGGTGCCGTCCTCCTGAACCTCGGCCTTTGCGGAGCCGTCGCCCTCCGCGACCTCGACGGCACCGTCCATAATCGGCTCGTTGAGTAACTGGGGCAAATCCCCGGGCAAAGACGAACCGCCTTCCAATCTATATCACTAAAAGAACGAAGAAAGCCGCATAGATTCAGGGTGGTAGAGTTACCGACCCACTCTGACCTTTGTTCTGCTGCAACTGCGTGCCCGGGGTTTTGCCCCAGTTACCTCGTTGGTGGCGAAGTGGTCGAGCGTGATGACCAGCGCTTGACCCTTCGCGACGGCCACCAGCTCGAACTCGGCCGACGCCGCCTCGGCCCGTGGCGCCGCGCCGGCCGGGGCCACGGCGGCAGGTGCCTCATCGTCATGGCCGGCATGGGCGAAGGCTGGCGCCTGCGTTGACACGAGCAGGCCGAGCGCCAGGCCGGCCAGCAGGCGGATGTGCGTTTGGGTGGTCCCCATGACGTCAGGCTTCCTCATGGCATCAGGCCCAGGGCCTGGTTCAACCGTCCGCGGGCCTGACGCGCGCCGACATCGGCCCGCTCGCGCGCGGCATCCGCCTGGAACGCGAGCGTGCGGGCACGGATCAGGTCCGCCAGCGGCGTGTTGCCCTCGGCGAACGACCGCTCGAACAGGCTGCGCTGCCGTTCGAACACCACGGCCCGCTTGGCGGCGAGGTCGCGTGCCGCGGTGGCGCTGGCCATCTCGATGCGAGCACGGCCCTCGCTGCCGCTGAGCTCGCGCTCCAGCTTGGCCAGCGCGGCGACGGCGTCGGTGTACTCCACCTCTGCCGCCGCGCGCCGGGGCGCGTTGCGCGTCTCGGTCGCGAAGGGGATGCGAAGCTGCAGGCCGAGCGCATAGTCGTAGAGGTTGCCGTTGATGTCGCGCAGTTGGCGGCCGACCAGCGCGACCTCGGGGCTGTTGCGGGTCTGGATGCCCGCCAGCGCCCGGTTGGCATGCGCCACCTCGACGGCACGCCGGGCCTCCGTGACGCGTGGGTCCGGCGGCCGGGCAGCGGACGCGGGCGGGGCCGCCTCGTTCAGCGCCGCCGCGTTCGGCTCCAGGCCGGTCAGGGTGCGGTAGTCGATCCGTGATGCCTCCAGGATGGCTGTCCGCTCGGACAGGCTGGCCTCCGCCTCGATCCGGTCGGCGCTGGCGACCAGCAGCTCCGCCTCGGCGGCGTCCCGGCCGCGGACGCGGCGGGCGAGGTCGGCCTCCAAGGCGAGGGCATCCCGCAACCGGGCCTGGCTGGCCCGCTGGTCGGCCTCCGCCACCGCCACGGCGGCGAGCGCCTCACGGACCTGCCCCGCGACCTCCAGCACCTGCCGCAGGCCCTCGGCCTCAAGCCGGGACAGGTCCGCGTCGGCGGCACGGACGGAGGCGGTACCTTCTCCCGGCAACCAGACCTGGGTGCCGAGCGACAGCTCCGCATCACGCGCGTTGCGGTTGCGGATGACCTGGTCGGTAACGTAGGCGGCGCCCAACGTGGGCGCACCGGGCAGGAAGGCGGCGGCCGAGCTCTGCTTGGCGGCGATCAGGGCCTTGCGGGCCGCCGCACCTTGCAGCCCGGCGTTGTGGGAAACCGCGGCACTCACGGCGGCCTGCAGGACATGGGCGGCCTCACCGGGTTCGAGCAGGCGGGGAATGGCCGCCTTTAACGGCGCCCGGGCAGCTGCGGGCCGATTGCTGCGCGACTGAGGGCCGACCTGCGACATCATGTCCAGATCCTTCAAACTCGGCCCGCCGGCGCCGGGCAACGGGGGCAGTGGAGCTTGACGCGGCGCGGCTGCACCCGGCAGCGGCGGGACGGCCACTGGGGCTCTGCCAGTGCCCGGGCCGGTCAGGACGTTCGGGCCGGGTGCAAGCAGGGGAGCCTGCGACTGGCCGTGCGCACCCGCGCCGAGGAGGGATAGCAGGGCCACCCCAAGCAGCGATGCCTTCATGCCACGGCAACGACGAAGGGCATCGTACGCACCTGGCCACCCGCCAAGAACTGGAGCCAGATCACATGGGTGCCGGCCTTGGGGGCGAGCACATGCAGCGACAGGTCGGGCGGCACCCGTGCGCCAGGTGGAAGGGGGTCTCCTGACATGCCATCCATGCCCGGCATCGACACTTCTGCAGTACGGTGATGCTCGGACATTTCGCCACCGGGCCTCCCGGTCAGGTCACGCTGCATCGGCACACCCGTTCCGCCGGCTTTTGGCGCAATTGCCGGTGTGGCGTGGACGTGCACGTAGATCAGGTCGGCGACCCTGATGAATACGGCATGGGCGGCGACGCCGAGAAAGGGCGTGATGACAGGGGCCGGGCGCCCGTCCCGAGACAAGTACAGGTTGAGTTGGCTTCCCTGCCCTGCGCGCAACGTGAACGGGTCGAACCGGACCGCATGGCGCCCGTCCGCTGCCTTGAGCGGCGTTGGGGCCAGCGGGTTGGGCTGCTGCGGCGCCGGCGCACCACCCACATTCAACCCGGAGCGCATAACCTGCTGGCCAAGCCCGGCGGGAGCCCCATCGGCGTAAACGTGGTAAAAGAATTGGTGCGGCAGGCGCATGGCAATGCGAGTATGCCCGTCCTTGCCTGGCCGGTCCCCGTGCTCGTGCACGAAGGTCCGGAAGCCGTTGCTGACAGCGATGACGTGCAGCTGCTTGGATAGCTCGGTCTCATACGTCATCCCGAAGGGCAAGCAGACTCATGAACTCTCCTGACCGGCGACGGGAGATGCAGACCGCTCTTGCGAGCCGTCGCTGATCGAACGTCTTGTCGCCCATCTAGCGTGCAGGCGTGTGAACCGATCATGTCAAAGTATGTCAACTCCGGCAGCCCTGCTTCCCATGCGGCATACTGTGCTTGTCGCGGTCACACGAGCAGGCAGACGGAATGGACAAGATGCTGGTCAACGCGGAGCCGCATGTCCTCATCGTCGAGGACGACACCGGCACGCGCGCCCTGCTGGCCCGCTTCCTCGGAGAGAACGGGTTCCGAGCCACTGGCGCCCGCAATGGCTCCGAGATGTGGGAGGCGCTGGACGGTATGGCCATTGATCTTATTCTGCTGGACGTCATGCTGCCCGGCGCCTCGGGGCTGGACCTGTGCCGGGCGCTGCGCCGCACGAGCGCCATGCCGATCATCATGCTGACCGCGCGGGGCAGCGAGACGGATCGCGTGCTGGGGCTGGGGCTGGGCGCGGACGACTACGTGCCGAAGCCGTTCAGCCGAGCGGAGCTGCTGGCGCGCATCCGGGCCGTGCTACGCCGCGGCAGGATGGTGACCGAGGAGGCGCCAGGCGCCCGCACCAGGCATCTGCGGTTCGCATCCTGGGTCCTGGACACCGCCCGGCATGAGCTGAAGGCGCCAAATGGGGCGGTCGTTGAGGTCTCGGGCGCCGAGTATGATGTGCTGCTCGCATTCCTCGAACACCCGCAGCGCGTCATGACCCGCGACCGTATCCTTGAGCTGTCGCGTAGCCGCATTGGTGAGGTGTTCGACCGCAGCGTAGACGTGCTGGTCAGCCGCCTACGGCGCAAGCTGGGCGGGCCGGAGGAAGCGAGCGAGCTGATCAAGACCGTCCGCGGCGCCGGCTACATGTTTGCAGCCGACGTGAACCGCGAATGATCGGGGCCTGGGCCTCCCATAAGGCGAGCGTGCTCAACCTGCTTTGGCCGCGAGGACTAGGCGGCCGGACGATCCTGGTTCTTTCCGTCGCGGTCGTCCTGGTGCACCTGAGCACCGTGCTGCTCTACCATGATAGTGATCCCAGCCAGGCGGACGCGGTGTTCGCAGGACAGGTCGCAGGCCGCCTGGCAACCGCGGCACGGGTGATGGCCGAGACAGCGCCGTCGCAGCGGGACGCCCACGCCCACGCGCTGTCCTCGCCGGGGCTGGACCTGCATTGGGGGGACCACGCCACGACTGGCGCGCCCTCCAGCCCGATGGCGCTTCCGAACTTCCGCCGGCGCATGATGGAGCTGGCGCCTGACCTCGGCGAGGTCGCCGTGCAGTTCGGCCCGGCGGGCGCGATGGACGGGCCGACCTTCCTGAGCGGGTCCGTCCGGCTGGCCGACAACACGTTCCTGAATTTCGGCTCCACCCTCGTCGGGAGCACTCGGCCCGGGGCCGCACACTCCACCCTGATCTCGACCACGCTGATGGCGGGCGGCGTCGTTGCAGTAGCGGCCATGCTGCTGCGCAGCCTGGTCCGTCCCCTGCGGCGCCTCGCTGCGGCCGCGGACGCCATCGGCCGGGGACCGGATGTGCAGGTGGCTGAAACCGGGCCGGAGGAAGTGCGGCATGTCGCGCAGGCGTTCAACGGGATGCAGGCGCGCCTTCGTCGGCTGATGCAGGACCAGACCCAGGCGCTGGCGGCCGTGTCGCACGACCTGCGGACACCGATCACCCGCCTGCGGCTGCGCGCCGGGTTCCTCGATGATCCGGAGATGCAGGCCGCCATCGACGCTGACCTGGAGGAGATGGAGGTCATGATCGAGGCCACCCTGGCCTACCTGCGCGGCGAGGCCGAGACCGAGCCGAAGCAGGTCACGGACCTTGCAGCCCTGCTGTCCACGCTGATCGACGGGGCGTGCGACGCCGGAAGCGCGGCGACTTACGCCGGGCCAAACCATATTGCCGTCGAGATACACCCGTCAGCGGTCAGGCGAGCGTTCGCCAACTTGGTGAACAACGCCGTGACCTATGGCAACAGCGCACATGTGACCGTCGTACCCGGGGAGGACGGCATTGCCGTCTTGGTGGAGGACGACGGACCTGGCATCCCCGCTGCCGACCTGGAGCGGGTCTTCGAGCCGTTCCAGCGCCTGGAGGACTCCCGTAACCGCGGGACAGGCGGAGTCGGCTTGGGGCTGGCCATCGCGCGGCAGGCTATCGAGAACGAGGGAGGCTCGATCCGCCTCAGCAACCGGCCGGCCGGCGGGCTCAGGGCCGAGGTGCGTCTGCCCTGCCGCACTTCGGTTGAACACGGTTTGACATCAAGGAGACATGCTGTGGCACAGCGGCCTCTCCAACTCAGCTCCAGCCCTCGTGCGAAGCACACCGAGGGTTCAATGGAAATTTGACATGATGCACAGCTTCTCGCGTGTTCTCGCAGCCTCGGCTCTACTCACGGCAACGGTGGGGGTCGGGACCGCACTCGCTGACCATCCGGTCGTTCCCGCAACCGGCTCGAAGACTGGCATCACGGTGCCGCACGCACTGCCGGGCGAGGACATACATTATCCGAACCGCCCGGAAGCCCACCTGACGGCACCGGTTGGGGCGTTGCCAGAATCCGGCTCAGCAGCTTCGGTCAACGTGTCCAACTCCATTCCTGGGCGAACCGGCTCGGCAGGTGAGGCCGTGCCGCACGTCGACGTCACCTCTCCCGCCGGTCTGATCCCCCTTACCGGGTCCGAGCAAGGCGCCTGAAGGTAGACACCGTCTAGTCTTCCTACCCCGTCGGCTGGTAAGCCGATGGGGGTCAGCCAAACCCGAAGCCGAGGTGCCCGACAGGTGAGCCTTGCCAGCGCCAACACGTTCTTCCTTGCGGCCGCATTGGTCAGCCTTCCTGCAAGCGCCTTTGGCTGCGAAGGTCTGGCGCCGACGGTCTTGGTCCTGAGCATCGACGAGAAACCGATCACCACGCAGCAGGATCTCAGCCTGGCGACGCTACGTGCCCTGTACGCGCGGGTCGGACATCACCCGGTTCACCCAGTCCTTGGCTTCTACGTGCAGACCACAGCAGTCATGTCCTCCCAGACGAGGATTGTGACGCCAGAGGCACCCTCGACGGGTCGCCAGGCTTCCTGCCCCTACCTCGAAATCAGCTCCGAACTGGTCGCCAAGGACCGCCGCATCGAGATTGCGAGCGATCTGTCTCAAACGCCCTGCCTCCTCCGGGCAGCAACTGCTCACTACGAACACCACGCAGCTGCTGCCAGCCGGGCATTGCGCCGCTATGCCATCGACCTGTCCACGAAGCTCGGGCCGGAGGTTGACCGCTTTATCGGTGACCGCGCAGATCAGGATCGAACGATAGACGACAAACTACAATCCTTCGTTGACGATCTTCTTGCCCAATCGTTGTCGTCGTTCCCTGCCTTCCTTGTCACAGCCCAGAAGGAGGTTGACTCGCCGGAGGAGGTCCAAAGCCTGGGTCCGTGCCAAGAGACGTAGGACGAGACCATAGTTCCTTGCGTCGGCTCGACCTGCCTTAAGTCCCGAAGGCCAGCCTAGCCGACTTCATAGCCGGCAGCCGTGATCGCCTCGCCGAGCCTGGCGCGATCCGTCCCGCTTTGGACGACAACCGACTTGTGGCCCAGGTCCACTTGGATCATGGCGGCGGGGTCGGCCTTCTGGAGGGCAGCGGTGACGGCGCGGACGCAATGGCCGCACGACATGCCCTGAACGGTGAACTGCTGTTCCATTGCTGGGATCTCCTGTTCCATCCCTGGGAAGTCGGGCTTCCCATGGGGCAAGGTCAAGGCCCCTTGGCCGGTATGGCACGACAAGGGCAAGGTGCAGGCATGACGGACCACCATCACCTAATAACTCTGCTAGCGAATCTTGGGTTGGCCCACACTCCCCGTGTTATCGTTGCATGGTCACGCAGCGCCTAGGGCCCGCGCCCGGCGGGGATCAAATCCGGCGCGGCCATACATGGATCGCTGGACTGTTTTAATGCGGTTGATCTGCCCTTCGACGGAGCTTGTGGTCCAGGGCAGGACCAGCGCCGCCTGCACGGCGTTTCTGTCTCGGCTGAGGCTTGCGGCAAAGCCTGCCAGCAGGGTGTCCAGCGCGGCGGCGAGCAGTGAGATTGCCCGCCTTGGCAGCGAGCTATATCCGAACCTGGGTGACGACGGTTTGGGAAGGGCGGCGTATCGAGGCGTGTGAAGGCCTGCCTGAACTCCCGAAGGAGCCGATACGCCCTGTCGAGCAGTAGCAGCGTTGTTCCCTTCCGTCAGCCCGACGCGGTTGACGACCCGCTCACGGCTGCCCTGCGCGACGGCGCCCGCCGGCTTTTGGCACAGGCCGTCGAGGCGGAAGCCGAGGCGTTCCTGGCCGCCATGCGGGAGATGCGGCTTCCGGACGGGCGTGA
>JAABUX010002753.1_pt1 | contig 24349 bp, 26 predicted proteins | sample 5561851 | NCBI WGS metagenome assembly JAABUX01 (sample SAMN10711883, study PRJNA513361) | rock metagenome | isolation source: Antarctica rocks | place: Antarctica: Victoria Land, Richard Nunatak red sandstone | collected 2016-01-03 | reverse complement strand
GCGGTCAGGTGCGCGTTGATGCCCTCGCGATAGACGGCAAGCTGCGACAGCTTCTCCTGCACGGCCTGCTGCTTGTCGAGGCCGGTCTGCCGCACGTTGAACAGCGCGGCGCCGATCATCATGTCGGCGAACTTCAGGGTGCGTTGCACGAAGGCGAACGCGGAGTAGCGGTGCAGCGTCGCCCGGATGAACGTCGCCGCCTTGGTATGGCGGTAGAACAGCACGTTTTCCCACGGCACCAGCACGTCGTCGAAGATCACCAGGGTGTCCACCTCGTCGAACCGGTTGGACAGGGGGGTAATCCTCAGCGCTGGCCCGGCCGGCGAACCCGGTGCGGCAGATGAACTTCATGTTCGGCGAGCCGAGGTCGCAGATGAAGCCGACGGCATAATCGGACAGGGCGCTGTCGCCCCAGTTGGCGATGGTGGGCTTGGTGAACGCCTGGTTGGCATAGGCGGCGGCGGTCTCGTACTTGGCGCCGCGGACGATGAGGCCGGCGTCGGTCTCCCGGACCACGTGCAGCAGCATGTCGGGGTCCTGGTCCTGCGGCGGCTTGGACCGGTCGCCCTTGGGGTCGGTGTTGGCCGATACGTGGAAGGGGTCGTTCACGAGGACGCTGTTGATGTGCGCCTCGATGTTGCGGGCGAACTGCGGATCGACCTCGTTCAGCATGTCGCGGCCGTCGAACAGGGACCACATCTCGCCCACTGTCTCGTCGCCGACGCGGGTGACGACACCGCCGATGCGCTCCAGCACGGTGTCGGTGGCGCGGCGCTTGTCCCACCAGTCCTGCTGCACGCGGGGCAGCTTGTTGCCGACGGCGTTGCGCTGGCCGCCGTCCAGGGTGGTCATGATGTCGCGCGTCGCCGGGGCGTGCGCCATGTCGTAGATGTCGGCGCGGATGTCCACCAGCGGCTTGAACATCGGGTGGGTGGTGACGTCGCGCACCCGCTCGCCGTTGATGTAGATTTCGCGGTTGTCGCGGATGCTGTCGCGGTAGTCGCTGCCGGTGCGGATCATGGCGCGGTCCTCTTGCGTCGGTGGCGCCAGGCTGCCCTAGCTGTTGCAGAATGCCAAGGACATGCGGACGGTGCTGCACGGGCGCAAGCGGCGCTCGCCGAATGCGACGGACTGGGGGCTTGGCGATTGCATGGGGGCGGTGCTGGCTGCTTCCTCCTGTCTTTGGGAGAGGGTTGGGGTGGAGGAGGCCGCAAGCGCCACATCCGGCCTGTTTGGGAGCGGGTGTCGTCCTCAGGCGGACAGATTAGGCCCTTGCCGCTTCCGTTACCTTCTCCCTCTCCCAGAAGGAGAGGGAGAAGGTAAGGTGCTCGCCTTCGGTCGGAGGTGTGACCCCATAATTATCCAAGCCTGCATCAACGGCGCCCGTCCCCCTGACTTCCATCCGGCCCTGCCGCTCACGGCGGACGCGATGGCCCGCGACGGCGCGGCCTGCATCGCCGCCGGAGCAGCCGAGCTGCACCTGCACTCCCGCGGACCGGACGGGCGCGAGAGCCTGGCCGGGGGCGCGATGGAGGCAACCGTGACCGCCGTGCGCCAGGCCTGCCCAGGCACCCTGATCGGCGTCTCCACCGGCGCCTGGATCGAGGGCGACGAACGCCGAACCCTCGCGGCGATCAGCGGGTGGCGCGAGTTGCCCGACTACGCCTCGGTCAACCTGGAGGAACCTGGCGCCGCCGCGGTGATGGATTTGCTGCTGCGATGTGGCGTCGGCATCGAGGCCGGGCTTGCGTCGGTTGCCGACGCCGAGCGCCTGGTGACCTTGGACCGGGGCAGGCGCGCGCTGCGCATCCTCATCGAGGTGGGGGAGCAGGAGGCCGGCCAGGCACGCGCCGTCGCGGATGGCATCAAGACGGTGCTGCGCCGCGCCGAGGTGCGGCGGCCCCTCCTGCTGCATGGCGTTGATGCCACGATGTGGCAGTTCGTCACCCTCGCTGCCCGGCGGCGCTGGTCCACACGCGTCGGGCTGGAGGATGGCAGCCGGCTGGCGGACGGCACGACTGCCCCCGGCAATGCCGCCCTGGTCGCCGCGGCGGCCAAGGTGTTCGCGGACGCCATGGGCGGGGCTGTGAGGGGTAGTGGCACATTGATTGCTTGATTTGAGGCCCGTCCCGCGGGACGCTCAACCTCTCGGGCCGCCGCCCGGGAACCATAGGAGATGCCGGTGAGCCGCAAAGGGATCATGTCGTTGCTGGGCGCGGCTGCGCTGCTCGCGGCCGGGTTGGCCCCGGCGCGGGCGAAGGACTGGACGGCCGTGCGGATCGGCATGGACGCGACCTATCCGCCGTTCGAAAGCGTCGAGCCCGGCGGCAAGATCATCGGCTTCGAGGTGGATTATGCCAACGCGCTGTGCACCAAGATGAAGGTGACCTGCACGTTCCAGAACCAGGATTGGGATGGCGTGATCCCAGCGCTGCAATCGGGCAAGTTCGACGTGATCTTCTCCAGCATGAACATGACCCCGGCGCGGGCGCAGCGGGTGCTGTTCTCGGACATGTACTATGCCACCGCCCCGGTCTGGGTGGCGCAGGCCGGGAACAAAAGCGACGACACCACCCCGGCGGCGATCAAGGGCAAGACGGTCGGCGCGCAGTCGTCCACCGTGTACGCCAACTACCTGGACAAGGACTATCCCGGCGTCGAGGTGAAGCTGTATCCCGGCGGGGACGAGCCGTTCCTGGACCTTGCCAATGGCCGGCTCGACTACGTGGCGGGCGACATCCTGGTGGCGCAGAAGTTCATGGAGAAAAGTCCCGGCTGCTGCCGCATCGTGAAGGAGATCCCCCGCACGCCGGACGTCTTCGGCCCTGGCGTCGGCGCTGCCTTCCGCCCCGACGACAAGGACTTGGCCGCTATGTTTAACAAGGCCATTGCTGAGGCAGACGCGGACGGCACCTACAAGGCCATTGCGGCCAAGTACTTTAAGATCGACATCCGCGGGAAGTAGCGGGACGTAGCGGCGCAAGGGGAGGCCCCGGGGGTTGCCGGCCTTCGAGTTGCTGTTCGGCGCTGACGGCTGGGCGCCCTTGCTGCTGCGCGGCACCGTCATCACGGTGCTGCTGAGCCTGGCGACCATCCCGTTCGGGTTCGGCGGCGGGCTGGTGCTGGCGCTGCTGAAGCTGTCGCGCAGCCGGGTCGTGCGGGGGTTCTGTGCGGCCTATACGACGTTCTTCCGCGGCATCCCGGACCTGCTGTCGCTGTTCATCGTGTACTTCGGGCTGCAATCGCTGCTGAACTGGGTGGCGCAGCGGCTGGGCGACGGGTGGCGGATCGAGGTCAACGCCTTCGTCGCCGGGGTGATCGCGCTGTCTGTCGTGGTGGCGGCCTACAGCAGCGAGGTCTGGGTGGCGTCGCTGAACGCGGTGCCGCCGGGGCAGGCGGAGGCGGCGCGGTCGCTGGGGCTGAACCGGGTGCAGGTGTTCGGGCTGGTGGTGCTGCCGCTGCTCGGGCGGGTGGCGCTGCCGGGGTTGGGCAACATCTGGACGATCCTGGTGAAGGACACGTCGCTGATCTCGACCCTGGCGGTGATGGACCTGCTGCGCGCGGCGTCGGAGGCCAGCCGGGCGACCAGCCGGCCGCTGCTGTTCTACACCGCTGCGGCGGGGGTCTACCTGGTTTTTGCGGTGCTTTCGAGCATCGGCCAGGCGGCGCTGGAGCGGCGGGCCAACCAGGGGTTTGCCTGATGCTGTCCGGCATCGTGGGCAGCGTGCTTGATCTTGACCTACTGCAGACCTGGGGGATGCGGCTGGTGTCGGGGCTGCGGATCACCGTGGTGGTCGTGGTGGTCGCGTGCGGGCTGGGGTTCGCGCTGGCCTATCCGCTGGCGCGGGCGCGGATGTCGCGGCGGGCGTTCGTTGCTTGGCCGGTGCTGGCGTACATCGCCTATTTCCGGGGCACGCCGCTGCTGTGCCAGCTTTATATCGTGTACTACGGCGCGGGCGAAATCCGGCCGTTGCTGACCCAGGCGGGGCTGTGGTGGTTCTTTCGCGACAGCTTCTTCTGCTGCCTGTTCGCCTTTACGCTCAACACCGCCGCCTATCAGGCCGAGATCCTGCGCGGCGCCATCCTGAGCGTGCCGAAGGGCCAAGTCGAGGCGGCGCGGGCGCTGGGGCTGTCGCCATACCGGATGCTGCGGCACGTCGTGGGGCCGCAGGCGCTGCTGATCGCGCTGCGACCGCTGGGCAACGAGCTGGTGAGCATGATCAAGTCCAGCGCGCTGGCGGCTATCGTGACGCTGCTGGACCTGATGGGTCAGACGCGGTTCATCTTCGCGCGCACGTTCGACTTCACGATCTACCTATATGCGGCGCTGATCTACCTGGCGATGACCGAGGCGGTCAGCCGGCTGTGGAACTGGTGGGAACGCGGGCTGTCGCGGCACCTGGTGCGGCCGGAGGCGCTGGACGGGCAGCGGGCGATGGAGGGCGCGCGTCCGCCGCTGATTGAGGCTGCGCACCCTGGGCCTGTCAGCGGGTAACCGCCTTGGCTGACCGGAGGTCTGCGCGGATGACGGCACGCGTCAGGGCTGGCTGGCTGATGCCTTGATGAAGCCGACGAACGCCCGCAGCGGCGCGGGCACCAAGCGCCGTCCGGGGTAGTAGAGGAACGGCCCCGGGAAGCGTTGCCACCAAGCCTCCAGGACGGGTTCGAGTGCGCCGCTGCCGAGGTGCGGACGCAGCCAGTCCTCGAAAAGAGTGATGATGCCGGTGCCGGCGACCGCTGCTTCGATGGCGAGATCGGTCGCGCCGCCGTTCTGCACGATCAACGGACCCGTCGGATCGATCCGCACCACCTCGCCGTCGCGCTCGAACTCCCACGGCGGCACCGTGCCGCCGGCGAAGCGGCCGCCCAGGCAGGCATGGGCGAGCAGGTCGCGCGGGTGCTCCGGCCGGCCGTGCCGCGCGAGGTAGCCGGGCGAGGCGGCGGTCGCGAAGCGCTGGATGCGGGGGCCGATCGGGACTGCGATCATGTCCTGCTCCAGCCGGTCGTCGTAGCGGATGCCGGCGTCGCACCCGGCGGCGAGCACGTCGACGAAGCTGCTGTCGGCGGTCACCTCCAGGCGGATTTCGGGGAAGGCTGCCAGGAACGGCGGCACGATTGCGGGCAGCACAAGCCGCGCCGCGCTCACGGGCACGTTGAGGCGCAACACGCCGGCCGGCCGGTCGCGGAAGCCGTTCACCGCGTCGAGGGCTGCCTCGACCTCGGTCAACGCCGGGCCAAGCCGTTCGAGCAGGCGCTCGCCCGCCTCGGTCGGGGCGACGGTGCGCGTCGTCCGGTTGAGCAGCCTGACGCCGAGCTGGGCCTCTAGCCGGCGCACCGCCTCGCTGAGGCCGGAGGCGCTGCTGCCGCTTGCGCGCGCGCCGTCGCGGAAACCCTTGGCGCGCGCCACTGCGACGAAGGCGTTCAGATCACCTAGATCGGCCACTGTTCGCCGCTCCGCACAGCCTGTGCGGACCCTAGCCGGTTATCGTGCGCTCAGGCCATGCCCAACTGTGCGCTGTTTCGAAATAGGATCGATCATGTCCGTCACCGAACAGTTCGTCACCGACCAATCCACCATTGACCAATCCGGCACGTTCACGCTCGGTGACCGCGCCGTGAAGCGGCTTGGCTACGGCGCCATGCAGCTCGCAGGACCCGGCGTGTTCGGCCCGCCCCGGGATCACGCCGCGGCCATGGCGGTGCTGCGCGAGGCAGCCGAGAGCGGCGTGGACCACATCGACACCAGCGACTTCTATGGCCCGCACGTCACCAACCGGCTGATCCATGAGGCGCTCGCGCCTTATCCTGATGATCTCGTCATCGTCACCAAGATCGGCGCCCGGCGTGGCGCGGATGGGTCATGGCTCCCGGCCTTCTCGCCCGAGGAACTGACCCAGGCGGTTTACGACAACCTGCGCAACCTGGGCCGGGATGTGCTCGACGTGGTCAACCTCCGCGCCATGTTCGATGCGCATGGTCCCGCCGAGGGGTCGATTGAGGCGCCGCTCACTGTCCTGGCCGAGCTGCAGCGGCAGGGCTTGGTGCGCCACATCGGGCTGAGCAACGTCACCCCGGCGCAGGTTGCGGAAGGACGCCGGATTTGTGGGATCGCCTGCGTGCAGAACCAGTACAACCTGGCGCACCGGGCCGACGATGCCTTGATCGACGAACTGGCCCGCGACGGCATCGCCTACGTGCCGTTCTTCCCGCTCGGCGGGTTCAGTCCGCTGCAGTCGTCCACGCTGTCCGACGTCGCGGGGCGCCTTGACGCCACGCCCATGCAGGTCGCGCTCGCCTGGCTGCTTCGCCGCGCGCCCAATATCCTGCTGATCCCCGGCACCTCGTCGGTCGCGCACTTGCGGGAGAACCTCGCGGCGGCCGGGTGCGCGCTGCCGGACGATGCTGCCCGCGAGCTGGACCTCGTTGCGGGTGACGCCTCCGCCTGATGGTGTGCGAGGGTTGCGCGCGATCCGGTCGCTTCTCAACGCCCTCATCCATGGCGGGCGTTGGAAGCCGCGGACCGAGCTGACCCACACCCCGTTCAGCACGTTTGCTTGCATCGAGCAGACGCGGTGGAGGCGTCAGTGGCCTTACTGTGTCGCGACTGGCGCCACCCAGTTGGGCGGTGTGACGCCTGCACGCGGAGGGGCACTTGGGCCGGGAACGATGGGTGCTGCCGCAGCCACTGGTGGTGGCGCTGCTACCGGGCGTGCGACGGGCCGCACCGGCCTCCGGCGGGCCGGAGGCGGGACATCGTAGGCTACGGGCAGCGGCTCGGGGTAGCCCGGCACGCGGTTGCCTTGCCGGGCCATGCACTCGGCATAGGCGGCGTCCAGCCGCACCTGCGGGCGCCCTGCGGCGCGCGGCGTCGTCCGCATCTCGGTCTGGGCGAGTTGCTGGCAGGAGGTGATGTCCAACTGGTACTCGTCGGCGGTCTTGTACGGCCCTGGCAGCACCGATACCAGCGGCTCGGGCGGCAGCCGGTGGTGGCAGCCCGCCACGGCCAGCGCAGACATCACCACCATCGTGCCCCATCGATGCGTCGCCATGATCTACCTTCCCTCCTACAGCCTTGTGAGTGCCGCCGAGTTTCCGCCTGGTCAAGGAGGTTTGCCCTCCCCAGGGCGACCATGCGGCCATCGGGACCATTCGTTGAATGACAATTCCAAGGAGGTGTGCGGTTCCTGCGGCCCGTTCTCCACAGCCCCCAAAGCCTGGCCTGGTGCATGACGGTGGTCGCCCGCGCCGGCCCTTGGAAGTCCGCCCTTCCTCACCCGCCCGTCTGCTTCACCCGCCAGTTTTCCATGCAGTCATCAGGACGTTGGCGAACGGCGTACCCTGCCAACACGGCTCCCGTGTGACCGTGAACCCGGCAGCCTCCATCACAGCCGCGAGCACCGGCAGCGGCGCGGGATCGACGACCGCCCCAGCATGCGGCCAGAAAGGCCGGCCCAGATGCTCCATGGCGAGGTGGAACTTGCTGCGCAAGCCGCGGTCCACGTCCAGCGTGCGGACGACGAGGCGGCGGCGCGCGGCGGCCGCTGCCAACCCTAGCAGGCGCACCGCCTGGTCCTGCCGGAGCAAGTACAACACGTCGATCAGCAGCGCAGTGTCGCAGTCTGGGATCGCGGGGCACGCCGCTAAGTCTTGCGCCTGCGCGGTGAAGACCAGCCCGGCCCCTGCGCGCCGGGCATCGTCCAGCGAGCGCCCGGCCCAATCAAGCCCGGTGACGGCCACGGCCCCGCCCGCCTCCAGCAAGGCAAGGCCGACCTGCCCGCGCCCGCAGCCGATGTCGGCGACCCTTCCAAACGGATGATCCGCCGCCAGCGACAGCACCGCATGGTGGATGGGGTCCCGCCGCAGCTTGGAGGCGACGTAATGCCGTGTGAACCGCTGGCAGGCGCGGTAACGGACCGCAGTCCGGGCCAGCGCGTCTGTCGCATCTGCAAGCCGGTGGGGCGCATCTGCAAGCGAGCGGGGCGCATCTGCAGGCGGGCGGGGCGCGTTCCCAAGCGGGCTGAGCGCGCCCGGCTCAGTGCCCTTCATTCCACCAGGACGCTGGCGTCGCCGATGGCATGGCAGAGGCTCGGGTCGTCCACGATCTTGTCCACCGCCGCGGTCAGCGCGGTAGCCATCAAGTCGAACAGCTCCGTCGGCGAGGCGAAGATGCCGGAATCCAGTGTGATGAGGCTGCCGCTGGCCTTGTTGGCCTGCTCCTGGCCTTCATGGGGCTGAGCCGTCTAACCCCGCATCTCATTCGGCGGCCATCACGTTGTCTCCTGCCCAGGCATCCCCCGTCCGAGACCCGATGCCAAGGCGACGCAGCAGCTTGGCCGCATGATAGACGCCCTTGAACGCCAGCACCGGCAGCTCCGCCCGCAGCCCGCCGTGCAGGTTGCCGGCCAGCAGGTTGATGATCCCGTCGCGCATCCGCAGCGTGTTGCGCGGCGCGAAGAACAGGGCGCGCAGGGCCGGGTCGTTGATGCGGTAGATCAGCCAGCCGATCCGGTCCATGGAGCGCCCCAGCTCCCGGCAGGCGGCGGCGGCCATCGCCGCGCCGCGCGCCGGGTCGTCCAGCGCGGCATGGGCCACCGCCGCGCCGCGCTCGCCGCCCGTCATCGCCATCAGCACACCGGTCGAGAACATCGGATCGACGAACCCGTAGGCGTCGCCGATCAGCATGTGCCCGGGGCCGAAGCCGGACCGCGAGCGGTAGGAGTAGTTCGCCGCGCTGTGGACCTCCGACACCGCCTTGGCCCGGCCCATGCGGGCGGACAGGGTGGGGCTGCGGCGGATGCGGTCGTGGAACAGCTCGGATGCGGTGCCGCGGCGGCCCTTGAAGGCGGACTGGTCGCCGACGAAGCCGACGCTGATCACGCCGTCCTGCAACGGGATGGTCCAGAACCAGCCGTCCTCGGCCAGGTGGATGGTGATGTAGCCGTCCGTCTCGCCGCCGCGGCGCGGGATGCCGCGGAAATGGGCATACAGGGCGGCGGTGCTGTTGCGCTTGTTGGCTTGCTTTGTCCGCATGGCGCCGGCCAGCAGGGCATCCCGGCCGGTGGCGTCGAGGATGTAGCGCGGCTCGAAGCGCAGGGGGCCGGCGGGTCCGTCGGCCTCGGCGGTGGCGCGGGCGCCGGGCTGCTTGGCTAAGTGGACGGTGCGGACGCGGGTGCGCTGCATCGTACGGGCGCCGCGCCGGCCGGCGTTGCGGAACAGCAGCTCGTCCAGCTCGGCCCGGCGCACCTGCCAGGCGTGTGGGTAGGCGTTGTCCAGCGCGTGGCGGAACGGGAAGGCGATGGCTTGGCCGGTCGCATCCGAGACGAACTCGGCGCCGGGCTTGTGCACGCCGATGGAGCGCACCTGGTCTAGCACGCCCAGCCGCTCAAACAGCGCGAGGTTGCGGGGCAGCAGGCTCTCGCCGATGTGGAAGCGGGGGTGCGCCTCGCGCTCCAGCAGCACCACGTCGCGTCCGGCCTCTGCCAGCAGGGTGGCGGCGGTGCTGCCGGCGGGTCCGCCGCCGATGACCAGCACGTCGCAGGGGATGGTCTCGGTCATGGGAGTCCTCGATGGGCTGGGGCGGCTGGGTAGGGCCGGCACCCCCAGACGACATTGCCTGACGTTCGGCGGCGCTGTCCATCGCCCGCCTTCGTTCACAGGCGCCTTCGTTCACGGGCGCCTTCGTTCACGGGCGTCTTCGAGCACAGGCGCTTTGATACGCAGCCCGGCGTCAGGCCATGCCGCCGTTGATGGAGATGCACTGCCCCGTGATGTAGCCGGCCCGGTCGGAGGCCAGGAAGCCGATCAGGTCCGCGACCTCCTCCGCCGTGCCGGCGCGGCGCATCGGCACGATCTCGGCGATCCGCTTGGCGTCCAGCCCGGCCGCCTCGGTGGCCGGCGAGGCGATGATGCCCGGGGCGACGGCGTTGGCGGTCACGCCGCGGCTCGCCACCTCCCGCGCCAGGGAACGGACGGCGCCGACCAGACCGGCCTTCGCAGCGGCATAGTTGGCCTGGCCGCGGTTGCCCGTCACCGCCGACACGGAGGACACCGCGACGATGCGGCCCCAGCGCGTTCCCATCATCGGTAACAGCAGCGGGCGGCAGGCGGCGAAGAAGCCGTTCAGCGACACGTCCACCACGCCCCGCCACTGCCCCTCCGTCATTCCGGCCATCGGCGCGTCGGCATGGGTGCCGGCGTTGTGGACCAGCACCTGGAATGGCCCGGCGGCCAGCAGCGCCGCCAGGGCCGCCGCTGTCGCGCCGAAGTCGGAGAGGTCGCAGGCCAGGGCCTCGGCGCTGCCGCCGCCGGCGGTGATCCCCGCCGCCAGCGATTGCGCGCCGGCCAGGTTGGCGTGGGCGTGGATCGCCACATGCAGCCCGTCCGCCGCCAGCCGCCGGCAGATGGCCTGTCCCAGCGGACTCGCGCCGCCGGTGACGAGTGCGCGGCGCGGGGTGGGGGTCATGCCAACCGCCTCTGCCCTGCCTGTTCCGTCATTGCGGGGAGCGTAGCGACACGGCGATCCAGGGGCGGCACGAGCAGTTCTGGCGGCTCCTGGATTGCCACGCCGCAAGGGCGGCTCGCAATGACGATGCAGCAGCGTGAAGGTCGGAGCGAAGAGCGGTTGGCATCATATGTCCATCCGGGGCAGCGCCACGGCCGCACGGCCGCTGACCAGGGGACGGCCATCCGCGGCGGTGAGGGTGAAGCCGTATAGCAGCCCGCCGGCCTCGCGGTGCTGCAACTGGGCGCTGATGCGCAGGGCGCCGAACGCCGGGTCGTCCAAGTAGGGCACTAGCAGCCGGACGCCGCGCAGCGCCGCGACCCGTCCGGCCGGTTGGCAGGCGCTGCCGTCCAGCAGCGCGCCGTGCAGCGCCGCTGCCTGCATGGCGTACTCCGCCCCGCACACCGCTGCCAGCCGGCCGGCGCGGCGCAAGGGGTTGTCCACGGCAAGGTGCGACGTGGCGCTGCACAGGATGACCGCTGCATCCCACGACAGCACGGACCCCAGCAGGCACATCGCGCCGGCATGGGGCACCAGCGCCGCCAGGGCTGGGCCGGTGATGCCGGTCATGCCAGCATCTCGACCCGCAGGTGTCCGGCGAGGTACGGTGCCGGGCATGTTCCGGACATGCTGCGCGCCAGGTGCTCGAGCAGGCGCAGCGACTGCGCGGCCGGGTTGCCCAGGGCCAACGCCCGTAGGTCCGGCAATGCAGGCTCGACGGCATCGGGCAAGGCCGGCGTGGCCTCGTACTGGATGTCCAACTGCGCCCATCCCGCCTGGTCCGGCGGGGCGAGCACCAGGGCGGCGGCGAACGGCGCCAGGATCGGGCGCTTGGCGTCCAGCGGCGGCGGCAGCGGCTGGTCGTAGGCCACCACCAGCACGGGCGCGCCCGCGGCATGGACCTCGGCTGCCGCGGCCAGCAGCGCCGCGGCCCAGGTAGCGTCGCCGCATCCCAGGCAGTCGGCTGGCTGCGCGCCGCCCGTCGCGATGGACCAGTAGCCGGCGGCCCCGTTGTGCACGGAGTTGCCAAACTGCGTCGGCGACACCAGCCGCCCCTCCGCCGCGCCGCCGGCCGACAGCGCTTCCAGGATGCCGCCCACCACGGGGCCATCGCCGTTGGCGCTGGCGAACACGCTCCGCAACAGGGCCGGCGCGATGCCGCACGCCGCCGCGGCCTCACCGGCCACGGCCAGCGCCAGGCGGACAACAGGCCCGGTGCGGCGGCGCTCGTTGGCCGGGAGCAGCGCGGGCGGCGGCGGCGGTATGAACACGGGATCGTACGGCGCTGCCCCGGCCAGGATTGGGCGTGCAGCGTCCCATCCCGCCAAACCCGGACCCCAGACGGATGAGGCCAGCACCGCAACCCTCATGCAGATCCGAACACGAGGCTGCAATTCGTGCCGCCGAAGCCGAACGCGTTGGCCAGCACGCGCTGAACCGGCCGGGCCTCGTTGCGGATCAGGACGCGGCACCGGAAGGCTGGGTCCGGGGCGTTCAAGCCTAGGCAGCCCGCCGCGTAGCCCTCGCGGATGCAGCAGGCGGCGACGACCGCTCCCAGCACGCCGCTGGCGCCCAGCGTGTGCCCGGTCCAGCCCTTGGTGCTGCTGACCGGCACGTCGGCGCCGTCCAGCACGGCGGCGACGGCCAGGTCCTCGGCGGCGTCGTTGGCGCGGGTGCCGGTGCCGTGCAGGTGGACCCAGTCGAGCTGCCCCGGCTCCAGCCCGGCCACCGCCAGCGCCTGGCGCATCGCTGCGATGGCGCCGGCGCCCTCCGGGTGCGGCGACGACATGTGGTAGCCGTCGCTGGACGCGCCCCAGCCGAGCAGCATCAGGTCCGGCCCGTCCGACGGCTCCAGAAGGGCGAAGCCTGCGGCCTCGCCGATGGAGATGCCGGTGCGGTCGGCCGCGCAGGGCCGGGTGGGGGTGGGGGAGATCAGCTCCAGGGATGCGAAGCCGTGCAGGGTCATGCGGCACAGCGTGTCAGCCCCGCCCACCACGGCCGCGTCGCATACGCCGGCCCGGATCAGCGCCGCGGCGTCCATCATGCTGCGCGCGGTGGAGGCGCAGGCGGTGGACACCACCGATACCGGCCCGGCCAGTCTCAGGGCCGCCTGCACGTAGTGGCCGACTGACGCGATCTCCTGCGTACCGCGGAAGCTGAAGCTGGCGGGGAGGGCGCCCTCGGCGTCGCGGTCCCGGTAGGCCTCCTCGGCCGACAGCACGCCGGCGGTGCTGGTGCCCAGCACCACCGCGATCCGGCCGGGGCCGTAGCGGCGCACCGCGGCGGCCAGCACGTCCTGGAAGCCGTCCGTCCGCAGCGCCAGGTCGGCCAGACGGTTGTTGCGGCAGTCGTACTCCTGCAGGCCCTGTGGCAGGCGGTGGGACTCCAGGCCGGGGACGCGGCCGATCCAGCCGCCGGTCGCCGCCTCGAAATCGTTGGGCTGCAGCCCGCCCTGCCGGGTCCGCAGCGCCGCGGCATGGGCCTCGACGCCTCGTCCGAGCGCGCTGACCGCGGTCAGGCCGGTGAGCGCGAGGCGGCTCATGCGGCCGTCCTCGTCACCTGGGCCGATGTTTGGGCCGGCACGGGGCCGGAGAACAGGAACGCCGCCGCCATCGCCAGCGCGGCACCCAGCGCGACGGTCACGCCGATGTCGCGCAGGAACGGCGTGCGGCAGAGCGCGAGGGCGCCGAAGGTCAGCAGGGTCATCAGGTTGCAGGTCACCAGAGTTCGCAACGTGCGGGCTCGCTCCTCGTCGTCAAGCTGCGGGCGGGAGAAGAACAGCGCGTAGTCGAAGCCGACGCCCGCCACCAGTTGCAGTGCGACGACATGCACCAGCGACAGCCGGGCGCCCATCATCGTGAGCAGCCCGGCCGCCAGCAGCACCGCCGCCAGCACCGGCCCGGCAACGCGCGGCAGCCGTCCCAGGTCCCGCCGTAGCCCGATGGCCAGCACCCCGGCGGCCAGGGCGGCGCACACCGCCAGCCAGCGCCATGCGCCGGAGGTGTAGCCGGCCAGCACGGCGCCCAGCTCGGCCCGCACGTCCACGAAGGTCGCCTCGGCCGGGTCCAGCCCGGCGAATGCGGCACGGAGCCGGGCGAGGCTGTTCACGTCACGGAACGTCACCGGGCCGCGCCAACCCGTGCCGGCCGGCGCCAGCAGCGGCGTCAGGCGGGCGCCCAGCGCGGTGCCGTCGAGGTCCGCCGGGCGCAGCGGCGCGAGGCTAGCCGTGGCCGCCATGCCGTCCAGGAACGGCTTGAACGCGTTCGCACGGTAGGGCAGCCCGGATTGCGCGGCAGCCAGTTGCTCCGCCAGGGTGCCGACCGGCGGCAGCATGGCACGGCGGACTTCTTGCGTGGCGACGCTGGGCACCAGTTGCGCCGCATACTCCGACGCGCCGATCTCGCCGTCCGCTTGCAGGCCTGCCAGCAGCGGCCGCAGCGCCTCCTGCCGGCGCAGCACCTGCTGCTGGTTTTGTCCTTGCACTACTAGGACCTGCCCAGCTTCAGCCGCGCCGAGCGCCCCGCGCAGCTCGGCGTCCAGCGCCCGCGCGGCGTCCGGTACCGGGCTGAGCGCGGCCAGGTCGGTTTCCCATCGCACCCCGCCGGCCAGGGCGGCGGCAGCTAATACGCCGGCGGCCGGCAGCAGCGCCCAGGCCCGGCGGCGGCGCGCACGCTCCACCCGCGGCAGCCATGCCAGGCTGCCCGCTGCCACGGGTGCGAGGTCCGCGGCCACCACCAGCCGCGGCAGCACCCACCAGGTCGCCGCCGCCGTCGCCGCCAGCGCCGTTGCGGAGAACACGCCGAGCTGCTGCAGGCCGGGCAGGCCCGATAGCACCATGCCGCCTAGCCCCAGCACCGCCGTCCCGACCGCGAGGCGGAACGCCGGGCCGATGCGCGCCCGGGTGGCCGCGCCGGGCTCGCCCTGCTTGCGGTGGCCGATCAGCAGCACCGGATAGTCCACTGCGATGCCGGCCATCGCCGCACCGAGGCCAAGCGCCGCGGCCTGCACGCCGCCGAACGCCGTTGCCGTCACCACGGCCGCCGTCGCGAGGCCGAGCAGCAGCGGCACCCCGATGGCGGCGAGAACCAGCAGCGAGCGGAACCGCCACGCCAGCAGGCCCGCGACCAGCAGGGCCGAGGTGGCCGATACTAGCTCGACATCCCGCTTGATCGCGGCAGCGGCGGCCTGGGCGAACACCGCGGGGCCGCTGACCAGCAGCCTGGCGTCCGGACTGCTTGCCGCCGCGTCCTGGAACGCCGCCTGGACCGCGTCGAGCGCCGCGGCCTGCCCCGGCGCGTCCATCCCGGCGACCTTGGTCACGGCGACCAGCAGCGCCCGGCTGCGGTCCGGATCGAACCACGCCCCGTCCTGCGCCCGCACCCGCCCGCTGCCGCTCCAGGCACGCAGGGCGGCGGTGAACGCGCCGGTGGGGTCGGAGAAGCCGTATGCCGCCGCGACCGGCCCCGCCGAGGACCGCAAGCCACGCAGCAGCGCCGCCAGCGCGGTCCGCAGAGAGGCCTCATCCAGCGCGGTGTCGGCCAGCAGGTAGCGCCGTGCAAACAGCGGCGCCTGCTCCTCTGGCGAGGGCAGGGCCGCCTCCCCGGCGGTGACCACGCGGAACAGTCGGGTCCGGCTCAGCGCCGCGGCCATGGTTGGGGTGATCCGCGCCAGGTTTTCGACGGATGCGCCCTCCACGCCGACCAGCAACAGGCTGCCGGCGGCGCCGGTGCGCAACTCGTCCAGCATCAGGCGGCTTGCGGGCGTCCGTCCCGCGGGCAGGAACTCGGCGATGTCGGTCCGGATCGGCGTCAGCAGCAGCGCCGCGGCCAGCAGGGCGCCCGAGGCCAGCAACGCCACTAGCACGGGCGCCAGCCGGCCTGCGGGCCGCGTCATGGCCGGGTCTCGATGGTCAGGTCCTGCTCGTCCCCGTTGGCCTGCGTGACGGCGATGGTGTGCAGCTCGGTCCCGGCGCCGGCCACGCGCACGCCGCGTAGGAAGCGTGCAACGGCGGGGCTGATCGGCGTCAGATCTAGCTGCCAGGCCGCCGGGCTGCCGCCGCCCTGCACGCGGAACGAGCGCGTCAGCGCCGCCAAGTCCCCGGCCAGCGGGGCGCGGAAAGCGTCCACCAGGGCGCGCAGGCCGGGGTCGGCGTTGAGCGGCAGCACGCGCGGCGCGTCGTTGCCGGCGGTCAGCACCACCCGGTCCCCATCCACCACCAGCGATTCTTGCTCTGGCCAGGTTGTCAGCTTTTCCAGACGGCCTGGGCGGCGATAAAGCAGGGTGCCCGTGCTCAGCAGGGGATCGGTCAGCGCCGCGATCCGCTTTTCTTCCCGGAATGTGGCCCGGCGTTCCGGCACGGTGGCTAGGCGGGCCATCAGGGCGGGGATGTCGAGCGGTGCTTGCGCCCTAGACGGCGCTGGGAGCAGCGGCAGGAGGAGCATCCCGCCTAGGAAACGCCGGCCGAGCGTTCCGCATGAGGTTGGCATCCGCTTGCGGCTCCCAGAACGGATAGAAGTTGAACCACTCGAAGGGGTGCGCTCGGCAGGCGCGCTCCAACGCGGCGGCGTAGACGCCGATTAGGGCTTGCAGGTCGGCGGCACGGTCGGGTCCGCGGCGCAGCACGACGCGGTCGGCAAACGGCTCGAACTGCACCAGCCACCGGCGGCCGGTGCGCACCGCACGGAACAGCAGCACCGGAGCGCCCAGCGCATGGGCCAACGCGAACGGCCCGGCCGGGAACGGCGCCGGGCTGCCCAAGAAGGGGGCTTGGACCCAGTGCCGCTCGGAGCCGCCCGGGGCGCGGTCGGCCAGCACGCCGACCAGCTCGCCGCGCCGAACGGCCTCCTGCGCCTCCAGGATGGCGCAGGGTCCGCCCAGCTCGATCACGTCGGCCAGCAGCGACGGGTCCAGCCGGTCCATCAGCGCGGTCAGCGCGCCGGAGTTGCGGCGGAACATCATGGGCCGCACCCTTGCGGGCGCACGGCGGCCGACCAGCCGCAGCGCCTCGAACCCGCCGAGGTGCGCGCCCATCAGCAGGCAGCCGCGGCCCTGGGCCAGCGCCGCCTCGATGTCGGCGATGCCCTCGACGGTGACCAGGGCCGGGTCAACGCGGCCCATCAGCAGCAGCGCCCGGTCGAGGATGGACCGGGCGAAGGTGTGAAAGTGCCGAGCCACGTCCCGCAGCCGCGCCGGGCGGCCGAGCACGCGTTCCAGGTAGCCGCGGGAGGCCGCCCGGGCGGCGGGCGAGGTCAGCAGGAACCAGGCGACGATGGGCAGCAGCAGGGTGCGTCCAACCGGCGCACCGAACGCCGTCACCGCCCAGCGCATCGCGCCGAGCCAAACGGCGGAACCACGCTCCCGCTGTGATGCCCAGCTGGATGTCGTCGCGCTCATGGCGCTGCTGTGAGAAGCGCCGTGCCGCGCACCGCGGCCTCGTTGCCGACACGGCAGGCGAACGGCATCCGATCGCCGGCGGCGGGGCCGGCCAGCACCTCGACGGCCTCGCCGGGCAGGACCGGGCGGGTGAACTTCACGGCGTCGAACCCTGTCAGGGCCGTTCCGGGCGGGGTGGCTTGGGCCATCGCCTCGTCCAGCAGCACCACGCCGGGCACGACGGGTTGGCCGGGGAAGTGGCCTGGCAGGCTCGGGTGGCTGGCCTCGACGCGGAACGTGCCGACTGGGGTCATCCCGGCGGCATCCCGGTCATCTGCGCGTGTAGTGCCAGCAGCGCCTGGCGCGGCAGCTTGCCGACCTCGTTGCGCGGCAGGCGATCCACCCGCACCACGCGGCGCGGCATGAAGGCCGGGTCCATGCGCCCGCGCAGCTCGGCCAGCAGGTCGTCCTCCCGGCGCGACGGAGCGACGGCGAAGGCAATCGGACGCAATGCCGCCCGCTCCTCCATGTTGTCCGGCACCAGGAAGGCGGCGTCCTCCACCCCATCGAGCGACGCCAGCGCGCGGGTCAGGGTGGTCAGGCAGGTGCGCTTGCCAGCCAGCTTGATCAGGTCCGCCCGGCGGCCCAGCAGCCGGAACCGGCCCTCGCCCATCAGGTCTAGGTGGTCGGCCAGCATCGTTGCCTCGGCATGCGGCGCGGCCACGACGGTCCCCGGCGGACCCGCGGCAAGCCCGATGCCGGGGTAGGCGAGCCAGGCCGCATCTGCTGTCACGCGGCGGCTGGCGACCGAGCCGACCTCTGTCGCGCCGAAGATTTCCAGCACCGGCAGCCCCCACTGCGCCTCCCCGGCTGCTGCGAGCGCAGGGTCGAGCGGCGCGGAGGCGGAGATGGTGCAGGCGTGCCGGCTGCCCAGCCTGCCGCCGGCCTCCAGCAGGGCGCGCAGGTGCAGCGGCGTCGTGACCAGCACCGTGGGGCCGGGCAGGCAGGCCATCGCGGCGCGCACGTCGGCTGGCAGCAGCGCCGGTCCGCACCAGCTCGCGGCGGCGGCGTGCAGCGGCAGCAGGACCGAGGTCTCGAACCCATACATGTGCTGCGGCGGCACGGTGGCGAGGATGCAACAGGGGGCCGCCTCCTGCGCCCAGCCGAAACGGTCGGCGGCGGCCAGGCTGCGCTCGGCCAGCGCTCCCCAGGCCTTGAGGTGCGCTGCTGGCACGCCGGTGCTGCCGGAGGTCAGGACGATGGCGGCAAGCTGCTTGGCCGGCAGCAGGGGGTTGGCGGGCGCAGGCCCGGCCCGGTCCGCCTCGGTGATCCCGCCGATGCCGTCGTCCAGCTCCACCGCGCCCGGGAAGCGCGCCCGCAAGGCGGCCAGCCCGGCGGCGCTGCGGTCGGAGGCCAGCACGGATGGCCGTCCCCGCATCAGGCAGGCGGCAAAGCCCAGCGCGAAGCCGAGCCGGTCTGTGCAGAGGTTCAGGGCCGCGCCGTCCCCGGCGGGGAGCGTGGCCGCGATGCGGGACGCCGCGCGCAGGAATGCCGCAGCGTTGATTGGACCGCCGCGCGATCCCTGGAACAGCAAAGCATTGAGCGGCCGGCCAACCAGCGGGTAGGCTTCGGCGGGCATGGGCGGCTACCGGGTCCGGTGCGCGGCGATATGCCGGGCCAGGCTGTCCAGGGAGGCGAAGATGCGGCCGTTGCGCTCGTCGTCGGACCGCAGCTCGAACCCGTAGGTGCGGGAGACCGCGAGCGCCAGTTCCAGCGCGTCGATGCTGTCCAGGCCCAAGCCGTCCACGAACAGCGGGGCCAGGGGGTCGATCGCCTCGGGGGCGACCTCCAGGCTGAGCGTGCCGACGATCAGCTCGGCCAGCTCGCGGCGCCCTGCCATGTCGTCCAGGGGCTGGCTGGCCGTCTCAAGGCTTAGTTCCTGCGTTCCGCTCACGTTCCCCACCCTCGTGTGCCAACATACAAATTTGCCTTGTCCGAATAGACTGCGGCACGGCAATAGGCAAAGCCTAGTGACGTCTGCGCGGGGTAAGTATTGTTGGTGGAACAATCCGGCGGGCCTGCCGCGGCAGGCGGGACCGGCATCCTCCGACGCATAGGGCGCTGGGTGCTGGCCGCCGCCGCCATCGCCTCGCCGTTCGCGACGCACCTGCTGGTCGCCACCGGGGTGGGGCTGCCGGTCGCCCTGGCGCTGGCGGTGGCGCAATGGTGCCTGGCGCTCGGCGCCCTGGTGCGGTCATGGTCTGGCCGCCGGTTTGGACGGGCTGCCCTTGGCGTGCTGGCCGGCGTTGCGGCGTTGGGCGGCACGGTGGCTTACCAGGCGGCGGCCCGCATCCCGGCGGAGGTGGGGTTGCTGGCGGTGTCCGGGGTGTCGCACCTGGCAATCAACAGCCTGCTCCTGGCGCTGTTCGCGGGGACGCTGCTGCCGGGGCGCACGCCACTGGTGGTGGCGATGGGCCGGCGGCTTGATCCCCACTTCAACCCGGCGCTGGCGCGGTATGCGCGGGGGGTGACGTGGGCGTGGTGCGGCTTCTTTACGGGGCAGATCGCCGGGTCGGCGGTGCTGCTGGCCTTGGCGCCGATCACTGTGTGGTCGTTGTTCGTCAACGTCCTGGACTTGCCGCTGGTCGCCGCCATGTTCGTCGCGGAGGACCTGGTGCGCCGGACGCGGTTTCCTGACCACCCCCATGTCTCGCTGCCCGACTTGATCCGCGCCGTGCGGCGGGGCGAGGGATGGCGCGGCGTGTTCACGTCGGCGAGGGCCTAGTACGGTTGCTGCGGCCGCCGCCTAGATGGCCACCAATCAAGTGGAGCGTGCCCCCCGGTTGGGCGCCGACGCCGCTGGTCCGGGCGTCGATGTGGCTGCACGGGGTCGGCGTGCCGCTGCTGGCGGCGCAGTTGCCGTGGTGGCCCTGGCTGCTGGGGGCGCTGGCCGCCAACCACGCCGTGCTCGCCGTTGGCATGCAGCCGCGCAGCCAGTGGGCTGGGCGGACCCTGGTGCGCCTGCCCGGCCCCAGCAGCCAGGTGGCGCTGACGTTCGATGACGGGCCGGACCCGGCCGTGACGCCCAGGGTGCTCGACCTGCTGGACGCCGACGGCGCGCGGGCGAGCTTCTTCTGCATCGGCCAGCGTGCCGCCGCGCACCCGGCGCTGGTGCGGGAGATCGCCCGGCGCGGCCACCGGGTGGAGAACCACACCTGGTCCCACCCCTACGGCTTCGCCGCCATGGGGCCGCGGGCGATGCGGCAGGAGGTGCGGCTGGCCCAGGCGGCGCTGACTAGCCTGTCCGGGGCCGCGCCGCGCTGGATGCGGGCGCCGGTGGGGCTGCGAAGCCCGCTGCTCGACCCGGTGCTGGCCGGTGAGGGCCTGCTCCATGCGTCGTGGACCCGGCGGGCTTATGACTCTCTCCGCGGCGACCCCGCGCGGGTTGCGGCGCGGCTGACCCGGCGGCTGGCGGGCGGCGACGTGCTGCTGCTGCACGACGGCTTCTCGGCACGGTCCGGGGACGGGTGCGCCGTGGTGCTGGATGCGCTGCCGGCGGTGCTGCGGGCGGTTAGGGCGCGGGGCTTGCAGGCGGTGGCGCTGCCGGCGCCGGAGGACTTGGAGGCCAGCCACGCGCCCGCCGCAGCGCCAGCCCCGGCAACCGCGGCAGCCAGCCCAGCATGAGCCGGACGTGCATCCAGGTCAGCAGCGCGTTGTCCCGGCCGTAGCGGAAGTGCGACACCCCGCCCTGCTCCCGCCCGATGTAACGGACGGGCGCCGGCAGGTTGACCGGCGGCATGCCCTGCCACACCAGGCGCACCGCGGCCTCCGGATCGAAGTCGAAGCGTCGCATCCCGGAGGAGCGCGCCATGGCGGCCAGCAGCGGGCGGATCGGATAGACGCGGAAGCCGCACAGGCTGTCGCCGATGCCGGCCCATAGCGTCTCCAGGTTGGCCCACCAGTTGGAGATGCGGCGGCCCTTGACGCGCAGCGCCGGCGCGTCGGGGCCGAAGTGCGGCAGGCCCAGGATCACCGCGTCCGGTCGCTCCAGGGAGGCCGCCATGAAGGACGGGATGCGGTCGGCCGGGTGCTGCCCGTCCGCATCCATGACCAGCGCGTGGGTGAAGCCGGCTGCGGCGGCCTCAGTTAGGGCGTGGCGCACCGCGGCGCCCTTGCCGCGGTTGCGCGGCAGCGCCAGGACGTGCAGCCCCGCTGTTCCCATCTCGTCCAGCGCCGCCGCGGACCCGTCGGTGCTGCCGTCCAGCACCACCCAGACCGGCGACCACCTGGCCTGCGCCGCCGCCACGGTCCGCCGCAGCAGGGCGGGGCCGGTGTTGTAGCTGGGGATGACGACCATGTGGGTGCGGGACGGCGTCATGGGGCATCGGCCAGCTCGGCGCGGTAGTAGGCTTCCAGCGCCTCGACGAAGGGGCCGACAGCCTCTCCATCGGTCGGGAAGCGCCGGCCCAGGCGGGCGCGGTACATCAATGGCAGCGGCGGCTGGCGCAGCAGCGGCCAGCCCTTGCGGAGGTACGGCGTCCCCCCTTCCAGGAACAGCGCCTGCACCGGGGCGCCGCCCGCCTTGGCCATCAGCGCGAAGCCGGGCCGGAACGGGCCGAGCCCTGCCCGGGCCGGGGTCCGCGTGCCCTCGGGAAAGATCAGCAGGTTGGAGCCGGACCGCAGTTCTGCTGCGGCCCGGCGCACCAGTGGCAGCGGGGCGTCGTTGCGGATGAAGCCGGCCAGCCGGACCATGCCGCCGAGCAGGGGGTTGTTCCAGAGGCTCGCCTTGGTCACGCAGACCACGTTGGGCACCTGCGACACGATCAGCACGACGTCGAACAGGGTGGGGTGGTTGGGGGCGATCACCAGCCCGCGCGCGCCTTGCAGCGCCGCCAATGCCGACAGGTCGAAGTGGCAGAAGCCGGTGGACCGCATCAGGGCGACGCAGAACTGGAAGCCGCGGCGCATGATCGTCCGCCCGCAGGGGGCGCGCATCCGGCGCGGCAGCACCCTGGCCAGCACGGCGCCTGCCAGGCTGGTTGCCAGGAAGCTGACGCCCAGGATCAGCATGACGACCGCGAAGGCCACCCGCCCGTGCAGGTCATGCAGCATGGCGCGGAACGCCGTCCTGCTGGCGCTGGGCATCCCTGTTGGCATGGCGTGCGCGTCCCCTCTAAGACGATTGGTCCGAGATGGCCGGCCCGAGGCGGCCGACGTAGGCTGCGGCGTTTCCGTGCAAGGCAAGACTCAAGGCGCAACACAGGCCAACGCACGCTGGCAGCACGGCGCGCTGTGGACCGCGTCCGGCCAAGCTGCTTAAGTCGGGTCTGTTGGCTTGCCGAGCGCTTGGCCCAGTTTGCTACGTTGCCCACCCCTCCCACATCGCACCTCCCTCACATAGCCCACCCCTTCACATGGCAAGGCCCCCGCGAGGATGACCCAAACCGACGCGCCTTCGACCGGACCCATCCGGCCGCATCCGACCCTGGACCGGCACTACAGCGATGACGTGCTCCGGCCCGAGTACGTGCGGAACCTGTTTGACGAGACTGCCGTGGATTATGACGGCACGGCCGCCCTGCTCGCCTTCGGGTCGGGTCCCTGGTATCGCCGCCATGTGCTGAAGCTGGCGGGCTTGCAGCCTGGCATGACAATCGTGGACGTCGGCGCCGGCACCGGCCAGGTGACCCGCGCCGCCGCCGAGATCGTCGGCGAGGCTGGCAAGGTCATCGCCGTCGAGCCGAGCGCCGGGATGCTGGCCCAGGCCCGCCTGGTGCTGCCGTCCTGGGTGGTGCTGGAACAGGGCGAGGCGGAGGCGCTGCCGATCCCGGATGGTACGGCCGACTTCGTCTCGATGGGCTATGCGGTCCGGCATGTGTCGGACCTGGTGCGGGCGTTCTCGGAGTATCGCCGGGTGCTGAAGCCGGGCGGCAAGGTGATCGTGATGGAGATCGGGCCGGCCAAGGGGAAGCTCGCCCGGGCGGCGCTGGGGTTCTGGATCAGCCGGGCCGTGCCGGCGATGCATGCCGTGTTCGGGCGGGGCAAGGGTCGTTATCGCCGGGCCGTAGCGTTGATGGGCTACTACCGGGACACGCTGAATGCCTGCGTGCCGCCAGAGGTGATCGAGGATGCGCTGCGCCGGGCCGGCTTCTTGGAGGTGAGATGCAGCGTCAGCCTGAGGCTGTTCCGCGAGTATACCGGGCGTGCAGCCGACTAGCACCGCTTCCGCTGCCTAGGGCCGACACTTATGGCGCAACGTTGCTGCCTGCTCCCTCTTCCTTTGGGAGACGGCCGGGGTGGAGGAAGCCTCCGGCATCGAACATCTGAAAGGTTGGCGTCTGGAGGGTCGGATGTGCCGCGTCCAAGATAGGGCTTGCCAAGGGTGGGCGCGTCTTCACACAACTGCCCCCGTGTGCGGCCGGTCTGCCCAGGTGGTCACCAGGTGCTGGCATGGCAGGCACGTGGCTGTGCCATGGCGTGTTGTTCTCATGAAGCGGGGGGTCCCATGAAGCGGAGGATCGGGATGCGGCGGATGTTCGTGGCGCGGGTGGCGGTCCTGGGCCTGGCTTGGTCGTTGGGCGTCGGCTGCGCGCAGCCGGGCTGGGCCGCCACGGCCGGGGGCGCGACGTTGCCCGACACCTACCCGCTGGCCGGGCAGACGCTGGTGCTGAACGGCCTGGGCATCCGGACGCTGACGGTGTTCAACGTCAAGGTCTATGCCGCTGGGCTGTATTTGGCCCAGCGCAGCGGCGACGCGCGTGCGATCATGGCCTCGCCGGGGCCGAAGGTGATCGTGCTGCAGTTCCTGCACGCGGCGTCGAAGTCCGACATCGAGAAGCGCTACCGCGAGGGCGAGCAGCGCAACTGCGGCCAGGGCGGGTGCGCGCCGGCCGATGCGGCCGACTTCGATCGCCTGATCGCCGTGACGCCTGCGGCGGCGGTCGGGGACACGCTGACCTATGTGCTATCGCCCAAGGGCGTGCGGGCGCTGTTCAACAACCGGCAGGTCGGCGAGTTCACCAACCCTGACCTGGCGCTGCGCCTGCTGGGCGGGTTCATCGGCGATGCGCCGCCGTCAGAGGACCTGAAGCGGCACCTGCTCGGCGCTCCCTGACGGGGGGTGGTGAGACAGGGGAGGCGGCGGGGTGCGCGGTGCTTGAGCAGCCGGCGGGCGGCAGTTCTGCTGCTGTTGCTGCCCGGCCGTGATGTGTTGCTGGCCGGCAGCACCCGCGCCGCCTCAGCAGAGGCGGAGCGGGTGCTGCGGCCCTTCCCAAGGTCAAGCGGTGCGCCCCAGGTCATCCTGATCCCGTATTGGCTGGGATCGTTGCTCATGATGTTGGGTGCGGTGCTGGCCTTGTGCTCGGCGCTCTCGGAGAAGCCCACGACCACTTGCGCCCGCGTGGCCCCTTGCGCCAGCGCGCCGGTCCAGCCGGCCACCCCGGCCGCGTCGCCCGCCCGGTGCAGGGTGTTGCCATA
>JAABUX010002752.1_pt1 | contig 24354 bp, 22 predicted proteins | sample 5561851 | NCBI WGS metagenome assembly JAABUX01 (sample SAMN10711883, study PRJNA513361) | rock metagenome | isolation source: Antarctica rocks | place: Antarctica: Victoria Land, Richard Nunatak red sandstone | collected 2016-01-03 | reverse complement strand
TCTATTCTTATGCGCATTAATAATTCTTTGACGCAGATCGAGGGAGTATGCTTTCATCGTTGCCGTAACTAGTCAAGAAGTTTACCTATTTCAAGTGTACACTATCCGAATAAAAACCGCTGTATCTCGCCCTTTTGAGGGCGGGACAAGTAATGTGCATCACTGTCCAGAATGTAAATACACAACGGATAGGGATGTAGCTAGCGGTCAAGTTATTCGTAATCGAGGGATAGCTCTTATTAGTACGCCGGGACACGGCGGAACGGAAACTTTCTGTGCAGTCGATCTACCGGGGGCGGGAGCAATTCCGTCTAGGCAAGAGGCGAAACCCCGCAAGGGAAAAACCAGAAAGTCTCAATCGTGAAATTGGGAAGCCAGCGCCATACCGCAAGAGGCTTGGCGTCTGGAGGATGTCACTCAGGATTTCGATGCGCCTACTTTACTTATGAGATCAGAAACAGTTGGCGAATCCCAGCGCTGCCCAGCTCCACCGCTAGTGCTGCCAGCAGAAAACCCAGGAGTTGGGTGATGATAATCGCGCCTTCGACACCGATCCAGTGTTCAATCCGCGCTGCCTGACGCACAATGAACCAGGTCACGCTCATCGCCGCGATAATACCGACGACCACGCTTAAACGAGCAGTAGGACATTCAGACATCAACAGCATCACTGTAGTCAATGTTCCCGGCCCAGCCAACAGAGGTAATGCCAGTGGGGTAATCGCTACATCGCGCTCCTGCTCAACAACCGGCGTATCGACTTGTCCCTCTAGCATGCGTAAGGCAATTAAAAGCAGGAGCAGTCCCCCAGCTACCTGCAACGCTCCGATGCTGATTTGCAAGTAATTCAGAACCGGTTGACCCGCAAAGGCGAATCCCAGCAGTACCGCTGTCGCCACGATACTAGCCCGATCAACCACGCTGTTTCTTTGCTCTGGTTCCATGCCCTTGGTCAGAACTAAAAAGATTGGTGCGTTGCCTAAGGCATCCGCCAGCACAAACACAGCAACAAAGGTTTTGATTAGGACAGAGATATCCACGATTTGGAGATTATAAGAATTTTACCTCAACAGTAGCGTGAATGCCGTCAAATTTCCATTAAATGGAAAAAGCTCTTGGGAGTCTTGCCATGTTTCGACCCCAAGAGCTTTCTCTTTCAACTTATTCCTCACACTAAATAAATCTTATGGCTTCTTTGCCAGGTGGAGCTTGATCTGAGTGACACTTTTCATATTGTCACACAAATCAACGAGGGATGCCGGGTATGGGCAGGCTCTAAACCAGCAAGTTTGCAGTACTTGGCGACTGTTCTACGGGACACACAGCGCTCCGAGTGGGATAGTTCTAGTGGAAGAGTTGGTCGCATGCGATTTAATAGGACGCAGGAAGTCGGAGTCACTCAGACGAAGTCAGCAACGGGATTGCCGTCAGTGCTGGAGTACGAAATTTTCCAAAAGCGATCGCGCAGGCAGGAAGTCATGAGGGATTAGGACATGTGAATAGGGCTGGAATCGGTGAGTAGAATAGGGGCAGGGTTAGCGTTAACCCCTCCCTGGTGGAATCTAGTTGGCAAGGGTAGCCATGAGTCAAACTGCTGAGCGTGTTCGATGGACGGTTCGTGACCTTGAGGTGTTGCCGCAAAGTGAAGGGACTTACTATGAACTGATTGATGGAGAGTTATTTGTGACGCGATCGCCTCATCGGAAGCATCAGCAGGTGTCAGGCAAAATTTACAGTGCCCTGGATACCTGGTCAGAAGAATCTGGGCTAGGCGAGGCGATTCCATCACCGGGGATTATTCCGTCGGATGCGGATAATGTGATTCCGGATGTGGTCTGGGTTAGTAAGGAGCGGTTGGGGCTGATTGAGGATCAGGCGGGGCATCTGACGGGGTTTCCGGAGTTGATTGTGGAGGTGCTGTCGCCGGGGGAAAATAATATTCGGCGGGACCGGGAAGCGAAGCTGAAACTATATTCGGTGCAAGGGGTGCAGGAATATTGGATTGCTGATCGGTTGGCTGATCGGTTGGAGGTTTATCGGCGGGAGAATGGGCAGTTGGTTTTGGTGGCGACGCTGATGGAAGGGGATGAGTTGACCTCGCCGTTATTGCCTGGTTTTCACTACTTGGTTAATCGCTTTTTCGTATAGATCCCATCACCATGTGGATAGTGCCTTTATCTTTGGACGAATCCTATGCATGCCGTAGCGTCTTACCGTCAATTCCTACGACTTCTCCTTTAATAATATTGCTTATTGATTTTATCCAGCTCAAAAAGCTCTGCTACAACACAACCATCAATAATTAGAATCTTAGCCATAGTTCTCGCTATCCCACTAGCAGTAAGATGGGCGGTAGGGTAGATAAATACTAAAATCGGAACCTGGTGACCACAACATCAGTCCTGAAACAACTTAGCCACCTTGCTCAGTAATCATCTTAAGCAAATTGTGCTTCAACAAAATGTTTTATGGGGTCCGCCGCCAGCAGAATTGGCATTGCCTGACGATGAAGTCCATGTCTTTTGTGCTTGTCTCGACCAACCGGCATCGCGTCTTCAAGATCTGGCACAAACGCTATCGGAGTCTGAGCGGATCAGGGCCGAGCGGTTTCATTTTGAAAAGGATAGGAAGCGTTTCATCATTGGTCGTGGGCTCCTCAGAACAATCCTTGGTTGTTACCTAGACATCGAACCGAGCCGAGTGCAATTTTCCTATGGCTCCTACGGCAAGCCAGCACTGGCAGAAACATCTGGCCCCAGTGCGCTTCGTTTTAACTTGTCTCACTCACACTTTCTTGCCCTGTATGCTGTAACGAATCAGCGAGAGATTGGTGTTGACATCGAACATCTCCGCCCCATGCCCGAAGCCGAGCAGATCGCCAAACGCTTTTTTTCGGCTAGAGAAAATGCTATGTTTCGTGCACTTACTCCCAGCCAGAAGGACGAGGCATTTTTCAACTGCTGGACCCGTAAGGAAGCCTATCTAAAAGCGATCGGTTCCGGGCTGGCTGAGCCATTGGAGCAGATTGAGGTAACACTGGCTCCAGGGGAACCGGCTAGGCTGCTGAGCATTCCAGGCGCGACGCACACAGCCGAGCGCTGGTTCCTCCAGCACCTGACACCTGCCTCCAGCTATGTGGGCGCTCTTGCTGTGGAAGGACACAACTGGCGTCTGGCATGCTGGCATTGGTCCGATTAAAACTCAATTTTATGTAGCGATCGCCCATTTGCGCTCACTAAAGTCGAAAAAAAGCTTGATCTGAACGTTTTTGGAGTGGTAACGTCTGAAAACTAGCTAGACGTAGGAGCAAAATAGACTTTTGACCATGAAGCGATCGCTCACTGCCCTCACCCTTTGCTCAACTTTTCTCTCATCTTTCACACCTTTGCCACCAAAGCAGCCTAGAACCCCAGACCAAAGCGTAAACTGTGAAATTCTGGTAGTAGGAGGTGGACTCGCCGGTGTCGCCACAGCCTATGAAGGCTTGCTGGCTGGGCGAACCGTTTGCCTGACTGAAATTACAGATTGGGTGGGAGGACAGATTTCAGCTCAGGGAACCTCTGCACTAGACGAGCGACAAACCCAGCGAGCGCTGCTATTCTTCCCACGCGGCTATCTGGAATTGCGGCAACGAATTCAGCGCTACTACGGAAAGCTCAATCCCGGCTCGTGCTGGGTGAGTGAAGCCTGTTTTATTCCCCGCGATGGTGCAAAAATTCTTTTTTCTATGTTAAAAGACGCCGCTAAACGGGGCAAAGGTGAGCTGAAATGGTTTCCCTCAACGGTCGTCAAGGAACTGGAAATCAAGCCGGGTGGGCAACTGATTCAAAGTGCGATCGCCATCCAACATCGACAAGCATTAGCCGCACCACCCCTAAATACCGAGCCTCTGTCTCAAACTATTGAAGATTCGTATCGGTACGAGAACTCCCCTCGGTTTGAAAAAACCATTCTGCGTTTCTTACCCTCCAAGGTAAATAAGAATAGCCCACTGGCTGAAGGTGTTGCCCCTAAATGGTACGTCGTTGACGCCACAGAAACTGGCGAACTTATCGCCCTTGCCGACGTTCCCTACCGACTGGGAATCGATCCCCGTTCCTACGAGGAACCTTCTTCCTCTAGAGCGACGGGCGACTCCCACTGCACCCAGGGCTTTACCTATACCTTTGCAATGGAGGCAACTAAAAAGCCACCAACTCAGATGATGCCGCCGCTTTATCCTCAATATGCTCCCTACTACAGTTATGAAGCGCCGCGACTAGCCAACTTTCCCTTAGTTTTCACCTACCGGCGCATTTGGAGTCCTCACCCTGGCAAACCAGTTAAATTCGGTGGCATGGCATTTACTGCTCCAACACCAGGCGATATTTCTATGCAAAACTGGACTTTCGGCAACGACTACCGTCCAGGCACCCCCGTCGATAACCTGCTCTACACCCGTAACCAGTTGCAAGCCACTGGTCAATTGCAACCAGGGGGGTGGATGGGAGGACTACGAGTGGAGAGCCTACGCAATGCTGAGGAAATCGCCAAGGGTTATTTCTACTGGCTTGTGGCTGGAACCACCGATTCCCAACTGGGTAAAGGTGTCAAGCAGCCCGAACCCAACAACCGTTACCTGAGTGGGCTAAATTCCCCGATGGGTACGGTGCATGGATTGTCCAAATATCCCTACATCCGGGAAGGACGGCGAATCATTGGACGACCCAGCTGGGGTTATCCTCAAGGCTTTAAGGTGTCGGAAATTGATATTTCTCGCCGCGACTACCAGAACGACGACTACTACCGCCAGGCACTGTCGCCAAAAACTTATTTTAGTTTACGGGCGGCGCTAGCTGGGCTAATGGCACCGGCTGTAATTGCACTCACAAAGTCTGTGGAGCAAGTCAAGCGGCGTACTCGCTCCACTATCTATCTCGATTCTGTGGGCATTGGTTTCTATCCCATCGACTTTCATCCTTGCATGGCTATGACTCCACCAGAACTCTCTGGTAACTTTGATTATCCGGGTGAGCGACGCGGTGCTGATCAAACCTATCCCTTCCAAATCCCCCTCCGGGCGATGATTCCCCAAAAAATCGACAATATGCTGGTAGCTGGTAAAAGTATTGCTACCAGCCATATCGCGGCAGCTGCCTATCGAGTGCATTCGTTTGAATGGTCATCTGGGGCAGCAGCGGGAACTACATCTGCCTTTGCTTTGGAAAATGCGATCGCGCCCTACCAGCTGGTGGATCAACTCCCTCAACCAGAGCCACAACTAGAAGCCCTACAACGCCGCCTGCAGCAAAATGGCAACCCTACTGCCTTCCCCGATACCTCGATTTTCAACCAATCGTGGGGAGACTGGCGCTAGGTTGAAATTTTGAACCGCTCGCCTGAAAAGAGTCCGTTACACAGAACAAGAGGAGAGCGAGGGTGCACTGCGAGTTCAGTCATCGGCTATCGTGGAATGTAGTTGTGTTAAAGTATTTTCGGGAACTGTCTTATGACTAGGTTACTCTCAGCAGCCGTTCACTCAATGGTAACGGCACCAACGGTAGCACCTGAACGGTCTAGTCAAGTTACCCCTAAGCTGTATCCCAATTACAAGATCATTGTGTTGAACGATGATTTCAATACGTTTCAGCACGTTGCTGATTGTTTGATGAAGTATATTCCTGCCATGACCAGCGATCGCGCTTGGGAACTTACCAACCAAGTCCACTTTGAAGGTCAAGCCATTGTCTGGGTTGGTCCTCAAGAGTCAGCGGAACTTTATCACCAGCAGCTGAGGCGGGCAGGTTTGACAATGGCCCCTCTAGAAGCAGCTTAAATCGTTATGGGAAACCCCGCCAACGGCAGACTCGTTCTGAATCACTCCACCCACATTCCGGGTCTTATCCGAATGCTTGAGCGCCTTACCAAGCTGGGCGGTATTCAAACCATTACGCCCGGAGTGATTGGGCGTGTTAGGGGTCACTGCCCCCGGATGCAATTGCGGGTGTCTGTGCCAATTCGGGGGGGATTCAAGGTCATAGCGCGGCAAGGCAAGACTGTTCAAGAAGTGTTTATCCTGACCAGTCTCAGTCAAGATGAAATTCAAACAATCCTTGATGCAATGACAAAATAATATTCAATAACAGACGATTTTTGGCTAAATAGCTAAAAAAGGTCGGTCAAGAACAGGGGGTAGGGTGTGGGGTGTGGGGTGTAGGGTAAAGAAAATTTCCATATCCCCTCTTTCTCCCTTTCACGCACAGCGTCCTCTTCCACTACACCCTACCCCCTACCCGAGAGTTCGGGGGAAAGAATATTCTTTCCCCCGACACTCGTCCCCACACCCCGTTCTCGGTAACTGCTGGCTACGCCACAAGGGAACAAATATTTCTTTGTCTCCATAAATAAATAAAGGTGCTTGTACTTTATGGGGTGATACCCTTCTTCCCCCTACACCCTACACCCCACACGAGAGTTCGGGGGAAAGAATATTCTTTCCCCCGACACTCGTCCCCACACCCCGTTTTCTGGCATGAGATTTCGGCTCAAAAATCCCCTCTAACTGTGAAGCCAGTTCTGACAGCTTTGTCTAGTAGGCCAGACTTTGCCACGCTTGAGCCACAATGTCGCTGAGCCAGCGTCGTTGTTCCTGATCTAAGAGGCTATCGTCGGCTAGAACCTCAGCTGTTAAGTGTTCTAACGATTGACCCTGAGCACGGACAATATTAATCACACCGGCGATCGCGGCAGCAACCAGTTCTTCATCAACTGGTTTTTGCCGTAGGGCAACAATTTCTTGGGCACTGGCTGGGATGGGATAATGCATGACGTTGGTTTACACGAGCAGGAATTGCCTTAATAAAACTGACTAAGTTGTAAACTTTCTTAAGCTAATTCTCATAAAACTTTATCCGGTAGTTTATCTTACTCTGAGCCTTTGTCAACTCTGTCTGGGTTAGTAATTAACTGAAAGCTGAAATCGCCAAAATAAAATGAGAGAAATACTTTACATAGAAATTCCCACGCCGAATACAGGGGCTGTACGCAGCTGGTTGCAAGAGGACTTTGAGCCAGGAATGGGGGAAAAGATTATAACCCCCGAAGGCTTTCGCCTAAGGATAGCTCAGACTAAAAGCCCGGTAACGACAATTTCAGAAATACCCTTACAATTGGCCTGTGAACTCTCAGCCTTCGTCTGGTCGGTGCAGCGAACAACCTATCTGAAAGTGTTCCGCTGGGCAGATAAACAAATACCAGGTGAGAGACAAATCCTGCAAGCTCTGAGCGGTGGACTCAGAAGCCGGTTCCCCAATCACTATCCCGAACCGCCAGCAATTGACTTGTCACAACAATCTATTTTTGCAGCACTAGCCTCGGATTACCCCCTCACCGTCAAGTACTTTAAGAAAATGCCCAAAGGGGAGTACGACCTCAAGCGCGTCTACTGGTGGGAGCAACGGTGGCGTCAAGGCGTCTGCAATCCTCAACAGCCCAGGCAGGTTGTGTTCTCTAAGGCAAGAGGGGGACATTCTCCCTCACCCACTTACGACCTAATTTACGTAGGTGGAGCTTTGGGCGTCATCCATGCGGCAGTTATGGCTCAATTAGGCTACCGGGTGCTGCTGCTGGAGCGACTACCCTTTGGTCGGATGAACCGGGAATGGAATATTTCCCGCTCAGAGTTGCAAAGCTTGATTGACTTGGGCTTGTTTACCCCGGTTGAGTGTGAAAGCATCATTGCCAGGGAGTATAAAGACGGATTTAATAAATTCTTTGATGCCAATAACCCAAGCAAACTAAGAGCGTCGGTCTTGCACACCCCAACCGTGCTGAATGTGGCGTTGGATGCAGAGAAACTGCTGCAGCTGTGTGGGGAAAAACTGCTCGCGACGGGGGGTGAAATCTGGGATGAAACTGAGTTTATCAGGGCGGATATTGAGCCTGAGCAGGTTGTAGTTCAGACTAAGCATTTACCAAGTCTTGCAGACAGGCAAGTCAGTGGACGCTTACTGGTGGATGCGATGGGAACCGCCTCCCCAATCGCGTGGCAGCTGAATGGGGATCGTGCGTTCGACAGTGTTTGCCCTACGGTGGGGGCTGTGATCGCTAGTGGATTTGAGCCGGGAGTGTGGGATTCCCAGTATGGCGATGTCCTCAACAGTCACGGGGATATTTCACGGGGACGGCAGCTGATATGGGAGTTGTTTCCAGGAGCGGGAGAGGAAATCGCGATTTATTTATTCCATTACCATCAGGTCAATCCCGATAACCCCGGCTCGTTGCTGGAAATGTACGAAGACTTTTTCACGATTCTGCCGGAGTACCGGCGTTGTGATCTAGACCAGCTAGTTTGGAAAAAGCCGACGTTTGGTTATATTCCGGGTCATTTTAGTGTGGGGAGTAGCGATCGCCAGGTTGCCTTTGACCGGCTGATTGCGATCGGGGACTCCGCATCGCTCCAGTCGCCCCTAGTCTTCACCGGCTTTGGCTCCCTGGTTCGTAATCTGGGTCGCTTAACGGCTCTTTTGGATACCGCCTTGAGGCATGACCTCCTTAGTGTCCAACATTTGAACCAAATTCGTGCCTACCAGAGCAATATTGCCGTCACCTGGCTATTTTCCAAAGGCATGATGGTACCGACGCACTCGTTTTTACCGCCACAGCGGATAAATTCTATGCTGAATACCTTCTTTGGCCTCTTGGCAGACGAACCCCCAGATGTGGCAGATACCTTTATTAAGGATCGAGTCGATTGGCTAACTTTCAACCGCTTGGCTCTTAAGGCAGCTGGGAGAAACCCGGCTTTGCTGCTGTGGATTTGGGAGTTGGCAGGTGCCAAAGATATTCTGCGTTGGCTCGGTAGCTACTTTAACTTCGGTCTTCATGCCCTGTTAAGCGCCATGCTCTTCAGATGGTTCGGGCCCTTGCTCCGCCGGATACAGCCCTGGCTGGAACCCCGATATCCGGCCCTGTGGCTGTGGCTGCTAGCTCAAAGCTACGCCCTCACCACTGGAATGGGGCGTCCACAAAATAGCGAGCAGCTCTGGGCTCTGGGCTATCAGCATCAGGAGGTGAGGAGTGAGGTGTGAACTGCGCTAAGGCTACCCTCCCATCGCTAATTCGGGTAAAGGTCGGTAGTTCAATTGCCGCTAACGACTTTCGTCCCTTGGGTGGACGCAACGGATAAACTACAGGCGAGGGCCAGTTGGACTTGGGGGTGAGGCAACTGGTTTCCTGCTGAGGCGACTCACTCAGCTCGAATTCAGGTGTCTGGTCTGGTGGCATCAGCTCACAAGCGCTGTGGAGTGAGTTTTGTAGAGCATGCTCTGAGTGATTGAGCGGCTGATCTAGCTGGGTTACAACTGCTGAATTGACCGTTACTGGTTCCTCTATAGCTTCAAGCAGACTGACTAAATCTTGCTCTAAGCGGTGAAGTTCTTCCGAGTCATCTGCTGCTTTATTGCCGTGCTGCATCATGTCATCCAGGGGTTCCCCTTCTACCCTAGGCAGCAAGTCTTCGGCTGCAGCTTTTCCCCAGGTGCTGGTGTGGGTTGAAGAATTTGGGCTGTCTGAGGCAGACTCTAGCTGATTGGTAAGGGATTCCGGTTGTGCTGACCACGGTGGAATCGGCTGCGCTTTGGTCAGGAAGAGCGGTGGCAAGTTCGGTGTTAAGCTATGGAATTCATAACTGGGGACGTGTACATCTAGACACTTTTCCAAAGCGAGTTTGAATTGCAGGGTATGGCGTTGCTGTCGAGTCAGGCGGATATGTAACTCTCGACAAGTATTTTCTATTTGCACCAGCTGATGACATTGTTCGTTGTAACGTTGTTGGGTGAGGAAACATTCCCGCTCCATCTGGGCTACCCTAGCTTGGCTACTTTCCAGCTGCTCCGTTAAGGTTTCAATTAAAATTTGCTGGCGCTGGGCATTTTGCTCAGAAGCTTCCAATGCATGCAACAGGGACATAAGCTGCTCTTGGGCAGCCGCGAGTTCCTGAGTTGGTTGGGTGAGCATCGATTCTCTTGAGCGCGATCGCTTTTCATCAGGCAAATCTGAGTCAGATTGATTTGCCGGAGCCATTTTCGTCGAATTAACAGAATTCACTGGTGCAGGAAATGCCGAATTTATCAGGGTGTCAGCTTCACGCATTGCTTTTCATCTAGCAGCTCAAAACTTCTGATTGCGGACTGCCGTAGCGTTGTCCTTCACTGCTCTATTACCACAATTTTTCCTCAAATGCAAGGGGTAACTCCAGCCCTCTTTAGGGTAGCCAGCGAGGATGCAACCCTGGTAGGGGCAGCTGTTCTGGTCGCAGTTGCACAGGTGCCTCAACTGAGGTGGTGGGCAGGAGGGGGAGTAGCCAGAGGCGACTGGTGGCGATCGCTTCCCCTTCATTAGTTCGTAAACCATTTGTCTGCTCAGGTTTTGTTGTTGTTACAATTTGATCAAACAGTAGTGCCAAACCGTCTGGCGAGAAGCTGATTTGCACATCGCGTTGATTGGGCAGTACCAATACTCGTGTCTGTTTCCCCGTTTTGATGTCAATCGCAGCCAAATATGGCTGCTCTTGGTAGGTTTCCCCTTGTAGCAGCTGGGTAAGCAGGCAGTAGAGGGTCTGCTTACTAGGGTCAAATTGGGCACTTAGAATCTCTCCCGTTGTGCGTAGGAGTTGTTTCTGAATACCTTGGTTTGTGACTAAAAACAGTGATCGAGTGTAATCTGAATTAAATTTCACCATTGCCGCTTCAGAGCCATCGCGGGCAAAGTCAAGCACCATTCCAAATTGAGGCAGAAAATCCAGGGGTTTTTTGGCGTCAGACAAGAGCGGCAGAATCGCCACACCCTGCCCTTGGGCAACAGCCACGGCTGTACTGTCTGGCGTAATCATAAAGTCACCCCCCGGTTGGGTTTGCAGGGGTTGAGGCAACTGATTGGGACGAAGAACCCAAAGGCCAAAATCGCCAGGATTGCTCTGGTTCACCCGCTGGACAACTATGGTCTGTCCATCTGGGGAAAGGTCAAATTTCAGGTTTTGATAGTCTTTATTGTCTAAAACCAGGTTGATTTTACCAGCTGGAGCGTCAGCTTCTTTATTGCCCTGGTGCATCCCAGTCGTCACCGTGTACAGCTGGGACAACAAACTTTGGCGAGGGCTTGAGAGCTCGGTGGCAGAAAATAAAACATTCTCCCCAGATGGATAAGGCTTAAAGTCAACCACAACTAGGTCTTTGGGGGTAAGTAGCGTTTTTGAAGAGCGGGTGAGATTGTATAAAACTAAACGACCCTGCTCTTCAAGAGCCGATCCCAGGTATACCAGGGCGCGATCGCGGCTCTTGAAGCTACCCTCAAACGGCTGGATCAGCTTCGTGTTGGCTGCTTCCCTGGTGAACCGATCCCGTGCGCCCCGCAATTGCAATTTATAGGTCATGTCATAAGGAGCGGGTGCCAACAGTGTATAGACCATCCGCCGCCCTGCCCAGCTGACTTTACCCGGTAGGGGCGGGTGAATGTGCAAATTTGACTCTACGCTTTTTGTGTCCATTGGGCGACTAAAGGTCAGAGTGAAGGAGGTATCTTCTGCTCCGACTTGTTTATCCTGCCAGCTAAAATCTCGCACACGCGGCGCCACGACATTACCCTGCCACAACAGCAGTCCAATTAGCAGACTCAGCACCAGCATCAGTGCGATCGCTACGCGGTCGAGCGGTTGGAGAAACAGCTTGGTATTTGCTGACATTTAGCACCTAACAGAGAAAAGTGGCAAAAAAAGGTGTGAATAGAATTAAACGCTGAAATAGCGAGGTGCTTTTCATCTTGACTCACACCCAAGCCTTAGTCTATAGTCTCCTCTGAAAACGGGATCAACATTAAGACTAGATGTCTCTGGCCATTATGTCCCAGCTGGCTGAGTAGACAATAAGGGGGCCACAGGCGCCGTAACAACTCTTAAGAGAGGAAACATCTAGCGCTTAAAGACCGTCCTAAAATTGTCAGCCAAGCGTTCGGGCTGATTAAGGTATACCGACACATAGCAAGAAGCTCTCAAAGCAAGGAAAATTAACGATGATCAAACGCAAAATTATAACCACCACGCTTGTGGCAGTCGGGTTGTTCGTCTCTTTAGGGTACAGATCCGTAGCGCAGACAGGCGGCGGCTCGCTGGGTGCGCCCAGCGGCTCCACGACTTCGCCCGGTGACACCACGCCTCCGCCCGGCGGCTCCATGACTTCGCCCGGCGGCTCCATGACTTCGCCCGGTGGTTCCACGACTCCGCCCAGTGACACCACGACTCCGTCAAGCGGCTCCACGACTTCGCCAACCCAAAACAGTCTAAGCTCCTCAGACAAGCGTTTTATGATCCAAGCAGCCCAAGGGGGAACAGCGGAAGTACAAATGGGGCAAATGGCACTGAACAAGGCAAGTAGCGACCAGGTGAAGCAGTACGCACAGGAGATGATTGACCAGCATTCGCAGGCAAACAACCAACTTGCGGCGTTGGCGGCCCAGAAGGGTGTGACTCTGCCGACAACCATTGGCTCCAAGAATCAGTCATTATATGACCAGCTGTCGAAGCTCTCCGGCGCAGCTTTCGACAAAGCATACATCAACCAGGCAGGGGTCAAGGCTCACTCTCAGCAGGAGTCACTATACAAGCGCGAAGCCCAGAAGGGCAAAGATGAGGACATAAAAGCCTTTGCTACCAGCGTCCTACCGACAGTGGAGCAGCATTTGCAAGTTGCCCGCAGCCTTTCATCAGGCAAAACCGCTGGAACTGATTCGAATCAGCCAAACCAGTCCTCGCCTGATTCAACCATGGGTGCGCCCGGCGGTGGCTCCATGAGTGCGCCCGGCGGTGGCTCCATGGGTGCGCCCGGCGGTGGCTCCATGGGTGCGCCCGGCGGTGGCTCCATGGGTGCGCCCGGCGGTGGCTCCATGGGTGCGCCCGGCGGTGGCTCCATGGGTACGCCCGGCGGTGGCTCCATGGGTGCGCCAAGTCCGGCTCCCAGTCGATAAAATAGCACTGCTGAGCGAATTTTAAGGCTGTGTGTGTGTTCTGGAAACGCACACATGCAGCTAACTAACCCAACTTTTGCCACCAAGCTAATAATCGTAGGGATTTTTTGGTTCTGGAATCTGCTTGAGAGAACTGGCCTGGATCGTTAATTGGCGTTTGCCGACAAGATTTTCGGTGATCATCTGACCTTCGACTTCTAGCCAGGTGTCAGGTGTATAGGCTTTGCGGCTCTGGGTCAGTTTGACCGGCAATCCTACAGGATAAGCATCCGCCGCGCAGCAGGTAATCACAAAGCGGGACAGCAACAGGTATTGATCCGGCAGTTCAGCTGGGTGGATCACAAATCCCTGAACCTTGACTTTTTGACCAGTGTATGCATCTGGTTCAGGATAGACATTGAGCGTCCGCACCCAGTCCACAAGCGATCGCTCCTGCGGTGGCCTGGAACTACGAAACGCTTGAGGTTGCGATCGCGTCAAGGTTACAGAGTCAGTTACGCCCCGCTGAACTGCGGTTTGACTAGCAAAAACGTGGGGTGTAACTACTAAACCTAGAATCGCGGTTGCCAACAGCAACGCACTGCTCAAACCAGGGGGAAATAGGGTGAGATGCTGGGGGCTAGGGGTAATAGCACGCCGCCGTCGTAGGAGTTCCCATGCCTTCAAACCACTTACAACCAGCAAGCCCAAAGCAGTAGTAGTCGCTAACCAAAAGTAATTCGGGTGAATCAGCAGGCCTAATTTTCCATTAAGCCAATATTTGAACAGCAAGACGCCCCAGGAGAAAATCGCCAACACATCCAGCCAAGGCAGTAAAAAAGTTTGAGTTGTTAGCTTCACTCTAGTCATTCTTGGAATGGCAACCAGGAGATAACGATTAAATTACATGCAAGTTAATAAACAAAGTCAACAAAAATGTCAATTGCGCTGCAAGAGCAAATAAGTAAATCACAGCTCTGGGTTTGAAGATTGACAACATCAGCCCAACGCCTTTGAGGTCAATCATGGGCCCAAACACCAGAAAAGCCAGCAAGGAGCCACTGGTAAACGTTGAGGCAAAAGACAGGGCAAAAAATGAGTCCACAGTCGAACAAATCGACACCAGCCCCGCCAACAGCATCATGGCGGCAATCGAGGTAATCGGTCCAGTGCCCAAACTAAGAATGACTTCGCGGGGAACTAGCACCTGAATAGAAGCAGCGATCGCACTCCCCAAGATTAACACAGCCCCCAATTCTCGCAGTTCCTGCACCGTATTGTCCAGCAACAGACGCAAGCGGTCTGGCAGCCCGATAGTGGGGTAAGTGGCAGCCAAGCTTGCCTGGAGTACAGTAGCATCCATCCGCACTATTTTCTGACCAGGCTGACCCAGCAAAAACGTCCCCGAACGCAACAGTTCGGGGGTTTGAGCTTCCAATTGAGCCGACCATTGTTTAGGTTTAGGCTTGGTCTGGGTGGGTTTCAACCCTACGGCTATAGCCGGTTGTAACAGGGGTCGCATGTCAGTCTGAGCGCTGAACACCCAACCAACAATGGTGGCAATTACCAAAGAAAAAACCACTCGCAACACGACAATTTCTGGCTGGTCACGAAACGCCGTCCAGGTTGCCCAAATCACAATCGGATTAATTGTTGGTGCTGCCAGTAAAAACCCAATTGCCACCGGTGCCGGTACCCCCTGCATCAGCAACCGCCGCGCCACCGGCACATTGCCGCACTCACACACCGGAAACAAGAAGCCCACAAAACTGCCGACTAAAGCACCCAGCAGCGGGTTTTTAGGCAACTTTGCAATCAGTTGCCGCTCATCGACAAACAGCAGCAGCACACCAGAGAACAAAACCCCCAGCAGCAAGAAAGGCATCGCCTCGACTAGCAGACTCAAGAAGAGGGTGAAAGCATTGTTCAGTTGTTGATTCATATGTGTAGCGCAAATACTTTAACGCGCTCTTTAAACTTTCTTTAGAAAGCAGATATGAAGAAAGCGCTCATTGCTTGGCAGCTCAAAAATGTATGCATTGAATCTCCATTGCCAAACTCGGCGTCACATCGGTGTGAGCTCAAAATTGTTCGCGAACTCCTTTGGTAGCCAGTTGTCATCTAAAACTGCATGTATATGTCCTGACTCCATCGTCTGGAGATAGATCAGCTTAACATTCATCATTGCCAGTGTGCTCTCCAGGTGGTGGAGCAGCTTCGTGGCAATTAAGAGTCCATGACTGTCGGTTCGGACGCAGATTTCCTTCAATTTGAAGTGTTTGCCGTTCTCCAATTGCTCACTACAGCCGACAACGAATCCCAAAAGCTCCTGACGGAACAACACAAATCCAACAAAATCCGGCGTATTGAGCATCTCAGATAACCGCATTCTTGCAGTTTCGAGCTGCCACCGCTCGCGGTTGAACACCGAAATAAATAGATGGGCACAGGCATCCAGATGCTCAGCAGTGAATCTTAGGATTTCTTCTGGCATAGTAAAGTCAATCTCTAGGCGAGCGTATGGTAAATCAGATGATGAGCGCACTACCGAATGTTGAAAAGGACTAGGTGGATTAAACCACAGGGAAATTCCACTGAACAGCTAGAAAGGTCTGCTCTTTTGTAATAAAAAGTTATATTTAGGGTTGATGCAGCTCTCGAGTCAGGAAGTACGCTCTTGCTATGGCAGACAAGCCCTAGTTAATTTCCAGCAAACCAGGGGGTGGCGTAATCTCAATTCGCCCTTGCTGGAGATCTACCACTGGTGCGATCGCTTTGACAAACGGAATTAACACCGTCGCTGGCTGGGCTGATTTTGGCTGAGATTTACGTTTCTTAGCAGGTTTAATGACTGCTTCAGCGCTGAGGTGATCTGGCTGGGCTGCTGGGGGAGACGGTGCTGTCGTCTGGTTAAGCTGGACTTCTAGTAAGTCATTGCCAGCAGGGATGACGTCTACAACCGTGCCCAGGATTTCACCACTGAGCTGGTTGAATACTTCCAAACCAATCAAATCCAAGACGTGATATTCATCTTCCCCAAGGGCTGGGCGATCGCTCTGCCGAACCAATAACCGGCACCCCCGCAACGCCTCTGCCTGGTTCCGATCCTTGACACCAGCAAATTCCACCACATATAACCCTTTGCTAGAGATATACCGACCCCCCAGTAATTTGATCGGTTGCGGTTCTGTTTGACCAGGGCGCAGCAACCACCGCTGTCCTGGTTCCTCAAACCGTTCCGGAAAGTCTGAGTTAGGATAAACCCTCACCTCCCCATCTAACCCCTGAGGTGAAATAATCGTACCAATTTCTAGCCAGGGGTCGGGGTTTGAATTCGGTTCTGAGTGTTTGCGCTCGGTTTCTTCGGACTCGGATGTTGGATTGGCCATCGGAAAATAAAAAATCGCTTTCTTTAAAATTCTCTCACCACTACATACTGAGTGCTGACTACTGATAAACCTGCTGTGCCACCTTCGCCAAGCGCTGCATCCCAATTTCAATTTCCTGGTCACTGGCTGTGAGACTGATGCGGAGGCATTGGTGCAAGTGCTGCCAATCTTCGCGTAAACCAGGGAAGAAGGGGCTACCAGGCACAACGATGACGCCGACTTGCTTCAGCTGCTGGTAGAACTCCCAATCAGTAATGGGGAGATCTTGCAACCACAACCAGGCGAAGATTGCCCCCTCACCACGATGGAGAAACCAGGGTATATCCTTGGGCATCGCTTGGTCTAGGGTGGTTTCTAGAACCGTGAACTTACGCTGGTAGAAAGGCCGTATGACGAGGAGCGAGATCTCAGCCAGAGCGCCGGAGTTGATGGCACTCGCCGCGATCGCTTGCCCATAGCGAGACGAGTGCAGACACATATTCGCCTGGAACGCCTCCAGAGCCCCGATCAAATTGGCATCTCCAATCGCAATCCCAATCCGCTCTCCTGGTAGTCCCGCCTTGGATAAACTCATGCAGTGGAGGATGTTATCCCCAAACACCGGCGTCATTTCTGTAAAGTTCAATGCTGGGAAGGGAGGGGAATAGGCAGAGTCAATTAAGACTGGCACATCGTAAGGAGCGGCAAGGGCGGCAATTTTTTTGACTTCATCATCCGTGAGGACGTTGCCGGTGGGGTTACAGGGGCGGGAGAAAAGTACGCAACCCGTGTTTTCGGTAATTTTCAGCTGGCTGAAGTCAGGCCGATATTTGAACCTATGGGCACCTGGATCGATATCTAGGGTTGGTTTGTAGGCGATTAACGCTTCTGGCACTAAGCTCACGCCGCCGTAACCTGTGTAGTCGGGACTGAGCGGCAGAACGATTTGCTTCAAGTTACCGCTGCTGGTGTAACCCCCGAAGGCATTAGCGGCGTAGAAGTAGAGGGTTTGACTGCCAGGGGTGATCAGGATATTGCGAGCGCTCAGATTCAATCCATAGCGGCGATTGAAATCGTTGGCGATCGCCGTTATCAAGGGTCCATAGCCTTGACTCGACCCGTAGCGACAAACCACCTCACCATACTCAGAGCTAGCCAAGAGTTCTGCCGTACAATCCCGCCACAGCTGCTCTACTTCTGGCAAAATCAACGGGTTGCCAGCACTCAAATTAATAAATTCCTTCCCCTCACCTGCTTCCAGCGTTTCAATAATGTCCTTCATAATCGCCCTAACGCCGGTTAGGTTGGACATTTGTGCGCCAAATTGAGTCAGGGCAGGGTTCATAGTCTGTGCAACAACAAGGGTAATCAAGCGGTTATTTTAATCCCTGAAAGGGATTCACTAATTACCCCCAGGCTAACCAAATTACATCATACCATTTTTATGGCAATTTGTTTTTCCTTCAGGCAGGGTGGTGTAGTTCATAGGACTGCTAACGATAACAAGCGAGTTTTTTTATGATAATTTGGCAGGCTGATTTTTATCGTCGTCCATTGCGGGATGCATCTGGACAGCTGTTGTGGGAGTTATTAGTTTGTAATTCGACTCGCACGTTTACGTATGAGGCTCGGTGTCCTCAGTCGGAAGCTAATGGCAGCTGGTTGGTTGACCAGATGCAGCTGGCTACGGGTGCTGGTCAACAGCTGCCGGATCTGATTCAAGTGTTTCGTCCTCAGTCTCTGAGTTTGATTTCGGCAGCTGGGCAAAAGCTTGGCGTTGTGGTGGAACCGAATCGTAGCACAGGTGCCTTGAAGCAATGGTTGCAGGAACGGGCGCAACTTTACCTTAGTATGGATAATTACACGGGTGAACCCTACAACCCCTTAGCCCTAGACAAACCACCGCCAATACCACTGCAAGAGTTGCTGTGGGGGGAGCAGTGGCGATTTGCCACGTTGAGCGCTGGTGATGTCGAGGATGCGTTTGCACAACGCCCGATTCCGATTCTGAAGATGCCAGAATTTCTCCTGCCTATCAATCTGGGTTTGGCGTCAACTGTTCGAGTACCGGGTGTGGTGATTGATGGTGGGCGTCAATCAATGCGATTAGCTCGTTGGCTAGAGGACACCCATCCCGTAGCGCTAAATTATGTTGGCGGTACCCCTGGAGGGTTGGTATTAGAAGCTGGGCTGGTAGACCGATGGATTGTTGCCACCTTTGAGGATAAAGAGGTGGCGGCAGCTGCTCAGGCGTATGAGCAGCGCAAACAGATAAGTCAAGGACTGCACTTTTTGCTGGTGCAGCCGGATGATTCCGGGATGACTTATAGCGGCTTTTGGCTATTGCGAGGCGAGGATTGATGTCGTATTCAAACGAACTGAAAAGCGCAAGACTACTGGGATGAGGAGTGCCAGCTATCCTGAAGAGTATCGAAACCGTCGGATGCGAGATGCCATCAACAAAATTGCGCGATTCGTCATTAATTGGTGTTTACAAAACAACGTTGGCACTATCGTTTTTGGATGGAACCAGGGGCAGAAAGATGGTGCCAACATGGGACGCAACAATCAAGGATTTGTGCAAATCCCAACAGGACGGTTAAAGGAGCGGATTCAACAACGCTTCTGGGTGTTAATACAGACGGTCGTCCCCACCAGCCGAGCAAAAGACCCGTGAATATACCCTTACCTATTCAGAGTGTCTCAGTTTATGGTCAAGTAGAATAATTTCGATGCATCGCCATCAAATATGCGAGTGAAACCTGCAGTCACTCAGGTACTTGATAAGAGTTTAGGTAGCAATCCGGTTCGTTAATCTTGGCCTGATGTCAGCTTTTTTGGGCTTAAGAAAACCGAATGGGGATTTACTCGCCTTAAGGAAAACAATGATGAGAAGATTTGTTTTTAGTGTACTGACAGGAGTTTTGTTCGCAATTATTACTAATTTGACCATGGGTCATCTGTCACCCCAGTTGCTGGCTCAGGGAGCACTTGACGGCACAAGAATTATGCCACTGGGGGATTCCATCACTGCTGGCTATCCTAATGAGGGTGGCTATCGGATCAAATTATGGAATACGGCGCTGGCAAATAATTGGAAGATTGATTTTGTCGGCTCCCAATCTAATGGCCCCGATAGCCTTGGGGATCAGAACCATGAGGGCCATTCGGGCGATCGCATCGATCAGATTGCCGCACTGCTGGATGATGTGCTTGCTACTTACAATCCGCAAATGATTCTATTGCACATCGGAACCAATGATGTGGTTCAGGATTATGACCTGATCAATGCACCCAGGCGACTGAAATCGCTGATCGAACAGATATTTCACTCTATTCCAACAGTACAGTTACTGGTTGCTCAGATCACGCCCTCTACCTCTGACAGGTTCAATGCCAGAATACAAACGTACAATGCAGCAATTCCAGACATCGTCAGCTTTGAGCAAGCGCAAGGATACAGCATCAAATTGGTGGACATGAATAGTGCACTGACAGATAGTGATCTCGTCGATAGCGTACATCCCACGCAGTACGGCTACGATAAGATGGCCGATGTGTGGGCCACGGCTATCCAGCCGTTACTGCCGTTGAGCCCATCTTAATCTGACCGCAGGGGGGCACTCAAGGCATGACGAAGCTACCTTGACCACACTTCGCTGATTCACGAGCATCTTTACAAAACTACAGATAATGTTACAATTCCCGGTGAATAGGGAAAGATGGAGTTGAGGAGTGAAGATCCTCAATGACAAGGTGCTAGACGACCAGCTTGCTTTACCAGAATTTGGGAAGAGAATTATGTCAGTCACAGGACTTATTCAAGGACTCAGTGCATTTCATGACAACTACTTCAATCATCATCGAGAGCTGTTTGAACAGCTATCCACTGGGCAGTCGCCGGAGGTTTTGTTCATTACTTGCTCCGATTCTCGCATTGATCCTTGTTTAATCACCCAAGCACAGCCAGGCGAACTCTTTGTGATGCGGAATGTGGGCAATATCATTCCTGCCTACGGAACAGTTGATAGCGCTGAAGGGGCAGGCATTGAATATGCTGTGCAGGGAGTGGGGATCAAAGATATCATTATCTGTGGACATTCACACTGTGGGGCAATGAAGGGATTACTGCAAATCGGTACCCTATCGGAGCAAATGCCACTCGTATACGACTGGTTAAAACGTCATGGTGAGGCTACCCGTCGTTTGGTGCTGGACAATTATGTGGGGCTTGAAGCTAAAAAGCTTTTGAAGATAACGATCGAGCAAAATATTTTGACGCAGATCAGGAATTTGGAAACTTATCCTTCAATTCGCTCCAAATTACACAGCGGGCAATTGAATCTCCATGCCTGGATTTACGAAATTGAGTCGGGGACGGTCTTTGCCTACCATGCCGAACTGCGACAATTTATTCTCCTGGAAAACCGTTCCTTTCCCCTCCCCGATCCATTAATCACATCCGTATCAGCGCCAATTTAATCGTGAAGTGCATTACCTATAAACCTATGTGGCTCCTGAGTATGCGTCCGCCTTGCTCAGGCAAGCCAAGTCCTGGTCTTAACGGTTACCATTTCTATTTGAGTAAAATGCACACCTATATCTCAATTGTACCTGATTAGACCGGGAAACGTTATAGGCCCAATCTTTATTAGTTATATTCCACCAAAGTCCAGTAAGCTTTATTTCCAGGAAACTTAGCGGCAACTTGAATTTTATCTGAACTTACAGGTACGTTTCCTACAAACGTACTGCCAGAACGAGTTAGTTTAATCCACTTGTTTGAAGATGCATTAATGACCTGTACTTCAAGCGCATTGGGAACTTTAATCTTGAAGTAAACTGCTCGTTCTGCGGACAAGTATTTATTCAAAGGGGCGTATAAATAACTATCTTCTTCTAAAAAAGTCGAAAAAAACCTGGGTAATTCTTCACCCGCATTACTGGAAATAATTTGATAGCTTACTGCTTGATGATATGCTCCCAAGACATTTTTACTCTTGCTAAATATTTCCAGTTCGGAATTACCAACTGGAGGAGATGCCGTCACGATAATATTATGCTTTTTTCTTTGAACGAAGGTATAATTATCGTTTAAATAGTTGGAGCCAGCTTTTAATCTGGAAATAGCAATTATATCTTCAGGAGCTGACAAGACAACTTGAAAACGACCGCTAGCCTGAATTATATGGTTGTGATGACTGACAAGGTGAAGTCTATCTTTAAAAAATTCAGGTGAGATTTCAGGTATTGTGTCAAACTGTTGTTTGGTATAATGCTTAGCTAATAGTTGCCACTCATTTTCAACAGGAAAATGGTCGAAAATAAATTGTTTAGGAGGAGTTGCAAAATAATATGGATTGAACTGCCGGTTAAATTGTCCGTTATTGATGTTGCCCGCACCCCAAGTCGGATCGATTAAATACCATTTATTATTAATCTTTACCACATTCCAAGCATGATTTATTTGAGTGGTGTTACCAACAACATAACCGTATCCCTTAGCATACCCGTCAACAACAACCACATCCAATCCCATAGCTTTAGCAAGAGCTTTGTAAAGGTTTGCATATCCTGAACACACGCCCCTGCGAGTTTGGAGAACCCCTTGTGGACTCAAATCTCCCTAGTTACCGCTTAGGTACGCCGGTAAGTCGTAGGCAATATTATAGGCAATCCAAGAATATATAATTCGAGCTTTTTCTGCTTTTGTATTGGCAGAACGGGATAAGAGAGAAGCTAATTCAAAAACTGAATTACCCTCATAACGAATAGAAGAAGCGTAGTTATCTATTTTAGTAAAATTTGTGTGTTTAAAATCAGAAAGTGAACCAATTGTAATAGAGTCTTTATTTTTGGTATTACCGTCATCTTCAAATATTTTATGTCTGATAGCATCTAAACTAACTGGACTAAAAGGGATATTCTTTGATAAGATGTTGTGGATAAAAGTAAAATTGGTTTTGAGAGAGAGGGAAGCAGATATAAAAATAAATCCAAGTATTAAAATTACTGAAAAGTTTGCTTTAGGAGCTTTAGGAGGTTTTTTGTTCTTACTTTGCCATTGTTGATACTCACGTTCCGTAGTCATCTATTTTTACCATAGGCAGATATTATTAATAGTTATTTTCTCCTAATAACACTTATAAAAGTACAGTAAAAATACGGAAGTTTAATTTTATTATAATGTGGCACCATTATCACCCCACGATTTCCGGCGTACTTTCATCAGCGACTTGTTAGACGCTGGCGCAGACATCGTGACGATGCACAAGTTACCAGGCTATGCGAATACTGGGACGACTGCTAAGTTGACAGGCGGGGTGAGGCGGCAAAACGTCGGGTTGTGAATTTGTTGGATATGCCCTACCTGAGGCGGTAGCGTCGCCACACGCCTAAATCTGAATGCTCAATGCGCTCGTCGCTGGTTGCGCTGCGTTATGGGAACAGCCCCAGTAATTTCACCGTTTTGCCAACCCAAAACTCCTTTTTTTATTAGTTGTTTTCTCGGATTACAGCCAGATATGAGAGCTATTACGATCAGCGTAAATGGTCACTCCCAGGAGTTGTAGTCATCTGGCTTGTCGAGTGCTGACATCTGGGGCAAGCACTGGTTAGTGTAGTTATAAATGAATGATCTCAATCGGTACTACGAAATCCTTGGACTTAAACCTGATGCCTCACAGGCGGAGGTCAAGCAAGCTTACCGAAAGCTGGTTAAAACTTTGCATCCAGATATTTTTCCTGATGCTCCTCAGCTAAAGCAGAAGGCAGAAGAGGAAATAAAAAAAATTAATGAAGCTTACGAAAAGGTAAAGTTTTGTCAAACAAATTATCTAGATATAAATGATAAGAACGGGATAACATCGACTCATTTATCTAATGCAGAAACATACTACACCCAGGGAATGGAGAATGCTAAAAGAGGAAAATATACCGAAGCAATTGAGAATTTCACTAAAGCAATTCGTTTCAATTCCAACCATGTCAAAGCATACAAATACCGAGGGCTTGCTTGCTCCAAACTTGGATACGAAAATAGAGCGCGCTCGGATTTGAAGAAAGCCACAAAGCTTGAGCTTAAACAGAGAAAAACAGAGCCTCAATCTGCATCGTCGTCAACGCCACCAAAACCGTCGCCAACGACCTCTTCACCTGCATCACCACACTCAACGTCGCCCTGGAAATGTGCGCACACCCTTACTGGTCATTCAAACTGGGTTTTTTCCATCGCTATCAGCCCCGATGGGCAGACTCTCGCTAGTGGCAGTTCCGACAAGACCATCAAGATTTGGCATCTGAGCACAGGGAAATTACTACACACTCTCACGGAGCATTCAGAATGGGTGCGGTCTGTTGTCTTCAGCCCGGATGGGCAGATTCTTGTTAGTGGCAGTGATGACAAGACCATCAAGATTTGGAATTTGGCTACAGGGCAATTGCTACGCACCCTTACGGGGCATTCAGCCCCGGTTTGGTCTGTTGCCATCAGTCCTGATGGACAGACCCTCGCCAGTGGCAGCCAGGATAAGACCATCAAGATTTGGAATTTGGCTACAGGGCAACGGCTGCACACCCCTATGGGACATTCCGACTCGGTTTATTCTGTTGCCATCAGTCCTGATGGACAGACCCTCGCCAGTGGCAGCCAGGATAAGACCATCAAGATTTGGCATCTGGGCATAGAGCAACTTCTGCACGTCCTTAAGGGACATTCAAACTGGGTTAATTCCGTCGCCTTCAGCCCGGATAGGCAGACAATAGCCAGTGGCAGTTATGACAAGACTATCAAGCTGTGGCAGCTACGCACCGGCAAGCAGTTGGCTACCCTTACAGGGCATCACAGCTATATTTGGTGCATCGCCTTCAGCCCGGATGGGGAGACTCTAGTGCAGCCCGGCAGAAGTAAGCCAGCAGCCACGAAAGGGGTGATAACTGGGGTAAACTTGGAGTAACCGGCATCATATTAACAGAGCAAGTAAGAAAACTTTAGTCCATGCCCAGTCCCCAA
>JAABUX010002751.1_pt1 | contig 24357 bp, 11 predicted proteins | sample 5561851 | NCBI WGS metagenome assembly JAABUX01 (sample SAMN10711883, study PRJNA513361) | rock metagenome | isolation source: Antarctica rocks | place: Antarctica: Victoria Land, Richard Nunatak red sandstone | collected 2016-01-03 | reverse complement strand
AACAGCCTCGGATGAGCCAGGTAGCCAACACAGGTCCCGGCGTTCCGGGCACGGCCGACGGTGCAGGTATGCGATGTCTGGGTGGAGCGTGCGGCGACAGCGGCCGACCTCGGGAGCGGCAACGAGCGATGAGGGCGGGGACGGAGGCGGCGCGGTAGCGCGCCGTGAGGAGCTGCTGAGGGGGCCGACAGCGCGTCAGCCCACCCTTTGTGGCAGGCCGGCCCACCCTTTGTGGCACGCCGCCCAACCTTTATGACAACGTACAGTGTGTGCTGAAGCGGTGTGGCCAGAACAGGGTCCTATCCCAAGGCGCAGCGCACGCGCTCCGCGATGTCCGTCAGTGACAGCAGGCACCCCTCCGCCCATGCCACCGCGAAGCCGGGCTCCCCTACTGTCGCGCGCACGGCCGCGGCGCTGAGGGAGGCGCTGTCATCCTGGCGGGTCGCCCACCTCGTTCCCGCGCCCTCGGATCGCGCCGCCGCCGCAGCGTACAAGCGGACCGCCAGCCCATCCTGTCCCTATGTGTGGAGCACAAGGGCCAGGCCACGGAGGCAGTCGGCCACGCCGACCACGCCCGCCTCCGCAGTCTGCCCTAAGGTCAGGACCTGACGATACCAATTGGCGGCCCATCCATCGTGACCTTGCTCCGCCCAGAAATCTCCCTGCGCACGCGCCACGCGCACCCCCACCGCGGCCTCGCCGCTCTCGCGCGCCCACTGCACGGCGGCCACCAAGTTGTCATGCTCCTGCTGCAACTGACGCGCCATCTCCGGCGTCGCGCTCTCGGCCAAGGCCACATAGTAGGCAGCGTGCCGCTGTCGCACGGCCGCGAGTTCCCCACGCCCCACAAGTTGCTCCAGTCCGTATGCGCGCACCGCTTCCAGCAATGCGACCCGCGTCTCCCCCTCCGCGCCCTCCCGTGGCTGGACCAGGCTCTGATCAACCAGCGCGGCCAAGCCCTCCACCACGTCTGACCCGTTGGCTCCGGCCACGACGCTCACCTGTCCTGGCCGAAAAGTCTATCCATACTGGCAATGGCAGTGACGCCAAATGGGTAGACTACGATGACAGCGCACCTGCGCTTGTGACACGTATTCGAGTAGACCTGGAGCACTATCTGATGTTTGACCGACTTGTCGACGGTCTCGCGGCACCCGTCCGCCGTGCTCCTCAGGCGCTGCGACGGCACCTCCTGGCCCTTACCAAGCCTGCTCCGACCACCCTCGCCGTCGCGACCCTCACCGACATGATGCGCAGCAAGCCCGCACTCATCCTCGAGAATGCGCTCCTCCGGCAGCAAGTGGTCATCCTGCAGCGGGGTGTCAAGCGCCCGCGCTGCACCTCCATCGACCGCAGGCTCCTGGTGTTGCTGGCCAGTCGCCTCCGTCCCTGGCGCCAGACCCTCCTGATCGTCCAGCCCGCTACCGTCCTGCGCGGGCACCGGCAGCTCTTTCGCCTCTGGTGGCAGCGGAAGACCCACGCCACAACACCGGCCCACCGGCCGGCCCTCGCGTCCGAGACGGTCGCCCTGATGCGCGACATGGCCGCCGCAAATCGCACCTGGGGTGCCGAGCGCATCAGGGGCGCGTTGCTCAAGCTGCACCTCCGTGTCGCCAAGTCCACCATTCAGAAGTCCATGCGCGACGCCTGCCCTCCCCCGCGCACCGGTCAGACCTGGGCGACCTTCCTGCGGAACCACGGGCACGCGATCTGGGCCGCCGACGTCCTGCCCCTCACCGACCTGCTCGTCCGGCCGCTCGACGCGTTCGTCCTGATCGACCTGGCCTCGCGTCGGGTGGTGCCTGTGGGCGTCACGCGCCATCCGACGGATGCCTGGGTCGCGCAACAGCTGCGGGAGGCGACGCCCTTCGCCCAGCGCCCTCGCTTCCTCATCCGGGATAATGACAGCACGTATGGTCCGGCTTTCTCTCGCGTTGCCACCGCTAGCGGCAGCGAGGAATGGCGCACGGCCTACCGGGCACCCAAAGAGAACGCGATCTGTGAGCGGTTCCTGGGCTCGGTCCGGCGCGCGTGTCTGGATCATCTCTTGGTCCTGAGTGAGCCCCACCTGTGCCGCATCTTGCAGGCGTCTGTGCGGTACTTCAACGACGACCGCCCGCATCAGGGACTGCAGCAACGGATGCCAACGGTGAGCGACGGGATGGCCTCAACGCTGGCCGACACGGGCCTTGTCCAAGCTGTGCCGGTTCTAGGCAGCTTGCACCATAGCTATCGGCGTGCAGCCTGATTCCCTGCCCAAACACGCGGACCTACTAATCGGCCAGGACAGAGGGAGGCGAAAGCGCGCGCCGAGGCCATCGTGCGCGAGCGGCCGCCAGCCGGGGCCAAGGACTGGAACGACGCGCTGCGCGCCGCGCCTGAGAGAATGGGGAGCTTGAGCCAGGAGGACGACCGGGCGCCAGGCCGTGGCCGCGGCCACGGCGGGCGCGACGAGCCTAGTCGCAGCTAGGCGGCACGGAGGTACCCGGCCGCCAGACGTCACCGTCCCGGAGCGGATCAGGGCACGAGCGGGGATACACCACCGTCGGGTGTCCAGGGGGCGCCCACCGGCGCATCGCCGCGCCCGGTCTCTCGTGCCGGTCCCGCGCGCGTCCCCTGGACAGAAACCGAGAGCCGCGACAGGATTCTGCCGCGGCTCTCGCGTGTGTGCGACGACGAAGTGGCGCCAGTTAAACCGAGGTGAACTCAACCGAACTGAGCCGAAACTCAGCAGAACCAAGCCGTGCCATGTGCCCACCGAATCCGGCGGACCCGTGCCAAAGCGCGCCAGGCAAAGCCTGCCACGCCCTCCCAAACCATACCAGAACCGAACCGCAGCGCCGTGTCTGCACACCCCCCAGTATACCACCCGCCGCGCCTCCCTACGTGCGGAAAGCCCCGCACGGGCAGGGCTCGTGAATTATCGGCCAACGACGTATCTACTGGGACCGCTGTCGCTGGCCATGAGATGTGGTTCTCCGGCGGTTCTGGTGATGCTGTGTGGCGGGAAGGTTTGGACCATCATGGCCAGGAATAGCAAGACCTGCTGCTATGAATCAAAGGTAAACCAGGGTCAGACCAGAGAATGCTCAAGTTGGGAGCACACGTCCCTGACACATCAAACGAGGGGCAAAGCGCGGCGTACATGGGTGCAACGCGACGAGAGATTGGAAACAGAGCTTATCTCGTCTTTCATGCAGGGCCTCGTCAATACGTCGGCCTGTCCCCAATTGCAGCGATTTCCCTCGTTGCTAGCTCACAGCTGTAAGACATCACATTCGCTGATATTGGTGGCGAAGTCGGTGAGGAACCGGGCAAGGGCGAATAAGCACGTCCGACACGCCCCTTTCAGCGCCGCTTCTAGCCCCGAACAGGTCATTATCCGCATAAGCAGAGGGTTGCCGGACTTCGCCACCAATATCATTCGCTGAGCCAAAAGCACAGCTGAGGCAGGCAAAAAACCGCACGATCATTGAGCCGACACCGCACAATAAATGAGCCTGTAAGATTTCACTCATCCTGAGCCGGTCCTACACTCACCCGTTGGCTTTGTTTCACACGAGTTGGGCAGGATTTTTCACACCAGTTGGGCCGATCCGCACGCGGCAGATGGGCGTGGCGAGGGGAATGACACCTCATCTCTGGCCGTTGGGAAGAGTGGCGCAGGATGAGTGATAATGTCCGCTCAGCTTAAGTGATAAACGGCCCAACACGAGTGAAATCTTACACCACGTCACGCGGATTCTGGCCGCAAGCGCGCTGCCCCTTTCAAGCGCCTATGACGACGCCGTCGGAGCGGCGCTGGAGGGGTGACCTCACCATGACTCAGCGATACCCCTTTGGGTTCATCACCGGTCGCCTGCGCCTGCGCCACGCGATCTTTCCCTGCTCGCTTGGCCTCATATAATGCCGCATCGGCCCGGCGCACGACATCCTCGACGACGCGATCGTCGGGGCGCACCGCTGCCACGCCAATACTCACGGTCAACGGGACAGGGCGCCCCGCGATGTCCAGGCGCTCCTGCCGCACCGCATCTCTGAGATGCGCCGCCGCGGTCAACGCGCCCGCGGTCGTGGTCCGCGTCAGCATAACGAGGAACTCTTCACCCCCATACCGGCCGATCTGATCGGAGGCACGGATCGAGCGACTCATCGCGCCGGCCACGGCGCGCAGGACACGATCCCCCTCCACGTGTCCGTAACGATCGTTGAAGGTCTTGAAATTGTCGATGTCGATCACCAGGATCGTGAAGGCGTCATCGTAGCGGTGGTAGCGCGCCAGTTCGACCGCCGCGCTCTCCAGAATCGTGCGGCGGTTCGGGACGCCGGTCAGCGCATCTTCCCGTGCCAGCTTATCCAGCGCCTCGTTGGCGTCACGGAGTTTGTGGTTCATGGTCTGGGCCGCCTGTTCCTGCTCGACCAGGCGCACATAGAGGTAGGTGATCTCGTAGAGCAGCGCGCACAGCACGATGCCCGCCTCCAGCAGGCTATTGACGCGCGCCATGTACCAGCCGATGCTGTAGCGACTGCCGGCGGATATTGTCAGGACCACATCGAGCAGGCTGGCCAGCGTCGCCAGGCTGAGCCAGAGGGGGGCCATGGTCTGATCGCGCGTGCGCAGCAGCAGGCCGACGCCAGCCACGGCGCTCAGTCCCCAGGTGGCGAGGCCCACGACCGAGGCAAGGGAAAACAAGGCGGTATAGTGGCCGCCCTGGATTAGAACGGGCAACCACCCCTGCCCGACGATGGCGACGCAGGTCAGGACGAGGATCGCGCCGGGAATGACGACACAGAGGAGCGCCGTCAGCCTCCGCGCGTCCCGCGCGGAGAGGCGCACATCGCCGTAGCGGCGATCTACCCACAGGTACGTCAGTAGCCCCAGCGGGAACCCAGCGTGCCAGCACACCCAGAGCCAAATCGCCGTCTGAGTCCCCGCGTGCAATAAGCCGCCAGCGGCAAACACATGGGGAAAGGTCAGCAGGTAGGGCACGATGATGAGGCTGGAATACAGATACGTGCCCGCCAATGCCGCGAGTGCCGGCTGTCGCGTACACAGGAACTGTCCAAAGAAGAGGTAGGCGGTCAGCGCGTCGGCCGCGACCGCGAGGACGGCCCAGGTCGGCAGGAAAGCAGGGCTCACCGGACCCGGTAGGTGGGCCACCGGCAGGGTTACCCCGGCCGCGAGCGTGAGCGCGATGGCCACGGCGAGGGCGACGCGTCGGTGGACGGGCGTCGTCGCGACGCTGGTGAGGCTCTGCGTGGGGGATGGCAAGCGCCCGGGCCGTCGTCTCATCGTCATCACTCCGGTTGTCATCAGGCGACCGCCCAGGGCGCTTCGCGCAGCCAGCGGACGAGCGCGTCCGGGGGCAGGGGGCGACTGAGGTAGTAGCCCTGCGCCACGTCGCAGCCCATCCCCACGAGCAACTCCCACGTCGCCCGGTCCTCAATGCCCTCAGCTACCACCCGCAGCCCCAGCGCGTGCCCCAGCCCCACCGTCGAGGCCACGATCGCCCCGTCGGTCTCGTTCGCCGCCATCTCGCGCACAAAGCCCTTGTCGATCTTGAGCTCGTCCACCGGCAACCGCTTGAGATAGGCCAGACTGGAGTAGCCGGAGCCGAAGTCGTCCACCGCCAGGCGCACACCCAGCGTCGCCAGGCGCGCCAGCACGTCCATAGTGCGGTCCGTGTCCGCCATCAGCGCGCTCTCCGTCAGTTCCAGGCGCAGCCAGGCCGGTGACAGCCCGTGGTCCCGAAGCAGAGCGACCACGCGGTCGGGCAGCGCCGGGTCGTGCAGGTTCCACATCGAGAGGTTGACGGAGACGCCGAGTAGGAGGCCCGCGCGCTGCCACTCCCGGGCCTGGCGGATCGCTTCCGCGAGCACCCACTCGGTCAGGGGCGCGATCAAGCCGGTCTGCTCGGCGAGCGGGATGAACGCATCGGGAGGGATAAGGCCCCGCTCCGGGTGGGGCCAGCGCACCAGGGCTTCGACGCCACAGACGCGGCCCGAGGCCAGATCGACCTGCGGCTGGTAGTGCAGCGCGAGCGCGCCCTGCTCGATCGCGTCGCGCAGGGCGCCGATGAGGGCCAGGCGCTCCGGGCTGTGTTGGTCCTGCGCCGGCTCGTAGAGGGCCTGGCCCCGTCGCCCGCGCTTGGCCGCGTACATGGCCACGTCCGCCCAGCGCAGGAGGGTCGTCCCGTCCGCGCCATGGGTGGGGGCCAGCGCGATGCCGACGCTCGCGCCCACCCGCAGCATCTGCCCGTCGACGGTGAGGGGCTCGTCCAGCGCGGCGCGGATGGCCTGTGCGACCCGCACGGCGCCCGCCGCGTCGGCGCCCGGCAGGAGCACGGCGAACTCGTCGCCGCCCAGGCGGGCGATGGTGTCGTCCGCACGGACCACCCCGCGGAGCCGGTCGGCCGCGCCGCACAGGAGGGCGTCGCCGCACTGGTGACCGAACGCGTCGTTGATCTCCTTGAAGTGGTCGAGGTCGAGCAGCAGCAGGGCGAGCGGCGCGGGGACGTCGGGCGCGTCGCCGAGCGCCGCGGCAATGCGCTCGTGCAAGCGGGCGCGGTTGGGCAGGTCGGTCAGGCTGTCGTGCCAGGCCTGGCGCTGCAGGCGCTCCTCGGCGCGCCGCTGCTCGGTGACATCCTCGACGTGTTGCATGATGAGGTCAGGCGCGACCGGGACCCACGTCTCGACGATGTCGCGCGGGTCGGGGTGCGCGGGCAAGCGCCACGTCCGTTCCCCACGCACGATTTCTCCCGCGCGCGCGCAGCGCTCCAGCATCTCCCGCGCGTCCGGCACGGTGGCGAAGAGGTCCGTCGCGGGTTGGCCCAGGCGCGCGCGCAGCGCACCGCTTGTGAGCACGTCGGCGGCGGCGTTGCAGTCCGCGAAGGTCCAGTCGTCGTCGATCCAGCGCCACGTGAAGGTGGGGAGGGGAAAGCCCCGATACTGGGCCTGGAAGCGTTCCTCGCCCGCCCGCAGCGCCTCCTCCGCCGCGCGGAGGTCGGTGATGTCGCGGGAGATACCCACGAGGCCGGCGATCTGCCCGTCGCGCATGATCGGCATTTTGGTGCTCAGGATCCACCGCTGGCCCTGTCCGCGGGCCGATTGATCCTCCAGCCTGTTGACCAGGGGCTGCCCACTGTCCAGGACCTGCCGGTCGTCCGCGTACATCTCGCGCGCCAGCTCGGGCGGGAAATAGTCGAAGTCGGTCCGCCCCACGACCGCGTCGGGCGTGTCCGCGCCGAGCAGGTGCGCTTGGGCGCGATTGACACGGACAAAGCGCGCCGCGGCGTCCTTGAAGTAGATGGTGTCCGGCGCCGTATCCATCAGCGTTTGCAACAGGTCGCGCTCGTGGATCAGCGCCGCCTCCGCCCGCTTGCGCACGGTGATATCGGCCACCGTGGCCAATGCTCCGACATAGCGCCCGTCCACCTCTCTGAGGGGATTGGCCGCGAGGCGTGCCCACAGGACCGCGCCATCCTTGCGCCGGTACGCCACATCCACCTCACCCGCCTCGCCCCGTCGCCGCCGCTCCAGGCCGGCCTGGGCGGCAGCCTGACCGTCCTCGGCCACGAAGGCAAAGAGAGGCTGGCCCAGCATCTCGGCGACGGTGTAGCCCAGCATGTCCGCCATGCGCTGGTTGACGAAGGTCGTGCGATCGTCCGCATCGAGCTGCCAGATGCCCTCCTGGGTCGTCTCGACGATCGTCCGGTACCGCGCCTCGCTGCGGCGCAACTCTTCCTCGGTGTGCTTGCGCAGGGTGATATCCTGGGCGAGCACAAGGCCCGCCGCCCGCCCGGCGAACGTCAGTGCGTGCGCGGTGATCGCCACATCAATGTGGCGCCCATCCTTGGTTTGGTGACGCCACACGCCCGCATCGTGTAGGCCGCAGGGGCGTCGGCCGACCGTCGCTTTCAGGGCGGTCACGTCCTCGGGCGGCCGGATGTCGCTAATCCGCAGGGCCAGGAACTCGTCGCGCGTATAGCCGTAGTGGTCAACGGCCGCGTCGTTGACCTCCAGGAAGCGCAGGGTGACGACATCGTAGACCCACATCGGCTGGGGGTTGGCGTGAAAGAGCAGCCGGAAGTCTTCCTCCCGGCGCTCCAACTCCTCTTGCGCCAGGACGCGGGCCGTGACGTTGTGGTGGGATACCACCACGCGCCCCGGCCCCTCGCCCGCGAACGGGGCCGCCTCCATCGTGAACCAGCGCCGCTCGGTGGGGGAGTGGCAGGGATACTCCAGGGCGAACGACGCGGCCCGCCCGCGCAGCACGTCCGTGATCCCACGGACGGCCTGTCTCCCCTGCTCCTCGCCCGTCGCCGCCGCCGCCGCGCACACGCTCACGTAATTCTGACCGATCCCCACCGCGTCCTCCCTCGCGCCATTGGCGGCGGCGAACCGGCGCCAGGCCGCGTTCACGGCCAGGATGACGCCCGCGCCGTCGAGGATCGCGATGTGCTCGGGCAGGGCGTCGAGCGTGGCGAGCGCGAACTGCTCGCTCGCGCGCAGGCGCTCGATGGCCACGTCCGTCTCGGCCAGGGCCTGATCGCGCTGGGCCAGGTGCTGCTCCTGCGCGCGCGCGTAGCGCAACGCCCGCTCCAGTTCCGTCGCCGTGACCTCGCCCTTGACGAGGTAGTCAGCGGCGCCGGCCTCCATCGCCGCCACGTCCACCCGCGCATCGCCCTGCCCGGTGAGCAGGATGATGGGCGCCCGGCACCCTTCGCGCCGTAGGGCGCGCAGCAGATCGAGGCCGCTCTCCGCTCCCAGCCGATAGTCGATCAGGTAGGCGCCGTGCCGCCGCTCGGCCACCGCGGCCAGGCCGGCCTGGAACGTCGTGACCCGGTCCAGCGCGTAGGCCCCGTCCGGAATCTCGGCCAGCAGGTCGCGCGTGAGCACGTAGTCATCGTCATCATCCTCGACGAGCAAGACACGCGTCACCGGGATGCCCATGGACGCTCCTCGCGCCCCGGTGGCAATTGGACGATCTCGAACCAGTACTGTCCCAGGCCGCGCATCACCTCGACCAGGGCGGTAAAGGTCACCGGCTTGGTGATGAACGAGCTGGCGCCGAGATCATAGCTGCGATAGATGTCCTCCTCGGCCTGCGAGGTGGTCAGCACCACGACCGGGATGCGCCGCAACGTGGCGTCCGCTTTGATGCGCTCGAGGGCCTCCCGCCCGTCCATGCGCGGCATGTTCAGGTCGAGCAGGATCACGCCGGGACGCGGAGCCGTCCCCGCCGCGGCGTACGGGCCACGCTGGAAGAGGTAGTCGAGCAGGGCCTCGCCGTCATGCACGAGCCGCAGATCATTGGACAGGCGGCTTTCCTGGAGGGCGTCCTGGGTCAATAGGCAGTCGTCGAGGTCGTCGTCGGCGAGCAGAATCGTGATGGGCGCGCGACGGGCGCTCATATGGTCTCATCTCCTTGTGATTGGTGGTGTGCCGCCGTGTATGACAACTCCAGTGACAACAGGGCGCTCATGAGGGCTCATCTCCTTGTGATTGGTGGAGTGGCAGCGTGACGCGGAGGGTCGCGCCCTGCCCCGGCGCGCCGGTCGCGGTGATGTGGCCGCCGTGCCGTTCGGCGATCTGGCGGCAGAGGGCGAGGCCGATGCCCGTGCCCTCGTAGGCGCTGCGCCCGTGCAGGCGCTTGAACACCTCGAAAATGCGCTCGGCGTGCCGTGGCTCGAACCCGATCCCGTTGTCGCGCACCGTGAGATGGAGCTAGGCGGCGGGAGCGACGCCCATGGTAGGGCCGGTCTCCTCGGCCTCGGCGTCCTCCGAAGGACAAAGCGTGGCCGAGATGGTGACGACCGGGGGCGACTCGGGGCGCCGGAACTTGAGCGCGTTGCTGATCAGGTTCTGCAGGAGTTGGCGCAGGCGCAGGGGATCGCCCTCGATGGTCGGTAGGGGACCCACCGCGACCCGGCCTCCACTCCGCGCGACCTGTGTCTCCAGGTCGGAGAGGACGGCGCGCGTGAGTGCGGCGAGATCGACGGGCATGGCGGACGGAGGAGCGGCGGACACACGAGCGTAGGCCAGCAGGTCGTTGATCAAGACCTGCATGCGGGCGGCGGCGTGCTGCATGCGGTCGAGATAATCGGCGCCGACCGGGCTCAAGGCCGCGCCGTCGACGCTCTTGAGCCGGTCGCCGAAGGTGCGGATCTTGCGCAGCGGCTCTTGCAGGTCATGGGAGGCCACGGAGGCGAACTGCTCCAACTCGCGGTTCGAGCGCGCGAGGTCGCGATTAGTCTGGACCTGCGTCGCGGCCCCTGGGCCGGGCGCGGCGTGCGGCATCGCGCGCACGTCCTCGTCCTCGTCGAGCAGCAGGGCCGTGGCCCCGATGATGGCTCCGGCGCGATCCGTGACCGCCGCGGCCTGCATGCGCACCATCCGCCGCGGCACGCCCTCGCCAGGAGCCCAGACGGCGCGGTCGGCCAGGGGGACCGGCTCTCCAGCCAGAGCCCGCGCGAGCAGGGCGGACACATGCGCGTGGGGGGCGCTGGACCCGGCAGGCGACGGCGTGTCGGCGGCGCCCACCCCGCAGCCAAAGCGCGCCGCCGCCTCATTGATCAGCGTGATCTGGCCGCACGCATCGACGGCGATGAGGCCGCAGGGGAGCTGCTCCAGCACCAGGGCAAGGTCCTCTGCCGGTGCGCGTGACGTGGGGGCGAGCGGCCCATCCCGCGGGTCGGCCTCCCCGAGGCGGGCGACGGGGTCGGGCGCGACAGGGGGACGATCGACGGCCGTGGCGACAGCGCGGCGCGCTATCGCCTCCTCGGGCGCAGCGGCCTGCCGTGCCGTGGGCGAGGGGTGCGCGAGACGCCGGGCATAGCGATCCACCTCAGCCGGCGCGAACTGCAGCCAGCCCCCCGGTGTCCGCCGCGTCGTGACGAGGTCGCCCCGCTGGGCCGCGCGCCGCAGCGTCCAACGCGAGATGCTCAGTTGGTGCGCGACCTGCCCGACCGTAAGATAGGTGCTACCCATCACTCCCCCCTCTCGACCGTTTCCCTGTGAGAGGCAAGTATCACCCACCTGCCCCGTTTGCACCATCCCCCATTCGGACGACGACGGGCCCCGTAGGATGACGCAGGTAGTCAGCACGGGATGCGTCAGGACTCAGAATCAGTGATGGTCGATAGCCAGTCGATCGGGTATCCTTCTCCTTTTACAGCGGTGCATGGAGGAGGGAACGATGGCCTGCCCGTATTGCCAGGGGGACGCGACGCAGGTGCTGGACCAGACGACGGCGTTGGGGTATTGTCTGTTCCGCTGCCGCCCCTGCCGGCGCACTTTCAACGAGCGCACGGGCACACCCTTCAACCGGCTTTGGCTCCTTTGAGGCAGCGGCCCGCTTCTGCTCCGCCCACGACGAATTGCGTGACCACCTCCGCTATCGCCACCACCTGAACGAGACGGTGTCCTTGGGCGATCAGAGGCTCCTGTTCCAAGAGCGGTGGGGCGAGGTGTGCGCGTTGCTGCAGGCCGCGTAGCCCCGATCGGAGCGGGGACACGACGACCTGATGCGCGCCAGAGCGTGTGTGCGTTCCGAGTCCTGACGCTTCCGTTTTCACTGCGGAGTGCGGCATCGGAATGCCCAGAATGCCTCTAACACGGGCAGCTTGTCGGCCTTGACAAGGCGATTGTATCTGCGTGCGAAATCCAGACTTAGAGATAAGAGGCGCGCGAGGCCAGGCCCGCGCGCTGGTGTGCCCTACAAGGGTAGGCTGAGTGCTATGGACCATTAAGGCGACGGCGCCCGCTGCCCGCAACTCGCCTCGAAGCTGGCAAGGTCCAGATCCGTGCGCGGCAAATAGGGCATGCCATAGTAGGTGAGCCCGGCCTCCACCGCGGGGGCGCCGTAGCCCCGTAGTACAACGGAGTGGGTCCGCGCGGCCCACTCCGCCAGTGTTGGCAGGGCGGGCAGCCGCGTCGGCGCGGCTGCGGCGAGGATGGTCGCGAGGGTGGCGGCGTCCAGGATGCGCGTGACGGCCTGCTGGCCGAAGCGATGGTGCAGGAAAATGGCCACTCCCCAGTTGTTCGCCCCCGCCGCGAAGACCGGGCCGATCTCCAACCCCGTCAGCGGCGCGTAATAGTCCAGCCAACGGAGCACCGCCTTCTGGCTCCCTGCCACGTCCGCCACGTTCAGTGGGGTCACGGCCACGGCCTGCTTGAGAGAGGCAGGCACGGTCTCGCCGCGCAGGGCATACCAGAGCGCCCGCGACAGCGGGAGGACGGTCGTCGTGCCGCGCCCCTTTGCGCCGTAGAACCGGATCATCAGGCGCGAAGGGAACGATGTCGCCCAGCGCGCCGGGCGCACGCGCACGCTCGTGCCCACGGTGAGCCGCCCGAACCACGGGTCGCGCGCGTCTACGCTGCTATCGTGGACGGAGAGACGCCATGTGCCCGGCTCGGTCCCGAAGTAGGCCCGATACGACAGGGCGCCCGCCCCGTCGGCGGTCTCCGCGACCGGCAGGTAGCGCGGCAGACCGCCGATCACGTCTTGCGGCTCCAGGTAGCCGAGCTGGTTGGGGGTCAGGGAACACAGGACGGCTCCGAGGCCGGAGACGTGCGCCCGGACGCCCATGCCGGCGACCGGCAGGCCGAAAGGGGTGAGGCCGCGGACCGTCACGGTCACGGCCTGCACGCCGTCGGCCACGACGGAGGGGCTCCCGGCGACGATTTGCAGGTGGTTGTAGCCGATGATGCGCGCCGTCGCCACGCCGCGCACCGAGAGGGACCGCGCGAGGGGTCGGAACCACTGGTTGGCCGCCGGCGTGCCCGCGTCCAGGCGGGTGCGATACAACCCCGACGGCAACAGCCCGACCGCGAAGCCGTTGCTATCGGAGGTGAGCGTGGCGCTGATCGGCCCGTTCGCGCGCACCGCGAGGCCGGCGTAGGGATTGCCCGAGACATCGGTGACGCGCGTCTCGAGCACCGCTTGCGACCGCGGGATCACGGCATAGAAGTCGCCCGACGCCACCAGGCCCAGGGTGGTCGTGATCGTCAAGCGCCCATCCTGCCACTGATAGAGTGGTGTCGCCGGCGGCAAGGGCCAGCTGCAGCGCGTCGCGCCGGGTCGGCAGTGCCCCGGCGGCGCCCCAGCGGTGGTCCAGATGGCGCCGACGTAGCACGAGAGGATGCGGCACTCGGCGGTGGTGACGTGTACGTCGGCGGTCACCGTCTCGCCGGGGTGATAGTAATGGCGGGAGTACGCGAAGCTGACCGGCGCGGTGGCGGCATAGTACGGCGTGGCGCCCAACTGGCCCACCGCGACCGGCGTGGCGGTGGGCACGGGCGTGGTGGGCACGGGCGTGGTGGTGGGCACGGGCGTGGTGGTGGGCACGGGCGTGGCGGTGGACGCCAGGGTCAGGGACGGCGCCAGGGCAGCGCCGGTCGCCGGCGTCCCGGCCGCCAACCCGCCACTCCAGGGCAGCGCGGACGCGATCAGGCCGGCCGCCAGGACAAGAGGGAGCCACCGGCTCCGGGATAGAGGATTGGACATCGACGTTATCTCCTTCCGTCCGCGCATCCGCGCGACGACGAGGCGGCGCGCTACGACGAGGCGGCGCGCGTGGTACAGGTGGCGTCGAAGGCGGCCAGGCCGGCGTCGTCGGCTGGCAAGTAGGGCAGCCCGTCGACGTAGGTGAGGCCCTGCTCCGCGACGGGGGAGGCATAGTCGACCAGCGACGCTCCCCCGACGATCTGCTGCTCCCATTGCCCGCGCGTTGGCAGCTTCACGGTCAGATCGGCCGTCTCCACGTTGTACGTCTGGAGAGCCTGCGCCGTTTGCATATCCAGCACCCGCGTCGTCGCGTCGTCGGAGGGGTGGTCCCGCGCGAAGATCAGCACTCCCGGATGCGCCCCTGCCGTGATCGGGGCGAGCCCGAAGCCATCGAACAGCTTGGACTGCTCGATGGCGCGGAGCAGGACCTTCTGGGCGTCGCCGCCCGCCCCACCCAGCGTCAGGGGCGTCGGGGGGAACGTGTCCTTGGTCAGTCCCTGGACGATGGCCGCGAGGGCGCCGTCCAGGGACAAACGGCGGTCAACCGTCCGGTTGAGGCGGTGATCCTGCACCGTGAAGATACGCGTGAACGAGGGACTGGCGCCCCCGGCGACCGTGGCATCGACCGACGAGTACGCGCTCACGTCGCTGGGGCCGTTGCGGCTTGTGACGCCCGGGTCGTCGGCGCTGAACGTCAGCGCGCCGGGGGCGGCGCCGAAGTACACTTTGTACGTGAGCGTGCCCTTGCTGTCGGTGGATTGCATGACCGGCAGGTAGAGGGGGCCTCCGGCGTTGAGCGCGTCGGGCTCGATCCGGCCCGGTTGGGCGCCGGCGGGCGCGCAGACGACCGCCTGCGCGTGGCTCCCGCTCGCCGGGGCGACGTAGATCTTCAACGGGTGGTTGGCGACCGGCTGCTCCGTGGGGCCGATGGCGCGCACGGTCAGCAGCGCGGTCTCCATGCCGCTGTCGCCAACCGTCGTGTGGTCGAGACTGATCGCGGTGTGGATTTTGCCGACGAAATCGACGACGATGGATGAGGTGTCGTCACCCACGCTCACCGCCTTGAACTGCGGGGCGAAATACCGCGCCGTCTCCGCGCCCTGGCGCACCGACACGTAGTAGTCGCCGGTGCGCACGAGGCGATAGTAATAACCGGCGGCGTCGGTCGTGAGGATCGGCCCTTTCGTCCGCCCGTCGATCCTGACGCGCACCCCGGCGAGGCGCTCGCCCGCGGTGTCGGTCACGTGCCCCTCGATGGCGTGGATGTCTTTCCCGGCCACCGCGTAGAAGTCGCCCGAGATGTAGTCGTTCATCGAGCCCGTCGCGCTCAACTGGGCGCCCAGGTCGAGCGACCAGCCGCCCGTCGGCGCCACGGCTTTCCAGCGGCACGTCGTGGTCCCCTGCACCGGCGCATCAGCGTTGTTCTGGACCGACTGGGGTCCGTCGCATCCGATCAACCTCAAGCCCCGGCCCGCCGCGTGCAGGGTGCCGCTGTACTCGGCGGGATGCGAGCCGTGCCCGAACGTCGGGAACCCATACGTCATCCTGCCGGTCACGACATCGCCCTTGTGGAGGAGGTGATGGTCGAGCGAGAAATCGAGGTACCCCGGTTTGTAGTAACAGGGTTGCACCGGTTGATCAATGTTGCACACGGTGGGGGGAGGACCAGGGTCGTCCGGGCCGGCCGCCGCGCCCACCGGCGCCACGACGGCCGCGCCCAGGACGCCCAGGGTGATGCAGACGGCGACGCTTAGACCGCTCCGCGCCGCCCGCCCACTGGCGCGGGGCACACTATCTCGTCCTTGATCGTTCCTCAACATTGTATCCTCTCTTCTCCAAGCTACGCAGAGGAAGGGGAAAAGGGCGGTCTCACACCTTTTCCGCCTGCCTACGCCAGCAGTGCCGTCAGCGGTTGTACTAGATCTTCCGAGCCGTCGTAGAGGCAGGCGTGAGCGGCTATCGCTCAGGCGCGCCGCCCCCACGGATGTTGGTCACAATCCTACCGGGCGGCAAGCGATATCACTCCCAAAATGGGCGCCGCCACCGCCTCCTCCGGGAGAAGCGCTACCGCTGCAGCCCCCGCCGCAATAATAGGCGCCGCCACCTCTACGTCCGTTGCAACGACCTCCGTGGTTACCGCGGCGGCCTCCACTAACGCCGGTCCATCTATCTCTATTTCCGTCGCGACCGCCTGGGCAGCTTGCGCCGCTACTGCCCTGGCATTCTGAAAGTTCCTCTGTATCAGGTCAAGGCCGTCTGATGCGACTTGCCTCGCCCTGAAGTCGGCGGCGCTCATGGTGGCCCTGAGTTTTTGCGCGCTTTCTTGCGCCAATTGCACCCCCTCCTCTGCCGCCGCCTTGAGACCCTGAAAATCCGGTCCGCGGTAGTAGTTGGGGTTCGGCGTGTTTGACGTGTTCGTCGCATTGATGGCGTTGACGATGGAGTAGCCGAGGCCAGGGATGATGCTGATGGAGCCTATGCCGGCCATAAGGGGAGTTCCGCCCAGTCCGCTCGCGTCGCGGCCGTTGACCGGGTCGTCGCCCGCGTAGACGTACAGGTTGGTCTGACCGCCGTCGAAGAGCAGAGGATCGCGCGCCGTCCAGCGTCCCGTCCGCGGGTCGTAGTCGCGTGCGCCGTCGTGGACAAGCCCCGTCTGTCGGTCATACAGGCCGCCGGCGAACCCAAAGGGCTGGAAGCCTGGGTTCGTATCGGTGACCACGGCGCCAAACGCGTCGTAGTCCATGCGCTGCGCGATCTGTCCCGTGGCCACGTCGACGACGAGGCGCGGGCTGCCCAATGCATCGCTGATGATGCGATAGGTGGCGCCGCCCTTGACCATGTAGGCGGCCGCCCCGCGGTTCCCCGCGTAGACGAAGCGGCTCACCACGTTGCCGGCGCCGTCCAACTCCGCGGCGGGCCGTAGCGGATTGAGGCCGTAGAGGAAGCCCTGCACGGGAACGCCGTCGACCTGTTTTCCGATCCGCCGGTTGAGCCCGTCGACGGTATAATCGATCCGCGTCCCGTCCGGCAGGATCACCCGGACGAGGTTGCCCGGCGCGTCGTAGCTGTACGTGGTCGCCGCGCCGGTCGTCGTGTCGGTCATGCTCTGGATGTCGCCGTTGGCCGTGGAGGCGTAGGCCGTCGCGCCGGCCTGCACGAGGCGGTCCCGCGCGTCGTAGGTGGACGTCACCGTGCCGCTGGCCGGGGTGGTCAGGCTGACCCGGTTGTCGTTGGTGTCGTAGCCGTACTGGGCGACGGTGCTTCCGTCGAGGTCGACTCCGACGAGGCGCCCGGCGACATCGTAGTGGTAGCCGTAGGTGTGCGTGACGCCGCCGATGGTTTCCGTCCTCCCCGTGATGCGGCCCAGCAAGTCGTACGTGTAGGCATCGGACAACAACCCGGTCGAGTTGGCTTGCGCGTCATAGTGCGAGAGGTCCCCGAACGTATCGTAGCCCAGGGCGTCGACCACCGTCCCGAGGGTGGAGCTGATCGGCCGGCCGGTCTGGGGATCGCGCCCCAGGCTCAGGCCGCCGGCCTGGATCAGCGCGCTGTCCTGATCGTAGCTGAAGCCCACCGCGGCGACGCCGTTCACGCTCTCCGCGGCCAGGCGCAGGTTATTGTCGTAGCCATAACCGACAGAGCCCGTGGCGACGCCCGTCGCGCTGACGAGGGTCGTCAAGCTGCCATCGTAACCGTAGCCCAGCGTGCCGCCGTCGGGGGCGGTGATCGTGCTCAGGCGACCCGTCGCCGGGTCGTAGCCGTAGGTCGTCTGGCCGTCGGGGGTGGTGATCGTGCGCGGCCGCCCCGCGCCGTCGTACTCCAGGCCGACCGTGCGTCCATCGGCCCGTGTAACGCCCGTAAAATGCCCTTCGGCGTTATACGTGCTGTGCGTCGCGGTGATGGCCTGCTCGGCGGCGAGGGCCGGGGGAACGTAGTCCTGCCGCGCGTCGAGCGCATTGTAGGTGAAGGTATGCGCGGCCCGGCCCGGCGGCGTGATCGCGGTCAGGTTGCCGCTGGCGTCATACCTGAAGCCGACCTGACGCCCGTCCCGCAGCGTCTGTGTGATGACCCGACCGGCCGCGTCGTGGGCAAAGCTCTCCGTATGACCGAGAGGGTCGGTGACGCCCGCCAGACGCCCCTGGTCATCGTAGGTAAAGGTGTAGGCCCGCGTCGCCTGCACGGTCGTGGACAGGCGTCCGCGGCTGTCATAGGTCGAGCGGAGGGGCGGCAAACCGGGTATCTGTTGCTCAATCACTTTGTTGCGGTCGCCATAGAAGATCGCGCTGGTGCGGCCCTGCGGCGACATCCTGGTGCTCATCCGCCGCGCGCCGTTGTAGACGGTGGACGCGGTCGAGCCATTCAGCGTCGCCGTGCTCGTCACGTCGACGACGCTCAGGAGGTTGCCCGGATCGGCCAGAGTCAGCGTCTGGGTGTACGTCGCGAGAGAGACCACGCCGCCGGGCGTGCTCAGACGCGAGAGAACCACGAGCGGCGCCTGCATCCCGAAGCGCGGGTCGGGGCCGAGCACACTAGTGATGGTCGTGCCGTTGGGCTCCGTCTGTGTAGAACTGCCGTCGGCGCGCGTGACGGCGCCATGCCCCAGCCCATCGGGACCGATGTTGACGCGCTGCTGGCTGCCGTCGGAGAAGTCCTGTACCGCATAGGTGCTGATCTGATTCATCGGCGTGGTCAGCGTGACCGCGTACCTGTTCGCGGCGTCCGCGGAACGCGCGAGCGTGTAGGCGCCGCCGGTCGGGAGTTGATCCCGCACCAGACGCCCCAGGTCGTCGTAGCCGAAGTAGTAGCTCCGGCCCTGGGGATCGGTCCGGCTCGTCAGCAGGCCATCAGGCGTCGAGGCGAACGCCGTCGTCTGGCTCAGCGGGTTCGTCACGCTGGCCAGGAAGCCGTTGGCGTCCAGCGAGAGGCGGGTATTCTGGCCGTAGGGGGCGACGATGGCCGTGGCGTTCCCGCTGCCGTCGCGCGCGATCGTCGTGACGTTCCCGTCGCGGTCCGTGAGGGAGATCAGGTGGCCGGAGGCGTCGTAGCCGAAGCGGTAGAGCACCACCCCGGTCACGGCGTCGACCGTGCGCAGGTGCCGTCCAGCAGGGTCGAAGACGTAGAGCTGGCTGCCGTCGCCGGAGGCGATGGCGCCGTCGGTGAGGGACAGATTGGGCAGCGACGAGGCCACGCGGCGCACGCGCTGGTTGGCCGCGTCGGCGATGACGAGGGCGCCGTCCGGCCCGATCGCCACGTCCAGTTGATCTCCCAGTTGCGCCGCCGCGGCCGGTCCCTGGTCGCCGCTGAAGCCCTTGACGCCGGTCCCGACGACGGCGACGACGCCACCGTCCGGCGCGACGCGCAAGATGCGCGTGCTGTAACTGTCGGCGACAAAAAGATAGCCGTCCGCGCTCACGGCGACCCCGATGGGGCTAAGACTGTTCCCCTTGACAGCATTCGGCCTGTTCGAGCCGTTCGCGCGCATGGCGGCGAAGCGTAAGTCGACCACGGTGCTGATAATCCCGTTCGGACCGATGCGCCGGACCAGCCCGGCGCTGGGGTCGGCGATGTAGATCGTGCCGTCCGGCCCGACCGTCACGCCCTGCGGGCTGAAGAGTTGCGCCTGCGGGGCCGCGCCGCCGTCGCCTGCCGAGCCTGGCGTGCCGGTCCCGGCCGCGGTGGAGATAGAGCCATCGGGTCCGACGCGGCGCAGGCGCGCGTTGCGCGCGTCGGCGATGTAGAGATCACCGCTCCGACTCACGGCCACGCCCAGGGGGTTGTTGAGTTGCGCCGCCGTGGCCGCGCCGCCGTCCCCGCTGTAGCCGGCAACTCCCGTCCCGGCGACGGTGGTGATGATCCCGTCCAACCCGACGCGGCGCACGCGCGCATTGAGCGTGTCGGCGATGTAGAGGCTGCCGTCTGGTCCGACGGCCACGCCGGACGGACCGTTCAATGACGCGGCCGTGGCCGCGCCGCCATCCCCCCCGTCCCCGGCGGTCCCCGTGCCGGCGACGGTGGTGATGACGCCGTCGCGTGCAACGCGCCGCACACGCGCATTGAGCGTGTCGGCGATATAGATGGCGCCGTCCGGTCCGACCGCCACACCGACGGGGTCGTTCAGGCGGGCCGCCGTGGCCGGGCCGTGGTCGCCCCCGTCGCCCGGGGCGCCGCTGCCCGCGACCGTGTCGATGCGCAGCGAGATGGCGCTGTTCTGGCTCTGTCCGCCGACCTGCGTGCCGTCGCCCTTATAGAGCACGTGAGCGCCGGGGGCGTAGACGTGATGCACGTTCAGTGTCCAGCCGCCCAAGCCCTCCCCGCGCGCGTCATACGCCCCCACGCCAGTGACCGTGCTGCGCCACGCATGCCACACCGTGATCTCCCTACGCGCCCTGTTGCCGCTCAGGGGCACGCCCGAGAGGGCGGCGAAGCTCGGGAACCGCGCGGGCGTCTGGTACACGCCGGGATAGACGTAGCCGAGACGGACGCTGACCGGCTGCGGCGCTTGCAACACGCGCCCATAGGCGTCTTTTCTGTCCCAGATAAAGGTGAAGCTCTGGTTCGGCGCGGGCGAGAAGCTGCGCGTGACGTGCTGGCCGGCCACATCGATCTCTACCTCGACGCGCAGGAGCGACGCGGGCACGGTAGGACCGGTGACCGACACCTGTACGGTGTCGCCCGTCTTGTGCCCCGGCACACGGTCGCTCTCGAAGTGCAGGTCGTAGGGCGTGCCGTTCAGACGAAGAGATTCGCTCAACGTCTGGTTCTGGAGCGTGAATCCAGGAGGATCGTCAGGACTGGAGAGCGGTAACTCTTGCCGGGGCTGGGGCTGGTTGGGCGGCGTCGCGTCCGATGGCGGTCCAAAGGGCCAGTTACAGTCCCACGGTGAGAAGTGCGTGATCGCGGTGCGCCACAGACTCTGGCCCGGCTGATACAGCGTCGCCAGTTGCGCGCGCTCGGCATCGGTGATGCCCAGCGCCGCCAGCGCCGCGTCGCCCGCGGGTTGGCCGCTGCCGTCGATGTCGAGGTCAGCCTTGCCGTTGGTCACGCTCAGGATGCCAATGACGCGCCCGTCCGGTGCGGCGACCCACCGTCCCGTCCCGCGGTCGTAGGAGCCGACCGGCACGGCGATGCCGACCGGGAAGTTCAGGAAGTTCTGGAGATAGAAGACCACCGGCTGGCTGAACTGCACGCCGGTCGCGCCCGCCGTTAGGGCCTCGTCGACGCTGAAGTCAGCCGCGTAGGTATAGCCGCTGGTAGGGGGCAGCTCGCCTGGCATGTTCAGGGGACCATTGGCGCCGACCGTATACTCGGTGGCGCGCACGTGCAGCGTGGAGAGGGGCCGCGTGCTGCCATCGGGCAGGGTCATAGTGGCCTGCGTGCCCGCCGCGAACAACAGGGTGGCCTGGCGCTGCCCATCCGTGTCGCTGATGGGGCTGCCCTGCGCCATCTGCAGCGCCTGGCTGGAGGACAGATCGACCGTGGTGACGTTGGGGTCGACCCCGATCAAGGCCACGTCGGGCACGGGGACGAAGTCCTGCCAGGGCGTCTGCGCCTGGCGCTGCGCCGGGAGATAGCCAGCTTTGGTGTAGGTCACGGTCAGCGCGGCGCCACCATTGACGGCCAGGTCGAACCGACCGTCGGCGCGCGAGAGGGTCTGGCCGAACTCGGGATGGCTGAGCACGGCCACCGTGGCGCCCGGCAGCGGCTGCCCGGCCCCGTCGAACACCTGCCCGCGCAGCACGGCCACGCGTAGAGGGTCGATCGTGCCAGGATTCACGCCCGTCTGGATAGGGTTGGGACCCGTGTAGAGGAACTGCGTGGACGAGATCAGGTTGGTCGCCACGCTCATATCCACCGGTGGCGCGACCGATGCCGGATCGGGCGGTAGGACGACGGTGGATGGGGGCGGGGTAGACATTGGCGCCTGCGTGCTCGTCGGCGCAGTTGTGGCCGACGAGACTGGCGTGGCGCTCACGCTTGGTGCGGTGGTCCCGGTCGGCGTGCTCGTCGGCGTCGGTGTGCCTGTGCTCGTCGGCGCCTGCGTGTTCGTCGGCGCCTGCGTGCCCGTCGACGCCTGCGTGCCCGTCGGCGTGGCCGTGGCCGACGGGGCCGGCGTAGCTGTGGCCGACGGGGCCGGCGTGGCGCTCGCGCCTGGTGTAGTGGTCGCGGGCACGTCCGTGCTCGTCGGCGTCGGCGTGTTCGTCGACGCTGGACGCGTGCTCGTCGTCGCGGCAGTGACCGATGGGACCGCCGTGACAGTGACCGATGGGACCGCCGCTGGTTCCGATGTGGCGGACGGCATCGTACTCGGGGTGCTGGTCGTACTGACCACCGCATGCGTCGCGGACGGCGGGACGCTGCTGGCTGTCGCAGACGGCGGGACGCTGCCGATGGGCTCCTGCGTCGCGCTGCTCCGCGGCGCCGTCGTGGCCGTGGTCGGCGTTGGCTGTCCCGGCGTCGGCGTCGGCGTCGGCGTCGGCGTCGGCCGTACGGCCGCGCAGGCGGGGCCGCCCAGCACGAAGACAAGCATCCCGGTCGTGCGCGTCGCGCGGGTCACCAGACGCCCCCGCTGTCGCGCGCGGGTCACGCGTACCGTCACCGTGCGTACGATGAGGCGGTCGCCGCGCGCCGCGCTCTTAAAGGGGGTGCGGTACGTCGCCACGAGCGTGAGGGGTAGGACGGCACGCCCGCGAGTGATGTCGTCGATGACGATAGCGCCGGTGCGCCGATCCACGCGTGGGTGCAGCCCGCGCCGGTCGGCCGCGATGCGCGCGACCTGCCCGGCACGCCAGCAGCCGCTCAGCGCGAGCGACGTCACCTGCTGGCCGGCCGCCAACGCCACGCCCTCGATCGACGTGACGAAGGTTGAGGCGGCGGCGGGCACGATGGGGGCAAGCAAGAGAGGGGCGGGCCGGCAGAGGGGGCCGCCCAGCGCGACCGCGCGCGTGTCATGCGTGCCCAGAAGCAGCGCGACCCGAGCACCGGTGGGAGCGCCGCGCCAGCGCACCTGAAAGAGCACGGTCACGGCGAGCGGCAGGTCGCCGCGGCGCAGGCCGCCCAGGGTGAGGGCGCCGGTGCGTCCATCGATGGCCACCCGCAGAGCGTGCATGCGCTGACCGATGCCGGCACGGGCCGAGGCACGGGTGATCTGGCGGGGGCTCCAGCAGCCCGAGAGGGCCAGTGAGGAGACGGATTGACCAGGGCGAACGGAGACGGCGCCGACCTCCCAGATGAAGGTGCTCGACAGGTTGTACGGCGTGGGCGACTGTAAGAACGTCCCGCGTTGCGCGGACGGCGCGGCAGCGGTCTCGGCGACCCCGATGGACGAGGCATCAAAGACCGGCGCCGCAGGGAGACGGTGTTGCGCCGTGGACGAGGATGGCGCCATGATGGCGACTGTTGATGCCTGGCTACTATGTGACATCAGCGGCGTGCCCAGGGCCATCACAACCAGCAGTACAAAGCGGCCCACCAACTGCCAACGTCCTCGCGGCGCCACGTTATTCGTCATCGTCCCGTCCTTTCGTCGTCACCAATTCTGTTCTGTGGCTACCGGTCGTCGCCGGCCCTTGGTCGTGGGTATACGATACGCGCTGCTCAGCGTGTCGCCGCTACGTCGTGGGCGGGTTGGTCAGCCAGTGCGCCGAGCCTGTTGCCATGCACTATGGGCTGGCCGCCGTTGACGACCTCGACGTCATTAGTCCTGCGAAACGCGCTTCGCGACGTTTGAGACATACCCAGGCCAAGCAGGAGCAGGGGACAAGAGCAGCATCGCGCTTCCCCTTCCCGCCGCTATTCGTTACACTATGGGTACATCTGTTCGTGGCGCCCTTTTGCGCCTCATTCCATGCTACGACCGATGGGACGCGATGACCATGAAGGATTCACAGAATTAACTCACAGGATTAGCGTTTGCCATGACGCACCTGCCCTCGTTTGGCGAGCTGCTCAGGCGCCATCGTGTCGCCGCCGGTCTCTCGCAGGAGGTGCTGGCGGAGGCGGCGCACGTGAGCGCGCGCTCGATCAGCGACCTCGAGCGCGGCCTGAACCTCCGGCCGCACCAGGATACCGTCGCGTTATTGGGCGTTGCCCTCAAACTGTCGGCCCAGGAGCGCGAGGCGCTGGCGGCCACGGTGGTGCGGGGCCGGCGCGCTCGCGGGGTCCAGCCGCCTCCCCCCGTCGAGCCGCCACGGACCCTCCCAGCGCAACCGACGCCCCTGCTTGGCCGCGCCCCCGACATCGCGGCCGTCTCCGCGTCCCTCGCAAACCCGGAGGTGCGGTTGATTACGCTCACGGGGCCGGGCGGGGTGGGCAAAACACGCCTGGCGCTGCGCGTGGCGGACGAGGTCCAGGACCGCTTCGTCGATGGCGTCGGCTTCGTCGCCCTGGCCCCGGTCGAGGCCCCCGCGCTGGTCGCCCCGACCATCGCCCGCGCCCTCGGGTTGCACGTCGCGGATGAGCGGCTGAGCGCGGACGAGCTGACGGCGTATCTGCGCGCTAAGACCTACTTGCTGGTGCTGGACAACTTCGAACACGTCATGGCCGCGGCGCCGCTGATTGCCGACCTGCTGGCCGCGTGCCCGCGCCTCACCATGGTGATCACCAGCCGCGCCGCGCTGCGGGTGCGCGCCGAGCACGAATATACGGTCGCACCGCTCGCCGTCCCCCCCTCCCTCCCCCTGCCCGCGACCGCGGCCCCGGTCCCACCACGCCCCTGGCTCGACTACCCGGCGATCGAGCTCTTTGTGCAGCGTGCCCGCGCGGTGAAACCAAACTTCGTCCTGGGTGAGGCGGACGCGCCGTTCGTGGCCGCTATCTGCCGCCGTCTGGATGGCTTGCCCCTGGCGCTCGAA
>JAABUX010002750.1_pt1 | contig 24364 bp, 18 predicted proteins | sample 5561851 | NCBI WGS metagenome assembly JAABUX01 (sample SAMN10711883, study PRJNA513361) | rock metagenome | isolation source: Antarctica rocks | place: Antarctica: Victoria Land, Richard Nunatak red sandstone | collected 2016-01-03 | reverse complement strand
TGACGTCCATCTTACCCTTTCTGCTGGTGCGGGTGGTATCGAGTTATGCACACAACAACGCGCGCATAGGTGGCACAGTCAAAACGTTCCTTCCGTTTCTACGGGGGCTCTGGGATATCTGTTTAGTCGCCCATTAGCTGCGATAAAGGGACCGTGCCTGTAGGAAGAAAGCCTTGTGCTATAGCGAGGCGAGACGTCTTGTCACCCGTGCGAATGCCGAGGGCTGGACAGGTGATAAGCACGCGTCACGGCGCATTCACCAGCCGACTGAGACTATGACGTTGGCCGGGTGAAGGCTGTAGCCCGTACAGGTCGGCCGAGTGACGACGGATGGGCACGACGCCTACCCGCGTACTATCCGCGAGACACTGGGGCCGGAGGTGGGCCGCCATAACAGTCGCTACCTAAACAATACGATGGAGCAAGACTATCGCGGTATCAAGCAACGCTACTATCCGACTGCGCGGCTTCGCCTCTTTCGAGGCGGCGGCGCGCTTCTACTCGGCCCACGACGAGGTACGCGACTACGTCCGCCACTGGACGGCCACCGACGAGGCCGTCCCGTTAGCGACACGCAGTTCCGTGCCCGCTTCGATGCCCTGCGGGTGCCATTTCTGCCCCCCTAACGCCCTAGAACCCGGCTGTGCTAACTACGTGTCACATCCGTACAGCGATAGTATCATATTTATTGTACGGATGTGACACGTAGCTAGCACAGGAGGGCGCGGGCGCGCGGTCTGGGGCGCTTTTCGAGATCGGAGGCGGTTACGCGGAGCGAGAGCAGCTGCGGGCCGCGCTGTGGGCAGACCTGGAAGCCCTGGAGGGATGAGGGAACGCCGATGACTTTCGACATAACCAAGGGACAAGGGCAGCCCCACCCGACCGCCGGCGGCGACGGGCGGGACGACGCGCCGCGCAATCTAGGCCCAGTTGGCCCCACCCGCCCACACCTGGGGTCGGGGGGCTAGCGAGCCACCCAGGAAATCGCCGCGTTGGGCGGCGATTTCCTGGGTGGCTCGCTCGGCCGCGTTGTCGATCTACACCTTGCCCGTAGGCCCGAACTGCCCGCTGGCCCGCATGAATGAGGTCAGCGCGGAGGGTCCGATGCGGGACGGAGAAGCCGTGCAATCAGCGTATGGGCGTGTCAGGTAGCATCCGTTTCGCATGTCGCCGCGCGTCGAGCGAGCGGTTGTTACTCGTGTTTCCGGATGACGGTTTCTTGACCGACCATCTCTACAACCGACGCCCCGTCATGCTCCGCCCATACGCCGCACGCGCCGCCGCCCTGGCTCTCATCGAGATCCAAGGACGTCCCATTCATGCGTAGCGCCGGATGGTAAAACTTTGCCACCTGCTCAGCGACGCCTTCGATGTAGTGGCCAATGAGCGCACGCCGAAAGCGATCCGTGGTGCTGTTGGGATAGCTTCCGTGGACGAGCGAGCCGTCGAAGAACAGCACATCACCGGGGTCCATCCGCACCGGATGCACGTCCTGGCCCGCTGGCAATGGGACCGTCACGTCGGTGAAGCTAACCGTGGTATCGGCCTTCTCGGTGCAGAGGAGGGGCCAGTGATGACTGCCCGGAATAACCTGCATGCTGCCGTTGGCTTCGTCGCAATGATCGAGCGCCATCCACGCCGCCATGCATGTGCCGGGACGGGCACGCAGGTAGAAGTTATCCTGGTGGAGCGCTTGCCCGCGGGCGCCCGGCGGCTTGAAATACAGCATCGTTTGCACCGCATACGGCTCGCGGCCAAGCAACCCCGTCAGCCACATGTTGAGGCGGTCGTCCAGCAGCCAGCGCAACGTGACGTCATCCCACCGATGCATGTGGATCATGCGCGGGTAGCGCTTGAGCGGATCGGTGCTGGTGGCATCCGCACCGGCGAGATCGCCGGGATACGCGCCGCGTCGGCGCAACGACATGTAGTGCGCGCGATAGTACGCCGCTTCATCCGGACTAAACAGTCCCCTGACGACGACATACCCATTTCCCTGGTAAAATTCCTTGAGGTCGTCTGTCACTGTCACCTTGGCTTCTGTCACCATGGTTGCCTCCTCGATCGAGATCGTTGCACGGATAGCTATACTCTACCGTCGATCCGCCCTGCGTGCCAGGGACAATCAACGCGCTTGTTTGCACTTTTGGCTCATATGAACACCATGCGCTCATTCACGGCACGCGCGTTCGACGTGCGGATAAATAGTAGACCCACATACTGGTATTGCGAGCCCGGCTGGGAGTGGAAGTCCCGCTCGCTGCCCGATCACTTACTGTGGTATGTGATGGATGGCGTGGGGAGTATCCAGCTTGACGATCATGTGTGGGACCTCCGGGCTGGATCGAGTTTCGTGTTCGCACCGGGCGCGCAACCGCAGAGCAAGCAAGATCCCAATCGACGGCTCGTCGTTTTCGGGATGCATTTCGATGTGGTCGATGCGAGCGGCGAGCGGGCTCCTACGACGGCCGGGATGCTGCCACCGCTTGGTTCCGTAGTGCGCGATACGCCATTTTTTGCCACGTTGGCGCAGCGCTGCGATGCCAGTTCCAGGCGCGGGGATGCGCTCGGCGCACTGCAAAGCCGCCTCTTCCTCCAGGCAATGGTGCTGCACCTGTGGGAGGAGGCGCTATATCGGGAGCCTTCGACCGTCGAACTGGCGTTGGACGACATTATACGCGCCATTCAATGGGAGCCCGGCCACCGCTGGACGGTGGACGAGTTAGCGCGATGGGCACATCTCTCGCGCGCGCAATTTGTCCGACGCTTTCGCGCGGTTGCCGGGCTGTCACCGCTACATTTCATGATGCATGCCCGACTCGAACGAGCACGCCAACTCATTCAGGATACGGATATGACGGTGGAGCAGATCGCGTATGCGCTGGGCTATAGTGATGTTTTCTTTTTCAGTCGGCAATACAAGCGTTACACGGGACATGCACCGAGTGCATTCCGTCGACGATAAGCGCCTACTTTCATCATCCGATGACGAAAGTAGCCGTCACAGGTGTCCGCGGCGTGTCGACATCGAGAACGCGTACAACAGCGCCGACGACGAGGGGCGCCGACGACGAGGCGAGTATCCTGGCCGAGACCGGCGTGCGCCTCGTGCCCATCCGCAAAGCCAACATGTGTCCGAACACGCCCACCGAGCGCGCCGGCCTGCGCACCTTCCATAAGGCCATCGAGACGGTCAACAGCCAAGCCGAGGCTATGGGGGGCGTGCAGCGCCTGCGCACCTGCACCAATGCCGGCTTCGACCTCAAGGTCCACGCCTCCGTGCTCGCCCTGGCCTGTGCGAACATGAACTAGCAATCACGGTTCTGCATATAGCGACCCTGGCGTAGGTCCGCCCAACTCCACGGCGCGGTCCACGTCAACCCCGCCTGCCGCGCGTAGATCAATGAGGCACAGGCCGTGGCCGTATAACGAGCACACGGGGCTGAAAGGCGGCGAATGCGAGGTGGAGGCTGCCCATCGCCGACCCATGGGCCGCGTCATACTCTCCCGCCATCAGCGTACCATCGTTCCAGGCGTCGTAGACCTCGTATAGGGCGTCGCCGAGGCCAAGCTGCGCCGTGTCAAGCCGGCACACCGTTTCCAGGGGCTGGTCGGACATGTTGACAAGAACGACGGTGCAGGCCATCTCCGCCGAGCGGACGACGGCGTAGATGGCCTCGTGATCGATCGTCACCGCGTCGTAGTTGGCCGTGCCTTGCCCGACCTCGGGGAGTGTGGCTCGCAGCCGATGCACTCGCCGCACCTCGTCTTCGATCCCCTCTTCGCCGCCGACGAACGTCATATAGGCGCCGCCGCTGAGCGCGAAGATAGCCAGGAGCGCGCGCGTCGCGGCGAGCCCATACTGTTCGCGTCGCCACTTGTGCCCCGGCAGCGGCCACCAGAAGGTATCGTGTGAATCGACGTGGTGGGCGATGAGCGAACCCGTCGGAAGGACGGCATTGCGGTCCCGGAACCATGCCGCCAGCTCACGCCCGTTGCGCACCGATAGGCGTCGACTCCGCTCATCGGATGACGGGCACAAGACGGCGTTGATGAGCCACTGTTCATCGTAGTTATAGGTGACATCCATAGCCTGCCGGAACAAGACGCCGGACGGTTCTGTGTAGAGCATGATCGAGGGCTTGACCCGCTTGAGCCGCGTCCTCAGACGCGCGAACAGCTCGAGGGACCCCAGCGGCGAATAGCTGGCACGCCGCTCGGTCGCCGTGGACCAGTTGGCCAGATCGTTATATGTTGGCGCGTCGAAGCGGAAGCCGTCGATGTCCAGCCGCCGCACCAGTTCCTCGGCGGCCGCCGAGAAATACTCTTGCCAGGCCACGTTCGCCACGTCAAAGGCCTTGGTGTAAATCCCGATGATGTGCTGGGCCGAGTCGCGCATGAACCATTCCGGGTGCGCGTCGGCTAAGGGGTGTCGCGGAGGAGAGCCAGCCGACCAGTGGGGCTCGAAATCCAGAATATGCCGACTCCACGAAATGGCGCCCGCGTCGGCCTCGGAGAAGATGTTACTGGTATCTTCGGCCAGGCGAGCGGCATAGGGTCCGCCACGCACGCGCATGGCCGTCCGCGCCATGACCTCTTGATCGATCACGCCATGCAACAGGATGTCCAGGATAACCCGCATGTCGAGAGTGTGGCAGGCGGCGACGAGCGCTCGTAGGTCCTCCTCGTCGCCATACGAGGTCGTGACGTCGGCGTAGTCGTGGACGTTGTAGCTGGGATACGGTTGGCGCGGCATGATCTGGAGGACGGAATAGCCCAGCCCCTTGATGCGCCCCAGGTCGGCCAGGAGGTCGCGCACCGTCGGATACGGCGCGTAGCGATAGCCGCCCCAGAAGACCGCGTAGCCGATCTGCACCTCGAAGATGCTGGCCGTCTCGATCCAGTCTGCCCGGTCGTGCGGCGTGGACACCCCCAGGGGGATGTACCAGGCCGGGAAATCGTCGCGCACCTCCGCCCACGTTCCTTCCAGGGCATCGATCTCCACCCCGCCGTACCCCAGCGACTGCCCGGCGGAGAGGCGCCCCGCGAGGCCGGTGTCGACGCCGAGCCGCACGTCCCCCCCCACCGTCTGTAAGCGCACGGCGCCGATCTCGGTATGGCTGAACGGCCATATCACCACCACATGGCGCGCCCCCGGCTGGTGAAGCGCCACGACGCCGGCCGATCCGTGGACGCCACCGACCGGCGAGACGGACTGCGGCGAGGTCAACGCGTCGGCGGCCACACCCGGCCGTAAGGTGTTGCCGGGGGCCTCGACACGCCAGGTCGCCAGGTCGCCCGGCCGGAAGCGCCACTCCAGCCGCACGTCGCGCAGCGTGGCCCGGCCTGCCGCGCGCGTCGGCGTCAGGGTGAATCCGATCTCGAGCCGCGGGTGGCTCTGGCGGAAGGTATAGTGCCAGAGCACCGTCCAATCGCCCGCCTCGGTGGCGATGGTGTAGGTCTCCTTAGATCCATGCAACTCGTGGCGCGGGGGCGTGCTGACGCGCCGGAAGGCGTCGATACGCCCGGTCTCCACGTAATCGAGCCCGCCCAGCGCGCGCGGCGCCTCGTCGCCATCGACCACCAGTTCCACCGTCAGAGCCAACGGGAGCGTGACCTCGTCGTCCCCCTGGCCCATGAGCACTGCCCGCGGCAAACCCTCGATCGGGTCGAGCCGCAGCCCGAGGCGATGCGCGCGATCCCACAGCATCATCCCCGCGTCGACAACATCCGTCGTGGATATGGTCATGGTACTTCCTCCTACCCGATAGTCCCTGTTGTTTCCTGTTCCATAAAGAGGCGCTACGCTCGCCGCTAACTTACTTACGGCCGAGCGCGACGACGACAACGTAGCCCGCTATCGGGTTGATCTACGGAGCTTCTTGACAAGATGCTGCTGGCGAACCCCCATTACGGGTTTCGAGCGCGTCAAACTGCGTGTGATCACGCATGCCACCGCCCTGTCAGGAGGGCTCCATTGAGGTTCGCCAGCAGCATCTTGTCAAGATGCTGCTGGCGAACCCCCATTACGGGTTTCGAGCGCGTCAAACTGCGTGTGATCACGCATGCCACCGCCCTGTCAGGAGGGCTCCATTGAGGTTCGCCAGCAGCATCTTGACAAGCATATCCTCGTTGCCTCATAATAGCAGCATAGTGAGACTTGTAATGACGATATGATAGGACATCGCAAGGGAGTTGTAAAGGACTGGGATATGCGAGAGATCCAGGGACGAGTGTGGGGCGGCGACGGTAGCGCGGGCGGGGTGGGCGTGGCGGAGAGCCCGCTACCGAAGTACCATCGCGTCAAGGAGGCGTTGCTCGACTGCATCGCCGCGGGTGAGTGGAAGCCAGGCGCGTCCATTCCGTCCGAGCCGGAGCTTTGTCAGGAGTTCGGCGTCAGCCGCATCACCGTGCGCAAGGCCGTGGGCGACCTCGTCCACGCGGGCAAGCTCCAGACGGTCCAGGGGAAGGGGACGTTCGTCGCGGTCCCCAAGCTGCAGGAACGTTTCGTGCCGCGCGCCTTCGGCATCTACGAGGACATGGCGCGCCGGGGGTTGCGGCTTACGACGGTCGTGCTGCGCCAAGAGATCATCCCCGCGCCGCCCCATATCGCGGAGCGCCTGAAGCTACCGCAGGGGAAGCCCGTGCATATCCTGGAGCGCCTGCGTTCAATCCAGGATGAGAAGATCCTTGTCTCCACGACCTACATCCCCGCAGCGCTCTGCCCTGGGCTGGGCAACGACGACCTCTCCTCCGGCTCGCTCTATCAGTTGCTGCGGGAACGCTACGGGCTAACGATCGCGTACGGCGAGCGCGGCTTGGAGGCGGTCGCCGCCCAGCAATGGGAGGCACGCTTGCTCGACATCGCCCTGGCTAGCCCCCTTCTGCGCCTGGATAGCCTCGCCTACCTGCCGAACGGACGGCCGTTCGAGTATTCGCAAGCGTTACAACGGGGCGATCGTGCGCGCATCGAGTTGGAGTTCCTGCCAGCGCCGGACGAGCGGTAGCACCCGGTCGATAATAAGGGGAGGGGGGTGATCGATAGCCAGAGTGCGGCGAGGCCGATAAATAGGGAGCTCCGGCCCCCGGAATAGGTTCACCATCGCGGACTGATCGATTTGATGAGAATATGCGCAAAGGAGCGGTCTCAACCATGAAACGAGGATTACTCAGCGCCATCGCGGCGGCCATCCTGCTCGTGCCGTCGCTCGCCGTACATGGCGGCACGGCTGCGGGCGCTTCACCGCGGGCGGGGCAGTTTTGCACGCCGCAGAAAAGCTCGGGCGGGTCGAACGTGACGATCACTTGGTCGGTGTGGGGCAACCCCGGCGAGTTAAAGCGGTTCTATGAATTCACGGACGCCTTCAATAAATGCTACGGCCCCCACATTACCGCGAAGCTGTCGCCAATTCCCAATGAGAACTACAGCGCCAAGGTGTTGACCCAAATCGCCGGCGGGACCGCGCCCGATGTTTTCTATGTCCAGACAGCGGACGTCGGGACGTTCGTCAACAAGGGGGTGCTCACGGACCTCACCCCGTATCTCACCAGTTCCATGAGCAAGTCGAAGCCGGATAGCTTCTTCTCGGGCCTGTGGTCGGCGGCCAAGACGCCGAGCGGGCGCATCTACGGCGTCACCGTCGACGACAACCCGATGGTCATGTGGTACAACAAGAAGCTCCTGCAGGACGCGGGCGTGACACAGATGCCCGAGACGCTCGTCGAGCAGGGGAAATGGACATGGAGCGCCTTCCAGGCGATGTGCGCGAAGGTCCGCGCTAAGGGTGCCTACGGCTACGTGCTCGGGAACTGGGAGGGGCACTACGATAGCTGGGTGACCACGGGCGGGGGCAAGTTGTATCAGAACAATCGCTACGTTGTCGCCCAGGACCCCAACTCGCTCGCCGCGTTCAATTATCTCGACGCCAACCTCAAGGCCAAGAACTTTATATACGTCGGTAGCCTCCCACGTGGCGAGGGCGACGACGCTCTGTTCATGGCGCAGCGGGTGGCCTTCGTCGGCGCGGGCCGCTGGTATCTGCCTGAATTCAAGCAAGTGCCGAACCTGCAGTACGACATCGTGCCCTGGCCGTCGCGCACCGGCAAGCTCACCCAGGGGTATGTCGCGACGGCCTACATGGGCATACTCAAGACGACGAAGCACGCGACAGAGGCGTTCCAGTTCCTGACGAATTTTGTGTCGCAGCAGGGTGAGATTTTCCGGCTGCAAGGTGGCGGCAACGCCGTCCCGTCGATCAAGGGCGCCGACGAGGTCGTCCAGGAGGGGAATTTGCCCCCACACGCTGGCTACTTCCTGTCCACCCGCCAGATCGGGTACGCCGAGCCCACGACGTCGACCAACACGCCGGGCTTGGACGCCTACATCGACCCGGCGCTCGAGAATATCTGGGTGAAGGGCCAGCCGGTGGAGGCGACGCTCAAGCAAATCGCGGCCACGGCGGATAAGATGATCGCCAAGTCGGCGAACAAGTCGTGATCCAACGCCCGCCGTTGGTCCGTCTAGCAGAATAGCGTGCGTGGGACAGCAGCAACACGCTGTCCCACCGCCCGGACAAAGGGGGCTGCACGATGGCTCTACCCGTGACGCGGCTATCCGTGACGCGCAAGAGAGGCATGAACCGGCGCACGGCCGACATTCTGTGGGGATATTTGTTCATCCTCCCCCAGTTTGTGGGGCTCGTGGCCTTCGGGCTCATCCCGCTCATCTCCGTCTTTGTGCTGAGCACGACCGACTGGAGCGGGCTCGGGGCGAAGAACTTCGTCGGTTTCAACAACTATCTCGATCAGTTCCAAGCCCCCGATTTCCAGACCGCCATCACTAATACCATCTACTACACGGTCATCGTCGTCCCCGGCGGCCTCGTCGTCGCGCTCCTGGCCGCGCTGGGCCTCAACAACGTGCGCGGCAAGACGATCTTTCGGGTCATTTTCTTCACGCCCGTCGTGACCAGTTCGGTCGCCGTGTCCATCGTGTGGTTGTTCCTGCTAAACTCGGACTTCGGGCTGGTCAACACCTACTTGAAGCAATGGTTCGGGATCATTGGGCCCGGCTGGCTCACCGACACGCGCCTGGTCATCCCGTCGATCGCCGTGATGAGCATCTGGTGGGGGCTGGGGTTCAATATGGTGATCTTTCTGGCCGGCCTGCAAGGCATCCCTAGGCTCTACTACGAGGCGGCGCAGATCGATGGAGCCACCAAGGCCCAACAGTTCTGGCGTATTACGCTCCCGCTCCTGTCGCCGACGACGTTCTTCGTCCTGGTCCTATCGATCATCAGCTCGTTCCAGGTGTTCGACCAGGCGTTCGTCATGACCGGCGGCGGGCCGGCGAAGGCGAGCTACACCATGGTGTATCACATCTACCAACTGGCCTTCGTCAACTTTACGTTCGGCGAGAGTTCCGCGGCTGCCGTGATGCTCTTTGGCGTCATCTTGATCTTCACCTTGTGCCAGCTGTACCTGCAACGGCGCTGGGTGCATTACGAGCAATAGGCCACGCAAGAAGGAGGGAGAAAGCCGTGAGAGAGAGTGCCATTGGGACGGCGCGGGCACCGGCGGCCGTCGCGCCCCGTGCAACACGACTGCGCGGCGCGACGCGGGCGGCCGTGCTTTATGCGTTGTTGATGATCGGTGCGGCGATCATGATCGTCCCCTTCTTATGGATGATCTCCAGTTCTTTGAAAAGCCAGTTCCAGATCTTCCTGACCCCGCCGGTGTGGATCCCCAACCCGGCCATCTGGAGCAACTATCCGGACGCCTTAAACGCCTTACCTTTCGGGCAAGCCTATCTCAACAGCTTTATCGTCGCCACCATTGTCGTCGTCTCGACGCTAGTGACCAGTTCGATGGCGGCTTATTCGTTCGCCCGGATCCAGTTCCCGTTCCGTGACGTCTTGTTCGTACTGTTCCTGGCGATGCTGATGGTGCCGATCCAGGTGACCATCATCCCCCTGTTCTTGATCATGAAAAACCTCGGGTGGGTGAACAGCCTCGCCTCGATCATCGTGCCCTTTTCCTTGTTCAACGCCTTCGGCGTCTTCCTCCTGCGGCAGTTCATCAAGGGGATGCCGATCGAGATGGAAGAGGCAGCGATCGTGGACGGCGCGAACCGGTGGACGCTGTACTGGCGTATTACCCTCCCACTCATCAAGCCCGCCCTCTCGGCCCTGGCCATCTTCACGTTCCTCGGCCAGTGGAACAATTTCTTCTACCCGCTCATCATGCTGAGCAGCCCCGACAAGTTCACCGTGCCGCTCATGCTCAACCAGTTCCGGGGGGAGTACACCGTCGACTGGGCGCTCATGATGGCCGCCTCGGCGATCGCCATCATCCCCGTGCTCATCGTGTACGTGATCGGCCAGCGGTACATCATCGAGGGCATCGCGATCACCGGGCTCAAAGGATAGATAGGCGGTGAGAACATGCGGGCGACCGTTGTGAGGTTGCCAGTCCCTGCGCGGGCGCGCCCTCCCTGGCGTCCGTCGCGTCGGTGCCATGACGGTCAGTCGGGACGACACGCCGGGGTGGGTCGGCGTGGAGGGGCAGCGAGAGCGGAGCCGTGCCACCCGCTGCGACAACGGGGCGAGGATGGACGTCGATGATTCTTGCCTTCGACGTGGGCGGGACCCACATTAGGGGCGGGCTCGTGCGCGACGGCGCGGTCGTCGCCCTTGTCGCTGACCGGACCGATGAGCGCGACGGCGCCCGTGGGGTGCTGACCAGCGTCACCCGTCTCGGTGAACGATTGATGGCCATCCATGACGTCACCGCCGTCGGCGTGGCGATCCGGGGGATCGTGGACGCGGAGCGGGGGGTGCTCAGCGATGTGAACGAGCCGCTCACGAGCCTGATCGGCCGGCCCGTGGCCGCGCTCATCGCCGGGGAACTGCGACGCCCGACGTACGTGGAAAACGACGCTCGTATGTATGCCCTGGGAGAACTGACGTACGGCGCGGGTCGGGGCAGTAGCAGCATGGTCTGCCTCACCCTCGGCACGGGAATCGGGAGCGGCGTCGCGCTGGGCGGGCGCGTGCTGCGGGGCACGCGCGGCGTGGCGGGCATCCTGGGTGGGCATCTCACGGTGCAGGCCGGCGGCCCGCGCTGTACCTGCGGCAACATTGGCTGTCTGGAGGCGCTCATTGGGACGGCGGGCCTGATCAGCGCCACGCGGGTCGCCTTGGCGGGCAGCGACTCCACATCCATCCTGCGTGACGGCGTTCTCGATCCACGGCGGATCTTCGCGGCGGCCGCAGGGGGCGATAGACTGGCCGGAGACGTCGTGCAGCAGTTCGCCGCCCACTTGGGCGCCGGTGTCGTGACCCTAATCCATGCCTATGACCCCGACACGGTCGTCCTCGGCGGTGGGATGATGCGCTCGTCCGCACAGTTCCTGCCGGCCGTCCGCGCGTATGTCGACACCCACGCCTGGACGCTTCCACGTGGCCGCGTGTCGCTAATCCCCGCCGCGCTCGGCGACGCGGCGGCCCTCGTCGGCGTGGCGGAACTAGCGCGCAATCCGGACCTACTACTCTAAAGAGATGGACGATGAGAGACCAGGAGAAGGACACATGATCGACCGCACCTCACCGGTGGGACAAGCCCGGCGCGGGGGCATAGACGTGACGGCTCACGCGGGATTGGACCTGCGGCTGGACGAGGCGCGCTTGGCCCTCGACTTTGGGCCGGGCATCGTGCACCCCACCGGCGAAATGCGCATGCTGGACCAGGTGCGGCCCATGCTGGAAGATCCGCACGCAAACGGCCCCGAACATTTGTACACCATCTACATGGACATCTATCGGCGGGAGGACGGCCCGGCGCTCCATGAGCAAGGACTGCTGTACGGTGCGGTCGTCTATAACCACGGTGCCGTCGGCCGCGAGCGCTTGCGCAGCCAGGGGCACATCCACTCCGAGAAGATCGGCGTCGGCCTGCGCTACTCCGAAGTCTACGAGTTCTGGACCGGGCATGGCTTTGTCTACCTGCAGAAGGAGCTTGCTCCCGATGTGACCCGCGCCTTCCTCGTCCGCGTGGGTCCGGGCGATAAGGTGGTTATCCCCTTCGGCTGGGTTCACCTCGTCGTCACGAGGGGCGATGAGGCGCTCTCGTTCGGCGCGTGGTGCGCCCGTGAGAACCATCTCGAATACGCGGCGTTACGCGCATTGGGCGGCCCGGCCCACTTCGTCCAGGCCGACGGGTCCGTCATCGCGAACCCGCACTATCGGACGGTGGCGGAGGTGCGCTACGCGACGCCGGCGGACTTCCCCGATCTCGGCATCCCCCGCGATCGCCCGATGTATACGTCCTGGCGAGAGCGCCCGGAGCTCTACGCCTTCATGTCGAGTCCCGAGATCGTCGGGGACATCTGGGCCGACCTGTAGGACGCGGCGCGCCGTCGCCAATTGCATACGAAAAAGAAGAAGGAACGGACGTGGACGAATCCATGGATAGACCCGCCTATCGCACGCATCCCGTGCATGTCTTCCCGTGGCTCGACGTGCGCGCGGGACATGATGCCCTCGCCGCACGCCTCGCGGACCGCATGGACGGGGCCGCTGCCCCCGCGCTCGTCGCCATCGACGGCTTCGTCGGCGTCGACTGGGACACGTTCATCAGCCACCTGCGCGCTGCCCTCGACCGGCGCGGGGTCGCGGCGTGCTGGTTCTCGACGGAGGAATGCTTTCTCCCGCCAGCGCAGGTCGACGTGCTCCTGGCGTCGACGCTGACGGACGATCCGGTCTTCGGGCGGCTCTACCGCGGCCATCTGGAGGAGTTGTGGGACGCGCGACGGGTCGAGACGACCCAGGCGGAGATCGCGGCGCGGGCGCGGCCGACTATCGTCTATGGCTATGGCGCGTCGCGCCTCGCCGAGGGGGGGATACTCGTCTATGCCGACGTGCCCAAGGACCGCGGCCAGGAACTCGCGGCGCAGGGCGCTATCCGCACGGTGGGCGCGCGCGCCCGAGGATTTCGGGACGATGTACAAGCACCTGTACTTCGTCGACTGGCCCATGCTCAACCGTATCAAGCGCGCCGCGCTGCCACGGATCGACCTCTTCGTCGACGCGACTCGATCGACGGAGCCCGTCGTCGTGGCTGGCGACGCCTTGCGCCGCGCCCTCCATGCCCTGGCGCGCCAACCTTTCCGCGTCAAGCCGTGGTTCGCCCCCGGACCGTGGGGGGGGCAGTGGATGAAGGAGCAGTTCGGCCTGCCGCCAGAGCAGCCCAACTACGCCTGGTCCTTCGAGCTCATCGCCCCTGAGAACGGGCTGTTGCTCGGTGACGGCGCGCGCGTCATCGAGTGCGCGTTCGACGACCTACTGTGGCAGGAAACCGATGCCGTGCTGGGCGAGGCGGTGGCGGCGCGTTATGGCAGCTATTTCCCCATCCGCTTCGACTATCTGGACACGATCGGCGGCACGAATCTGTCTTGTCAGGTCCACCCGCGCCTCGACTACATCCGCGACGAGTTCGGAGAGTCCGTCACGCAGGATGAGACCTACTACATCGTCACCCGCAAACCTGGGGCGCGCGTCTTCCTGGGCCTGCGCGACGACACGGACATCGCGCGCTTCAAGGCGGACGCGCTGGCCGCGCGCGACCACGCCGTCCCGTTCGACATCGGCACGCATGTCAACAGCGTGCCGAGTACGCCGCACGACCTCTTCTTGATCCCGAGCGGCACGGTGCATTGCAGCGGGGCGGATAATTTGGTCTTGGAGATCAGCGCCACGCCGTACATCTACACGTTCAAAATCTACGACTACCTGCGCAGCGACCTCCAGGGCCACCTGCGCCACGTGCATCTCAATCATGCCTTCGCCAATATCGACGCGACGCGCACCGCGACCTGGGTCCGTGAGCGCCTCATTCCAGAGCCGGTGATGGTCCGTGAGGGACCGACGTGGGCCGAGTATCGCCTCGGCGACATCGATAGGCTCTTCTTCGCGATCCACCGCCTGGAGTTCAGCGTCGCGGTCGAGGACGACACGGGGGCCAAGTTCGTCGCGCTGAATTTGGTGGAGGGGGAGCGGTGTGAGATCGTGACGGCCGATAACCCACCGGTCGAGTTACGTTTCGCCGAGAGTATTATCATCCCGGCAAGCGTGGGCGGCTACACACTACGCAATACGGGTCGTAAGCCATGTAAAGTTGTCAAAGCCTTCGTGAAGTAGGAACGGCGCCGGGGCGTATGACGCAACGCCCGCGCGTGTACCGGGCAGCCTGACGGGTAATAGCCCCTGATGATAGGCGCATGACGCCCGTTAAATGGCTACTGGAGGAGCATGGGCAGGCGGACGTCTATACCCACATAGGTCGCGGTGGAAAGTTGAGTTGCCGCGTCATAGGCGATCACCGGCGTCTAACGATCGTCAGGGAACCGCGTCCGCGGTAGCACAAGGAGCAGCAGGACAAGGAAAGGTGTATGACGAGACACGAGGTTATCGGTCGATACTTCCGTCAAAAAGGTGGTCATAATCAACCAGCCATGCTTCCCACGTTCACCGAATGGAAGCATCAGCTCCCTTCGCCGCTCTATGATCAAGAGCCGTCGTGGGTCGAGCTTTATTGGGCGGCATGGGATATAGCCTTTCGCAATTTTCACAACCCGACGGCGGGCAGTGGCTTTGTCTCCCCCTTCATCGATGCGGCCTTCAATGCCAACATCTTCCTGTGGGACACATGCTTCATGACCATGTTCTGTAATTACGCGTATCCGTTAGTGCCGGGTATCTCATCACTCGACAACTTCTATTGCAAACAACATGAGGACGGGGAGATCAACCGCGAGATCGACCGTACAACGGGCAGCGACGTTGAGGCATGGGTGAATAGCGAGAACAAAGCGCTGTTTAGCCGGTGGGGGTGGCAAGATGAGGCACAGACGCATGCCGTGACGTACAGGGGACGGTCGGCTCCGCACCCCAATCCGCTGTTAACACTCGACGCCCTCGATCATCCTATCCTCGCGTGGGCCGAGGTGGAAAGTTACCGCGTCACGGGCGATGAGCAGCGTCTGGCGATCGTCTGGGAGCCCCTCCTGCGGTATTACAATGCGCTGACCTACTATTTACGCCAGGGCAATGGCCTGTTTGTGACCGATTGGGCGAGCATGGACAACTCCCCGCGCAATCCCTACTTGCGCGGCGGCGGCACGGGGATCGACATCTCGTCGGAGATGGTCCTCTTCGCCCGCAACATGGGCGCGATCGCCTCTGCCCTCGGCAAACAGGACGAGATGTCCAAGTTTGCAGCGGAGGCGGACGATGTCGCCCGTCGTATCAATGAGCAGATGTGGGATGCCGAGCGGCAGTTCTACTTCGACGTGACCCTGGACGGTCGGCGCGCTCCCGTCAAGAGCGTCGCCGCGTACTGGACCTTGCTAGCACACGTCGCGTCGCCGCGACAGGCGGATGCGCTGATCGCGGAGCTGCGGAACCCACACACCTTCCATCGCCTCCATCGAGTGCCGACTTTAGCTGCGGATGAGCCGGCGTATGATCCCAGCGGTGGGTATTGGCGGGGCGCCGCTTGGGCGCCGACGACAACAATGGTGCTACGCGGGCTAGAGATGTACGGCCACCACCAACTCGCGCGGGAGATTGCACTCAACCACATGCGCTGCATGGACGGGGTGTTCCGCAAAACAGGGTCGATTTGGGAGAATTATGCGCCCGATGCCGTCGAGCCCGGTCGGCCCGCGAAGAACGACTTCGTCGGGTGGAGCGGTCTTGGCCCGATCATGTATCTGCTAGAGTACGCCGTCGGACTCAAACCAGATGCGCGGCGTAATGAGCTGCAATGGACCGTATCAACCTCCCAGCGCGCCGGCTGTCGACGCTTCCGCTTCAATGGCCATGTGATCGATCTTGTCGCGGAGCCTGACAGCAGCGATCGTCAGGGCATCGCCTTATCGATAGTGTCCAGCGGTTCATTCCGGCTCGTCGTGGATTGGCACGGCAAAAAGCAGTCTTTCGAGGTGGCGACCGGGAAGAACGAGTATACCGTTGTAGATTGTAGGTAGAATGGGATCTGTCACGCACATGATGGTGCGGGCCGCGCGGGGACGGCGGCCGGCGTGAGTCGCGCGCCTGAGGCGAGAGATGAGGGAGGGCGAGGATGTCTATGGCTGTGCACCCGAACAGTATGGGAAAAGACCAGGGGCTGATACGCGTGGTGCATGTGGTGTTCAAGACGCACCTGGACATTGGCTACACCGACATGGCCCACGTAGTGGTCGAGCACTACATGACACAGTATATCCCCGCCGCTATCAACCTGGCGCGCACGCTACGTGCGCGCGGTGGGCCTGAGCGTTTCATCTGGACGACTGGCTCCTGGCTCATCGACGCGTATCTCGAGCAGGCGTCGCCCACACAGCGCCGGCGCATGGAAGAGGCCATCGCTGCGGGAGACATCGCCTGGCATGGCCTGCCGTTCACCACGCACAGCGAACTGGTCGAGCCCTCCTTGTTCCAGGAGGGCCTGCGCATCACGCACGACCTGGACCGGCGCTTCGGGAAGCGCACCATCGCGGCCAAGATGACCGACGTGCCCGGACACACGCGGGCGATCGTCCCGCTCCTCGCCGAGGCCGGCATCCGGTTCCTGCACATCGGGGTCAATCCGGGCGCGAGCGCCCCAGGTGTACCGCCCGTCTTCGTGTGGCGCGACCCGAGCGGCGCCGAGGTCGTCGTCATGTATCACAAGACCTTCTATGGCGGTCTGATGGCCGTCCCTGGCCTTGACGAGGCCCTCCTCCTAGCTCATACCGGCGACAACCGCGGCCCACAATCCGCCGCCGACGTGCGCGCGACCTTCGAGCGCGTACGCGAGCAGTTCCCTGGGGCAACCGTCGTGGCCTCGACGCTCGATCGCTTCGCGGACGCCCTGCTGCGCATCAAGAACACGCTGCCCGTGGTGACATACGAACTGGGCGATACGTGGATCCACGGCGTCGCGTCGGATCCGGGGAAGGTCGCGCGCTACCGCGAGCTCGCGCGGCTGCGACGGGAGTGGCTGGCGTCGGGACAGATCTGTCCCGACGAGCCAGACCTTGCGCGCTTCAGCCGCACGCTGCTCCTGGTCCCTGAGCATACGTGGGGACTGGACACGAAGCGCTATCTGAGCGGCGACACGCGATACGAGGTGGACACGTTTCATGCGGCGCGCTCAGAAAACAACTATCAGACCCTCGAGGCATCGTGGGCCGAGCAGCGCGCCTACGTCGATACGGCGGTGGACGCGCTGGATCACGAGGGTCTGGCGCGCCAGGCGCGTGAGCGCCTGACCGATCTCGAGCCGACGCGGCCGGATACGACCGGCTGGCCGCGCCTGTCCGTCGGCGCGGATGAACTTGAAACGACACACTTCAGCCTGCGGATCAACCCGCAACACGGCGCTCTGTCCTCCCTGCGTTCCAGGCAGACGGGACGCCTGTGGGCATCCGAGCAGCACCCGATGGGGCTAGTCGGCTACCAGACCTTCTCGGCGGCCGACTTCGAGCGCTTTTACCGGCAATACATCATCGACAAGCGCCGAAACTGTCTATGGACACACCAGGATTACGGGAAAGCAGGGCTGGAGACCACGCGGGCAGAGAGCCGCTGGTGGCCGCCCCAGCTCATGGAAGCCTATCACAGGTATGAGCATGGGGCGGAGACCCTGACGCTGTGGCTCACGCTGCCCGACGAGAGCGTTGAGGTGTACGGAGCTCCGCGGCACGTCGCCCTCACGTACACGCTCCCCGACGCCGAAGCGGCGATCTATCTGACGTTACAATGGTTCGATAAGCAGGCCTGCCGGCTGCCGGAGGCGATCTGGCTCTCGTTCAACCCGGTCATCCGCGACGATGGGCAGTGGAGCCTGGACAAGATGGGCGAATGGATCTCCCCCCACGACGTTATCCGCAATGGCAACCGCACCCTCCACGCCGTCCAGACCGGCGTGGCGTACCACGACGCGCGCGGCCGTCTGAGCATCGAGACACTGGATGCGCCGCTGGTCGCGCCGGGCAGACCGGCGCTATGGGATTTCACAAACAGGCAGCCGTCGCGGCGCACGGGGATGCACGTCAATCTCTACAACAATCTGTGGGGCGTGAACTTTACGCAGTGGTACGCCGACGATGCGCGCTTCAGGTTCGTGTTGCGCGAGGCGTCTCCTGCACTGGCTAGCCACAATGAGGGTGCGAGGAGGCGAGCGTGACAGAGCGGGTGCCGGTCGGCGCGCGTTGGTCAATGCACCGCATGGTTGGGTAGTGAGTAGCAGGAGCAGTCGATTGGCCGTCGGTGGTCGTCACGCCTACCTCGTGCACGGACGGGGAGCGCGCGATCCATCTGATCGTGGGCGCCGTGCTCCTGACCATGTGGCCCTCTCTCTACCCGCTACATCCAGGTGGCATGCTGCGGGGCGTGCTGCTCCAGGGCCGACCGGGCCTCATCGAACGACACCCGCTCGGCGATGATCGTGTCGTCGTCGAGGCGCGCGGCTGTGACGGTGGCATCCCAGTCGGCGTTGGGTCGCCCCGCGTCCTTGTACTGCACGACAGACCCATAGGGCCGCGTGGTCCCCGTGAGGTGATACGTCCACAACGCGTCGCTCTTGCGCTCCCACTTACCCCTCATGCTGCTCCTCATTTGTTGGCGCCGCGCGCCTGCGGGCGCGCTAGGCGACATCGCTATCAGCGCCGTCGTCGTCGTCGCGTTCCGCCCGCAGGGCACCCGCGCGCAGCGCGACCAGCGCCGCGCCCTCGATCTGGCGCACCCGCTCGCGCGTGAGCCCCAGCCGCTCCCCGATCTCGCTCAACGTGTGCGCGCGCTGCCCCTCCAACCCGAAGCGCAACACCACCACCACGCGCGTCCGCTCGTCGGCCAGCCCGGCCAGCGCCTCCCGCACCCGCGCGCGCAGCACGCCCCGCTGCGCCTCCTCGTCGAGCGGGAGCAGCCCCGCGTCGGGCAACACGTCGCCGAGCAGGCCGCCGTCCTCCGTCGCCGGCGTCTCCAGCGAGGTCGGTGGTTGCATGACCGCGTCGGTGTGGACGACTTTCTCCATGGACACGCCCAGCGCGGCGGCGATCTCCGCGACATCCGGCTCCCGGCCCAGTCGCTGCTCCAGGTCGCCCGTGACCCGGCGCGCCCGCGCGGCGAACTCGACCAGATGCACGGGCACGCGCACGGTGCGCCCGTGGTCGGCGAGCGCCCGCGTCAGGGCCTGCCTGATCCACCAATGGGCATAGGTCGAGAAGCGGTAGCCCCGGCGGTAATCGAACTTCTCGACGGCGCGGAACAGGCCCAGGTTGCCCTCCTGAATCAGGTCGGGCAGCGGCAGGCCGCGCCGCTGGTAGCGCCGCGCGATGGTGACCACCAGCCGCAAGTTGGCCTCGATCAGGCGCCGCCGCGCGTCCTCGCCCTGGGCGACGTGCCGCGCCGCCGCGTCCTGGTCCGCGGACGCTACCAGGCCCGCGGCGCGCCGCCGGCGCGCCTCCCCGCCCCGCTCCACGGCCGCGGCCAGCGCCTGTTCCTCGGCGGCGGTCAGTAGCGCGACCGCGCCGATCTCGCGCAGGTAGAGCGGCACCCCCTCCGCGCGCAGCAGGGCGTCGCCCCCCTGCGCGCGCGAGGACTCCTCCCGCCCCGGCCGCCCATCCTGGTCGTCGGCGGATGTCGCCATTGCTCCTCCTCGCTGGATCGACACAGCCCGCTCATCCCTCGTGCCCCGTCACCTTTGATTCTACGCCCTCACCCGCCGTCGCGCTTGCCGTGCGGGAGGCCCCCCGTTTCTCGCGGCCGCCCGGCCACCGCTGTGTGCCCCGCGTCGCCCGTGCCGTGCGCTAAACGGGCGAGACCGTGACCGGACACACAGGCGCGCGCCGCGCGCGGGAAAAGACGGCCTCACCCCACCCGTGCGTCGTCAGCGACGGCAGCAGCGGCGGCATCCGCCGCGCGGTCGGACCCCTCCCTGGCGGTGCGCTCAGACGTGGACACCTCGTCGACGATCCGCACGTCTTTATCCTGCCACCACACCCGCGTCCCGTCGTCAAGCGCGACCTCGACCTGCCCCCACCGACCACGGCCGGACAGGACGCCGTGGTGGCCGTCCCGGTACACGACCCCGGACCCCGCGCCCCGCGCCAGGAGCGCCAGGTGGCGAGCGACCGCCTCCGGGGCCGCGAGGTCCCCCTCCGCTTTCGGCTCCCAGACATCGCCGTGGCGCGTGAAGAGGACGCCGCCGCGCATGACGAGATCCCGCGCCAGCGCGAGGCGCCCGTCGTCTGTCTCCTGTGTCCCCAGAAGGTCGGCTGTCGTCTGGCTGCCGCGCGCCCACAGGGCCATCAGGTCGTGCGCGATCGCGCCCGCGCGCGTAGCGGCGTCGATCCGTTCCTGGTCGGCGGCCAGCGCGGCCTTGCGGTCCTCACGCGCGAGGGCGACGTAGGCCGGGCGGCGCACCCCCGTCGGGAGCTGGATCACCGCCAGCGGGAAACGCTCCCCTTTCCACCCCGCGATCGTCGCGTCCACGGTTCCCTGCTCCACGACGCTCGTGATGACGCCAAGGCGCGCCTCGCCCTGATCGGCGTTCATACGCGCTATGACGAGATCGCCCGGCGTCAGGGCGACGTGCGTGGCATGGCGTCTGGACACGTCCTCGGGCGCGCGCGGGAGGTAGACATCCTGCGCCCCCAGGCGCTTGCGCGCGAAGTAGGCCACGTCGGCGTCGAGCAGCCGCTGGACGTGGACCCGCGTGGCCGGGGTATAGCGCGCGCCGGTCGCCAGGCGCGCCAGTTCGACCGTCGTCCACGGGCGATGGAGCCCTCCCGTCGCCAACGCCTCACGGTGGACCGCGATAAGGTCGGCGGGGGAGGGGGCGGCGTCTCTCTGGTGCGGGCCTCCCGTCGTCGTGGCCGATCCCGCCGCCGCCGTGGACGACGGATGCGCCCCCTCCCCCGACGGCGCGCCGGTCGCCAACCGCCCGGACGCCGCCGTGGCCCGCACAGGTGCGTCGATCAGCGTGACCGGCTCTCCATTCACCGCGATGTGGGGATGGTGGCGGGCAACGCGCCGGGCCAGGGCACGCAGCGTGTCCGGCTCCCCGTGCACCAGCACCGTCACGCGCGGCCGGGCGCGCGCCACGGCTACCTCGATCTGGCCGGCGTCCGCGTGCGCCGACAGGCTGTACCGCTCCACCGCGCAACTCAGGGTCAGCTCCTCCTTGCCCAGCGCGACGGTCGTGCCCTGTCGCGCCCGTAACAGGGCCGCCCCCGGACTCTCGTCATCCTGGTAGCCGCTGAAGATGATGGCGTTCTTCTCGTCCGCCGCGAAGGCGCGCGCGTAGAGCGGGGCGGGGCCGCCGGTCATCATGCCGGACGAACTGATGACGATCGCCGCCTCGGGATTGTCGAGCAGGCCGCGCCGGCGGCCCGCCGTGACGGCATAGACGGCGAGCGAGGGGTCGGCGAAGAGCGGGCGCCGCGCGTTGCGCACGTAGTTTTGCAGGCGCGGGTTGAGGTCGTGGACCTGCGCCTGGTAGAGGGCGCACACGCCGCGCACCATGCCGTCGAGGTGGATCGGGACCGGGGGCAACTCACCCGTCGAGCGCGCCGCGCGCAGGATCAGCGCCACCTCCTGCGCCCGTCCCACCGCGAACGCCGGCAGCAGCGCGCGTCCCCCGCGCCCGACCACGCGCGCCACCGTCGCCACCAGCGCGCGCTCCTGCTCTTTGCGGTTGGCATGAATGGCGTCGCCGTAGGTGCCCTCGCTGATCACGGCGTCGGCCTGGGGCAGGCCCAGCACGTCCAGGCCGTGGAGGGTGCGCTGGGCCGTCACCGAATAGTCGCCCATGTGCAGGACACGGCCGGCCGGCGTGTCGATGAGGAGCATGGCCGCGCCGGCGATATGGCCAGCGTGCAGGAACCGCACCGTGATGGCGGGGTCGGAGGTCGGCGCGACGGGCTGCGCCCACTCGACCGGCCGCACGCGGGCGAGGGTGCGCTCGACCACCTCGGCCGTGTAGAGCGGCGTCTCCCCTTCCTGCGCCAGGTGCTCGGCCTCCATGACGCGCACGCTGTCAGCCAGGAGGAGGCGCGTCAGGAGCAGGGTCGTCTCCGTGCAGTAGATCGGCGCCGCCGGAAACCGCTCAGAGACGAGCGGCAGCGCGCCGGTGTGGTCGATGTGCGCGTGCGTCACCAGGATGGCGTCCGGTGGCTCGGCGGTCAGCCGGGCGAGGGCAGGCAGGCGGTCCTGCCCCGCGCGCGCCGCCGGGCGCATCCCCGCGTCGATGAGCACGCGCCGGTCCCCGATCCGCAACAGGCCGCACGACGCGCCGACCTCGCCCGCGCCGCCCAATGGGAGGTACTCCACCTTCACGCTTGTCCGTCCCCTCTTCCTCGTTCGTCCCTGCACCGCGCGCCGACCCTCGCGGTACGCCGGTGACGCCTCATATCCCTATCCCTAGTGTCCCAGACGCGACGCGAAAAACGCGGGTCATCGCGCGCAGTGGCCCGACGCGGGGGGCGGGCGCGCCCGAAGAGTGCACGCGCTGGCCGGCGCGTTTCTCCGTGCGGCGCGGGCTGTGTCGTCTATATCCTCGCCACGCACGACACGGGCACGCGCTGAGGAAAAGGGATGCGCGCACAACCTGTCCCCCTCGCCTCACAGCAGTGACGGATCGATGGCACGCACGACCGCGACCAACTCGAGCCAGAACGCGTGCATCGCGCGCACGGGCGGGCTCGCGGGGCCGTAGCGATCCGCGATATCGCGGAGGCGCTCGACGATCGGGACCACGAGGCCGGATTGCAAGGTGGACGCGTCCACCACGGCGACGATCTGATTGACGATGCTGTCCTCATAGGGATAGGGGATGGTCAGCCCGCGCAGCGCGGCCTCGTAGCGCGCGCCCGCGTGGTGGGCGATGAGCGCGGCCAGGCGCGGCTCGCCGCAGGCCACGGCGAAGGCGGCGCCGTCGAGGGGATGGAAATTCGTCCCGGTGGTACGCAGTGAGTCGACCTTGCCGAGGTCGTGGGCGAGCGCGAACACCTCGCATAGCGCCCGCTCGTCGTCGGACAGGCGCAGGCGTGTCGCGTAGTCCCGGGCGCGCACGGCCTCGACGGCGACATGGGGGAGCAGGGCGGGACGCTCCCGGCATCTGTCCAGGACCATGGATCGCCAGTCATCAACGTCGATCACGCCATGACCCTCCCCTCGATGAGCGGCGTCGGCCACAACTTCTCGGCCTCGTCGAGGTCGCCCGGCGTCATTACGGCCGTCCTTTCACCGTGTGGCGGCGCGGCGTGTGTGAACGGCCACGCGGCACACAGGGCCACCCCGGCGGGGCGGGGAAAACGTGGAAACGCGCGTCCCCGCACAATCCGCGCTCACCTGACGGCCTGGCACGGGGGCCTGCGCCACACGACCCACATGGGTCACCACGGCGAGGACAGTGGCGGCACGAGCAGGGACATCGCGGCGCCTCTGTGCCGGTGCCCGCGGCCGTTGTTGTCGGCGCATCAGCCACCCTCCTGGTAGAAGCGGACTTCACGCATCCAATGGAGGTGCTCGTAGTACAGCTGTAGCAGGGTCTCGTGGCACGCGGGGCAGACGCGCAGCTCGGCCGCAGCGTCGGGCCGTCCGCCCGGCCAGAACTCGCCGTCGGTGTCGTCGCTGTCGAACCAGTCGATCGCGGCCGGCCGCAACGCATCCGCGCGCACCTCGTGGCCGCAGCGGGGACAGGCCACCGCTCGGATCATCCACGCCATCCGTCCGCTCCTCAATAACTGCCTCGACGGGCAGACTCGCCGGACCGCCGATCAGCGCCTCGACGTCGACCCGTTCGATGTGCCGCCAGCGCGGCGCGTGCAGCGCGTCACCGTCGAGGTCGAATATCACCTCAGCGAAGCGTTCGGCCGGTTCGCCGACACGACGCGGGGTGTCCTTGTAGGCTTCGACGAAAATGATGCCCTCCCTGGCGTCAGGAAGGAGCTGTCGCCACACCTGCGTCGCGATCGACGCCGCAGCGGTGGTCACGCTCGGCCCCTCGTTGGACGCTAACTCGTAGGCTATGACGACGGGCAGATTGGCCTTGTGCTCGTAGACCATGAGGTAGCATCGACCCTCCGCGCCGCTCGCGCTCGTGTACGTGAAGGGGCCGTCGAGCGAGCGGAAAGAGGGGACCCACTCACTCCGCATCCTGCCGTTCCTCTCCCGTTGTCGCCTCTGGCTCAGACTTCGATCGCCGCCCCGCGCCGGGTCGGTAGCCGCCGCGCTGGCCCAATCGCTCACGCCGATACGTCTCGATGGCTTCCAGCGTGACCATGTTCAGGCGCGGGTTGATCTGCTCGTACGCCATGACG
>JAABUX010002748.1_pt1 | contig 24399 bp, 43 predicted proteins | sample 5561851 | NCBI WGS metagenome assembly JAABUX01 (sample SAMN10711883, study PRJNA513361) | rock metagenome | isolation source: Antarctica rocks | place: Antarctica: Victoria Land, Richard Nunatak red sandstone | collected 2016-01-03 | reverse complement strand
CTGCTGTACATGCCGGTGCCCAGGTCGAACAGATACTTGCGCCCGCCGGCGTGCATGCTGGCGAACGTCTCCCGTGTCACGGGCTGGACCACCATGTAGCCTGCCAGGGCAGACAACGGCTTCATTGACAATCAGACTACCGGACAGCGACCACGACGCAACGCGGCCTGTGCAGGATAGCCTGACGTGCACAGTGCGATAGTGTGCGAGAGAGTGATGGCAAGCATGGCGATGAACACGTTCGCTGTCAACAGGACAATGATTGCACAGGTGCGCGGTCGGTTCGGATGGCAGATCAGAAGGCAGGGCACCGTGCGTGACCGGTCCAACAGCACAGTGTACAGCCCAATGGTTTCACCTTTGTTCTCAATTGGGTCGGTGGTGGTCTTGACGCCATGGTATTGGTTGATCATGGGATCGTGACCCTGCGGATCAGAACATCCAGCTCAGTGCCTTCGGCAGTGCGGCCGCAAGGCGTTCAGCACGTGCATTGAGGCTACATCGTTCCGCGGTTCAGAGCGCTGGTAACAGCTCAGCAGGCGATAGGATGACCCTGCGCCGGGCTTGCCACCATCAGACGCGATGGTACTGCCATGCCGGGGCAGTCAGGGAGCGGTCAGGGTCAGGGTCAGGGTCAGGGTCAGGGTCAGCGACTCACCGCGGGGTGACACGATCCTATCGTGAAAGGATGCCGGAAGGCCCCGACCAGCGGCTCGATCGGGATGCGCTCCTTCTGTCCGTTGCAGCCGTTGACGTACTCGAAGTACGAGAATATCTGCGGAGCAGCGGACGGCCATCAGCAATGACACGCAAGCGCTGCACTAGTCGTGTCGCTGCCAAGCCGCGCTGAATGTGGATCAGCATGAGCAAAATAAGCACTACCAAGGCGCACAGACGGGGTGGTCATAGTGGACACATCCTCCTCCCATGCTGTCACGACCAAACCTGCCGTGACCTTGACCGCTTGGGGATGGCACAAGCACGGGACGTTCCCACTTTCTGCTCAAGTGCAACACATCGCGGGCTCCATCACGTGTCTCGCGATCACCCAAACCGAAGCTTGTGCTGTGTCAGAGTGGCGCAATGCAGCGAATGCAGAGGCGTCAAATAACCCGCTCCGGCTGCCCACCACCCATCGAGCGCCCTGAGTTGCTTCCACATGGCAAGGCGTGTCAGCTCAAGCAGCTGGCGGCGGTGACGGACCTCGGAGTCGACCTGCCGCTGCTTCCACTCCCTGACGTCGTCGACGATGAAGCTCTCGTTGGCGGCGAGCACCCACTGCTCGCCCTTCGCCACGGACTCCGGCTCGGCCATGATCTGTCATGAGAGACAGCGTCAGAGTCAGTCGCGGGCTCCGGATGGCGGACCATTCAGGGTGATATCGTATGAGTGGCCTCCTGGGACCTGGGATCCGACAAGCCAGCTCCGGTGCTCACTGACCAGCGGCGCATGATGCAAGCGTGGTGCAGCGCCGCACTGCAGCAGGATGACACTCTGCTTGCGACATGCTTGCTGACGCAGACATGTCGAGGCGCGACGCAGTGAAATTACATGCATCAGTGTGCCGGCGATGTCTGGACGAGTCGCAGCGCACCGGGCAGACGTTGTTCGCGCGCGACTGACCGGCTTCCACCCATTCTCGTTCCCAGGGGCTGCTCGTGTAGCTGACGAGGGTCCACTCGCAGCGGCGGGCGCTGTCGTCACTGACGCCGACACGGCCGGCGAGCCGGGCCGGCAGGACCCTGATCCAGATGCTCCCTGCGATGCAGCACCCCTTCGGACCGCGCCGGACCCCAGGCGGTGGCCCGGCCGAGACACCGCCGCGGGGCGTGCAGCGCGTCGGGGGCAAGTAATCGAGGAGCACAGGGAGCGAGAGGGGGCCGCACCTGAACTGGACGCCGTGCTGCGACCGAAGAAGGTCACACACGCCAGGAACGAGCCTATGACCACCACGGCGATGGTCGCCCACATCGATGTGCTTGACTGCATCGAGAGGCCGCTGCTGTCGCCGCTGGTTGCAGACTGGAATCCAAGCTTGCTCAGGTGCTGATGTTCCCCCTCCAGCTCATCGTCCTTAGAGTACGCGCCCCTGCGGCTGCTGCTTGCTCACAATACACACTATGCAATACGATGTGTCCCGGAAATGGCAACCCAATGTGTCTGTTCGAATGAGCGAGGGCAAACCGACACGCACATGCGTTCGCCAACGTGCTCTTCGTGCCGTCGGTCGTGGTCTAAAGTCGTGACCCCCTGGTACGCGCAAGCATGCCGAAGGATTCGAGGCTGCCAGGGTCGGTATATATTTAGGAGAGGTCCGGTGCGTCGTGCAATCGATGTGCAATCGTCACATCACAGCAGCGTGTGATCCGGACACGCTGCAGTGTCGGACCAGGAGCAGCCCCTCCGTAAGCTGGAGACATCTACTTCCGTAAGCTGGAGAGTGATGCAGGCTGCTTTGCCGGCGGCGTTGACACTGTCTCAAAGAGGACGAGCACTCTGGGCGTCAGCACCTGCGCTGCGTCGAGGCCGACCAGCAGGTCCAGAGCCCCGCGTGCCGGCACCTGGACTGGACTGGGCTGGCTGGAACAGCATTGCGGCCACAGGGTACCTCGTACCCATGACCAGGAGCAGCGCCCAGCTCCGTCCGCCCTGGCAGCTGTTCTCCTTGATGGCGGCCACATCCCTGCCCGAGCCAGGCTGCATCCCACGCGCTCTGGACAGCACACCGAGCTCGCAGACGTGGTGCCACATGTAAGCATCCGCTTGTGCCTGCAACGAGTGCGCGCAGGCTGCCAGCCAAGGCTTTGGACTAGCCTTGTGGCAGCAGCTTGGCGGAGTAACACATGCACCTGGTTATGCGCAAACACAGTTCCGGCTCAGTGTGGATGGCAAGAGCCTGTGGAACGCGTGGTTGCACCAGCGTCCCAAGCTTACGGCGTAGACAGCACGAGGTATAGCAGTGTCCGGTAGCGATGATGACTGGCACACGGGGTTTGCTGCAGGCACGTGCGGACGGCCGGTTGTCAGCCTTTGTTGCATTGCACTTGCGCGCAGTGCAGTGGTATAAGCAGCAACGGCTCGCTAGTAGCAGCGGCTCGCAAGGCTGGCAAGTGGCATGCAGCACACCGTTTAGAGCAGCTGGAACGTCCTCGCGACTGGCCAAGCTGCTGGCCAACATCAAGGCGGCACAGCCTCTGGCGGGATCACCATTGGCAATAAGAGCATGTGGCGTCCGGCGTTGTGCGATGCTAGAGGATCACTGGAGCAACCCACAAGGTGTCGAAAAGACGATGGTTTCGAGCATCAGATGAACTTGTACCTACCCTGCGTCGTCACGTGCGGGATCACCGGGCCGCCACAGCAGGAGCGGCGACATAGGAGCGCTGCACACTGATGACGCACGTCTGGCCCAGTGCGCGCCGAGCACGCGCAGGACGCTCCCATCATTGAGATGCTCGCGCCGCATCAGAGGGGCGGTGCTCCTAGTCATGGGTTGCTTCGTCGATCGCTGGCGAGTCTCCTCATAGGACCTCGAGGGGGGAAGGGGCTGTTCGAAAGCACGCGGTGCAGAGAGGCACTGCCATTGATAACGCCGTTTGAACGAGTTGATTCTTGTTGAAGGTGCTCAGGTGAACCGCGGGCTCATCGCCCGCGGCACATCAGCATACGTCGGGCCACAGATCGCTGGTTTCCGAGAAATTACCGTTGGCGCGCATCGATTTTGCAATCATCCCCCGCACATGACACGAAGGGTATAGCGTGGGGGTAATTGGACGCCAGCGGGGCCAGCCACAGGTGCAACGGTGTGAATTTCGAAGGTCACGTCGTAGCCGTCGATCTTGATGTGGTTGCTGCCCCCGAAGGTGTAGTACTCGTCCGACGCGCGGCATGCCAGACCTCGAGGCTCCAAACAAGGGAAAGCCGCTCGCCAGTGCGTCGGCTCGGAGCACCGACAGTCTCGGCCACGGCTTCCCGCAGAGGGTTGCAGGTTACCTGGCGGTCCTCGTTGTCATCGCTTTTGGGGTTACCGCGTGCACGACGCAGCTCGATGCGGCGCCGCTCTCGTGGAGGACAGCCATGCCATGCGCTCGCCGCGCAGCCGGCTCCTGTGCAGGGTGCCAGCAGGGTCGGGCTGCAGCGCAACCCGTGCCGCCCGTGCTCGCGCATGTCCTGATGATGACCGCGTTCCACTGGAACACGGCGCACCTCAGCTTCCTCACTCAGGCGCGTACCGCCGTTGATCACGTCAGGGTTGCTCAACTGGGCCCCTGCAGTGCAGTGAAGGAACGGATGCACTGGGTGCGTGTGGCCAGCTGCGTCGACAGCTTCCTATGGCAAGTGCATGTCTCGGCCAAGCGCCACGTCTAGCGTCAGGATCGTATTCGCTTGCGTGCGGGGCATCCTGTCCTGCGGACGAGAGCGGACAATCAGGGTGTCGCCACGCGAGCGCCGATGGTTCTTGGCACCTGCGCCAGCAACACACGTCGTCCAGCACATGGCGTCTGCTCAGGCCAGGATAGGGTGTTGATGGTGAAAACTTGGGGCGCAGCATGGCTTCCAGGATCAGCTGAACGACATCGTAAGGTTCTTCCCCGGTGGAGGACTCACTCCACGCGCAGCCAGTTCCCTCTGACAGCAGTTTCGTGGTCGTGGCCCCGCCAGTCAAGCCTGCACTCCCACTTTGCAGGCATGGGTTCAGAACGCAGATAGCCGCCTGTGCTGGAGCTCTGACCCTGACCCTGACCCTGACCCTGACCCTGACCCTGACCCTGACCCTGACCCTGACCCTGACCCTGACCCTGATCGCAGGTAATCAAGAACGTGGAGTCGTACCCGACGATGACGGACTTCGCCATCAGCACGAACGAGCCGGAGAAGCTGGAGAACTGGCGCCTGAGCAACACGCAGGGGGCGCGCGCGTTCCGGGTGCACGCCCAGATCAACACGACCGGCCCCTACGGCCTGACCTGGTCTCACCGGGAAATCGTAGAGGACTCCCTCGCCATTGGTGCGCGCTGTTCGGTGGACAGATCGCCATTGTGTGGTCAGGCTGGGGGCTGCACCAGTGTCCAACCCGTGACTGCAAAGGCGTCTGATAGCTTTCGAGCAGCGCCGTGTGAAGCGTCGCTGATGCTAGGATTGCTGCAGAACCCGGCCGACGAGGCGGCACAGAGGCGACGTCTGGTCCCCACCTGTCATGGCCAACAGCTCCTGCTCAAACCCCAGCGCCCTGTTGCACTGTTGGCCCTTCAAGAGCACGCATTTTGTTCTGGAGGGAACGCGGGGTCAGGGGTCAGGGCCCGCGCTCTTGTGGCCGCCTGCACTTTGACACCACTGTGCATCTCCTTAGCAAATCGCTGCTCTGCTGAGGAGTGAGTCACCGTGCCCCTGGCAGGGACTGAATCGGTGTCGCATCCGCGTGTGCGCAGGCAACCACACGACCGTGATGGCTGACCCTGAACCCTAAAAAATACGCTAGATCTAAGCCTCTCCCTAACCCTGACCCTGAAGCTCACCCTTACCCTGACCTAAACCCTGCTCCCACGCGCAGGCAACCACACGTGCATGATGTACATGGAAGACGACGACTTCCTCACCTGGGAGGCACTGCTGAGCTGGGCGGACGACGAGGCGGAGCTCGGGGCGCTGGGGTTCACGCGCAGCTTCGTCCGCATCGAGACGTCGCCGGAGACGGGTGCGCTCGGGTTTGCGACTCGGCTGGCCTGCACGCCTCTACCGGACAGGGGTAAACACGGCTCGCGAGGCACTCTCGTCGCGGGCTCGCCTCACAGCAGGGGAGCGTCCTGCCGGAGCATTTCGCAGGACGTCGCGGCTGTCTGATGGCTCTGTCGCGGCCTCCCGATCATACCTATTGCATCAAGCTGCACGTGCATCTGCTTCTGGCATGTCACTGCAGTGGTCCACTTTGCTGCCTGCCCCAAGCCAGCACAGCACGCAGGCCCATCATGGCCTGTTGACAGCATCGCCAAAGACGTGCTCGGTGTGCGTTATGCAACAGGTCGCCTCATGCTGCTGGATGGGTGGGGGCCCGTCAACATCACCACCCACGACAGGAAGGTTACGCTGGACCGGCCGGGCTGCGGAGTCAACGGACGCTTCTGCAACTTCCTCGAGCTCCCCCAACCGTACTCGAGCATGTGGCTGCTGTCGCGAGAGAGGGTCCGGGGCTTCGTCAACTCGACCCACTGGAGGTGCGGGGCCTGACGCGAGCATTGATGTGGGCATATCACTGTTGTGCTCGATGTGATCGCCGACTCTCAGTCCTGCTCTGTGATCGAGTTGACTCATGACCGTGCAAGCGGGCGCACACATGACGGTCTCTTGCAAAGGTTTCGCCGTGTTGCTCGCAGCAGAGCCTTGGCCAGTGGCCGTCCTTGCGCAGGCCGCACCGGGCGTGTTGCAAGCTCCTGCTCGAGCACCCTGCATGTGCCTGACTCGCCCATGTTGACGGCTGCCGAACCCTCGCCTGTTCATGTCCAGGCGGGAGACGATAGCGCTGTGGTCATTCGGCCCCTCGGAGATGGCTGCCTTCGGCCTGACCTTGGTAGACGTCCCAGCGGGCTTCCGGACTACTGCGGTCACGCCTTACACCCTGACCTCCGACAGTATTCCTATCGAGGCCACCGTAGCCCACCTGCCCAACAAGTACTGCACTCCCGAGTTCCGGAAGCCGATTGACTATTGCACAGTATCACATGAGAACTTCATCCTGCGGTGACATCGTGGGCTCATTGCCGCATGATATTACTGTGTGGACTGGCACGCAGCCTGAGCTACAAGCATGAAGGCTTGTAGTGCGTATGTGGTTAGAGCGAGAGCAATTGTGCAGTGGGACATTTGCATGGCAGACCTCGTGCTCGAATCATCGCGTTTATTCCCTTTGCGGACACAGGCGCAAGTCGAACTGGAGATGCACAATGTCTTGAGACGTCTTTCATAGGTGGCAGCCCATTTGCAGAATAATTGGCATTCATGCATGTCAGGCAGCGTCACATTGTCGTCGTCTTTGCATTTGACGTGACTCAGTCGTGTGTGGTAGAGACAGATCAGTCCTTGCAGGCAAGGTTCATGCAATGCGCGTTATCATCTGTTGTAGGACTCCCCGTCCGCTAGGCCCTTGATATGCATAATAGGCGACCTATTGGTGATGCCTCTGAATCTGCTGTCACGATCCGATGTGATGTACGCAGGCCATCCATGCATCTTCACCACATTGTCAAAGAACAGCTGTGCAACCTCTGCAGCTGATGCTGTGTCATGCGTCGCCGTGATGTGCGTCCTCGCTACGTGATGTTACGGCAAAACCGTCTTCGCAGCACGACTTCCCGTCCTCAGGGTCATGATCCCTGCGGATTGTATGACCGTTGCCAACTCGCCGTTATTGCTGATCAGGTAGCGCTTCGGTATTCCTGATTGTGAGCGCTGGACGTCCGTCATCAACGTGATGTCGCACCGAGGTAAGTTCGCCTGATGATCGCAGGCTGAGATCATTGCGACTGGTAGGAGCATTTGCGCCCATGCCATCAGTGGCAAGTGGACGCTTCCCCTGCCTGTCGCCCAGCATTACTGCATATCCGAGAATGCGCTCAGCGCCCAATTGGTGGCGGCATGCGACGCTCCTCACCGCACCCGAAGCCGCGGCTGCCGGCCCGTGTCCAGGTCGTCGGCCAATCAGACTACTGCGCACGTCATTTGCCGCGGGCGCTGTATCCGCCGGCCACTTTCTTGACAACAGGGGGCTATGCACGTTGCGCTGTACCTCAGCCGACGAGTCCTGCGCGTTGGCACCGTCGTCAGTTGACACTATCTCTCCGAAGCCCTTCCTGTCAGGGAGTAGGAACTGTTAAACAGCGGCCAAATGGGGGCTCGATGATTCCGACGCGACGATAACAGACTGTTATAAACAGTCAAAAAGAAGAAAATAGAATTGCTCGTTGGGGTGGTACCGCGTGGGCCCCTTCCCCGAGTCGGAGCCGGACAGCCAACAGCGGCATAGTACCCCTCAACGCACTGCGATCGGTGTGTGACTCTCTGCTGCGAGCCCCCTCCTTGATGCCCCTGCGGACCCGCTGGCCTACGTGCGTCTTAGCGTCGAGTGGCGGGATCTGACACAGTACGTCGCGACAGGCGCATCGACAGCTTGGTGACCTGCTCGGGGAGCGCTCTGCCGAGGCGCAGACACCACACAGTGTGGACCTGGATCGGCACGGTATCGCTCCCCAGCCCGTCATCTGGCTCTTGCAGAACAGCTGCCCTAGCTGTTCCTGCGGCGACCGCGGCGTGTGTTCCACACACTCAACACCCCGCAGCGTGGCGCGGCCGACAGCGCCTCGTACGCCAAGCATGCATCAACGCCGCCACGACGAGAGGTGATCCGGTCTCCCCGCGGCGACGGACATGAGTCAGCCCTCCGCGGCGCGGTGGCTCAAGCTCTGCGCGGCCTGCTGCGCGGCCCTGCTGGCGGCGGCCGCGGTGCTCGGCGCCTGGCGCGGCAGCCGGAGCGGCCCGCGCTGGCTGCCGGCAGCTACGGCGGCGTCCCGGGCCGGCAGGTTAGTAACTGATTGACCCAATTAAACACCCCTACAGTGCTCTGCACATTGATTTCAGCTGACAGCCTGACGGCCCCCCACGCAGCGAACCATCACACCGGGGACAGGCTGGGGAACCGAGCGGGGGACCAGCTCGAGCGGCACGCATGGGATGAAGCACTTGCCCTGTGCGTCTGGGCCGGCAGGACGCCGGAAGGGGCATCGGGCGCGGCGGCGGCCGGCGGACGGGCGACAGGGGCGCAAACCCCGCGTGGCAGCTCCGGCAGGACCTCCGCCGGCGCGACTGCGGGGCCCAGCGCAGCAGCTGCTGAGGATCCGGGCTCGCACTCGGTTCTGGAGGGTTTTGGGGGCGCGGAGCCGCCGGAGGAGGCGGGGGCGGCGGCGGCAAAATCGAGCGCGGCGGCGGTGCCCGGCGACACGGCGGTCCCGCCGGCCGCAGACCGGCTGTTCGGCGCGCCGCTGCCGCGCGCGGCCATCTACGGCGGCGGCGCCGCGTTCGAGCCGGAGGCGTACCGCAGGTGCGTCGCAGGTGGCTTCAGCTGGTTGCACTGCAGTGCTGCCCTCCAAGCTGTGCGACGCTACCACAGTCGTCTTGATCCAACGGCACACCCCATGTGCCGCGGCGCCCGTTTACCGCTTTAGAAACATGCCATGAACGGCTGCTGCCCCCATCCAGTGCTCCGTACCTCCGTCACAGCGGTCGGCAGTGCCTCTGCAAGCGGCCATACGCTGCTTGACACAGGCAGGACGCCGACTTCCCCGGCGTAGGTTCGCTCACACAGAGTGCCGGCCACAAAGCATAAAACTTCATCACCTGCTCAGGTGCTGAGCTGCGGCAGGTGCCCTGCTTGCAACGCACTGAACTCTGCTGTGCGCAGGCACTACGATGACATGGCCGGTTCCTGGGCCACAGACAGGAAGTTGGCGGACCATTTCGCGGGGTACGGCCGCAGGGAGGGCCGCGTCGCGCAGCGCCTGCGGGTGGTGCTCACCTACGACGCGGCCGCCCTGGTGGAGGACGACGCCGGGACCGCCCACGGCAGAGTCAGCGACCAGCTGTACAGCCTGATCGGGACGATGGCCGTCGCCCTGCAGCTCGGCGCAGAGATGGTGCGCGTCGGGGCGTTGGATACTGTGCGACCATGTTGCCGGGGCACAACATGCAGACTGCGTCCGTGCGTGAACGCCCACAACGTCCGGGCAATACCCCAGCCGCCGGCCCTGCGCGCCAGCCGCACACCATTGCGACCCTCACCTCTGCAGCCACCCTCCCTTCAGCCAGCGTGTCGACGCAAAGATCTCCATGAGCCGTGTGAGCACCCCACGCTGAGGTCCGCCACCGTGGTACCCCCAGACCGCTGACCCGGTTGGCCCCATGGTAGCCCTCGACCTTGACTCAGTGACTCGGTGCCGAGCCTGCCAGCTTACTGTTGACCCTCAACCCTACCCCATCCGCACCCTAACCTTTGAGCAGGTGCTGCCGGAGGCAATCCTCACTGGCGGGAAATCCGGCACTCGTAGCGCTCACGCCAAGGGCGGGGGGCGGCCGCACAGCGCTCCGCTGGACGCGCTGTTCGACGTGGACCGGCTGCTCGCCTGGTGGACGTCCGTGGACGCCGTCCTGCACAGGGTGCGGCGGGCAGGAGATGAGAAGTATCACAATATCTCAAAAGCAAAGCTTTTTTGGTCACCAGGAAAGAGTGTATAGTGCTAAATGTAGTGCCACTGAATGCAAATTGCAATCCCACCAATCGTACTCAGCATCAGGCACAGCAAGGGAAAATGCATCGTAAGCAGGGTACTCAACCCAGCGTCGGGCCGGCGCAGCATGTTCATGGGGTCGGAGCTGCTTGCGGGTCGCGCAGCGTTTGTCGGGCGGTCAGTTTCATGACTTCTATGTGTCGCAATGCGGGGGTAAACCACTTGTTGTCGTGTTTGCCTACGGCACAAGCATTTGTCTAACTGCGCCGGAGTGATTGCGCTGTGCACAGGATGCCTTGCAGACAGTGCTACGATCGCTGTGCAGGACCCTTGCCATCACGGCATGGTTCATGCACTGGATCAGCATTTACAGTAGTGATGTTCAGCGCCTATCAGGCTCGGGGTAGATGCTGACTGCGCATGTGTCTGCGCACTGCCAGCGCGCTGCCTGGTGCAGGGACCGGAGTATAAATGACTGCTGCTTCTGCTGCGCAGGCTCCGCAGCCCGACGGACCGATCCAGGTTCTCGTCACCGGGGAGTCCATCTGCTGCCTGGGGACCATGGAAAACATCACCGACGCCATCCGCGGCGCCGTGCTGGATGCTGTCAAGGCGCGGCCGGTATCCTCGTCTCAAAAGCCAGCAAAAGCGACTCGTTGCAACAGGCTGCACAGCGTTGTCTCACAGATGTAGTGTCAGACATGGCGAGTGGCGTACAAAGCAGGAATCTCGTCTCAATGGCAGGCGTTGGCAGTTCACTGAATCGCCATGTGTGCTGCCAGGTTTACATTGCGGAGCATCCCGGACGTGACTCGAGGGAGGCGCTGCCGGCCGTGACGCTGCGTCTGCAGCCTCCCAAGCTGATGTTCGCTCTGCGAACGAACGAGTGCGTGCCAATATGCCCGCCCTCCCTTCACCTCGCCCATCTGTGAGCATTAAAGTAGAAGATGATGCCTTGGCAGTGCCCCGGCTGGTGTACTCGCACATGGACGGCCTGATGATGGTCGTGCTCCATGTTTGATCGCCATGCACCGGACAGGCCGAGCTCATTGCGCTTCCTACAGCCTGAGCTCATACCTCTTTCTGTTTGCCTCCTGGCCTCACTTGGAGCTCTTCACAAGCTTAGAAACAGGAAAACGAAACCATCCAGATCAAACCTACAACGCAGTAGCCAAACGGATATGCAAATTGTTCTACTGCAAGCAGTTGCTCTGATGACGTCAGATTCAGCAAATCACTTTTTTGAGCGTCTATGAAGCTGCTGCGCCCTGAACAAAACAGACGTAACTGAGCCGCTGTTTGCGCACTTGTATACACTTATATCTGTGTGTGCCACCCACAGGACGCACAGGGAGCTGATCGAGGAGGTCAGCCGCAACGTGCAGCCGGCGCCGGAGCTGCGGAGCGCAGCGGATGCGATCGTGGCCAACCTGTCCGCAGGCGTAGCGGCCCCCACATGGGACGGGCTGTACCTGCCCTTGAAGCTGGACGCGAGGGCCGCGCGCATCACCGGAGGCGACGAGGTATGCCCGGGCAGAGCCATGAAAGCGATGCCCGTCTGTCGGTGCACCTCTGTGTGTTCGTTCTGCATCACCATCATGCCCGATGCAAACAGGAACCAGCTGAGTTAGAACAGCGCCAGCATGTCACCACCGCAGCAGCATGGGCCCATTACCCCGGAAGCAGTTTTATCGTCGCAGAGGGTCACGGACAAGTACGTGGAGGCGATGAAAGCCGGCAACTGCACGGCTCCCACGCCCCTGTACCTGGCTTCCGGCCTGCTCGCCCTCAACAAAAACGCGAGCGGTGCGCCCTGTGCGCGCAGAGTACCCCGCCGTGTGGGCTCCGCTTTGGCCGTCCTGCCGATCACGTGTTTCATGCGCCTGCCGGAGCAGGCGTCTCAGACTGCATGCCAGCGGTGCGAGATGCAAGGGCGCTGTAGATGGGATCCGCTCATGCTATGTTGATGAAATTGGTGACATTGGGCACGCGCTAATCAAACTCGCGTGCAGACTTCTCACGAGCTTTGTTGCATTACAGATTCCCTGGCCGCCATGGGGTCCCGACTCCGGCGTCGTGGCGTGTGCAGCAACGTGGTGCCCGGCGAGCAGCTGCGCGACAGCAGACGAGAAAGTGCGCCATACGCCAGGCGGTAGCAGTGCATGGTCGCAAACATGCTGCAGCCGCAATAATGACCATGCGTGTCTGCAGTGATATCGACGTCAGGCAGTGTCGGTCAGATCTCGCAGCTAGCCGTTGCTATGACACGTTCAGCACCGCATCCCTGGCAGAGCTTGGTGCAGACGCCACGCTGACTGCCGCCGTTGGCTCGGAAAATTTACAAAATCAAACATTACAAAATCTGTAGGTAGATCTACCTCGACCTGTTTAAGCGCATCAGATTTGGAGCTTCGAAATAAATGAAGTTTATAAAGCAGCTGCCTCCAAAAAGGAAATTTTTACTGCTTCGCTCGTCGTCCCATGCAGGGCTGCCGCTGGAAGCCCTGGCGCTCGTGGACCTCCTCGTGCTGACGGGAGCGAGGCGCTTCACAGGCTCCGCGACTAGCCCCTTCACCTGGGCCGTGCGGGTGCGCTGCGCCGCCGTCTATCAAGAGTCCTCGCGCTCCGCGTGGCAACCAGCTGCGACCTGACTGCATGTCGGGCGGTCACCCGCGCATTCGGCATCAGCGCATCCAGCCGCTGCCAGCGCAGCAGGTGGATTAACCAAGTCTTGCCAGTGTGGAGAGGGATCAGCCATATGTAAGCCCGTGCATTGCGCCCTTCGGGAGCCATGTCTCATTCGCCGCATCCGCCGAGCGCGCATGAGTCCCTGACCTCATCAACCGCTGGCCCGCGTGCAGGAGTACCGATGCCTGCGAGGTGCGTCGTCGCGCAGCACGGCGATGGTCAACACTGCGCGTGAGTCTCCGGATGCGGCCTTTGAGGCGGCAGCGGCCCTCAGCGACCACTCCCGGAGCTGCCCGGACGCCTGACGGCCGCGCGGCAGTTGAGGGCTGGGGCTCCAGCGGGGGTCGAGCTGCCCTTGTGTGGGAGAGCGCGCAGCAATGCAGCCGGCAGGCCTCAGCCGAGGCGGAGCAGCAGCTGCTGACCGTCAGACTGGAGCGGCGGCGAGTGCGGCCGCGCCTGATGCGCGTGCTACATGCAGCGGTGCGTGACTCAGTAGCCAGACCAGGAGGCGCATCTGGCCCCAGCGTACGATCCCGCGTCAACATTGCATGACTCGGCAGTGGCGACGACGCCCACTCACGGCATGATGCGCATGATGAAGGCGCCGAAAAGGTGTGGACCCTGTCGGCCCCCTGCACCCGGAAGCATCGCGTCACATACCTGCTTGAGCAGCATCAGCTGGACTTGGCATCTACGTCGCTCTCTGAGCGCTTCCCCTACCCGCTTCTGCTGGGTGATCACCACCCATCACGTGCATATGCCATGATCCTCGCCGACATGGAAGAGAACTGGGCGACCGGCATCTGGCATCCGGACAGCGTAACGCGCTGCAGCTGTGTGGCGCCTACGTCGTCTCAGCACTGGCCTGCGCACAGGCTGCGTACGCCTTCTCGCACGGGCACCTGATCTTCAGCACGCAGCAGCACGCAGAAGCTCAGCCTCTGCAGCTCGTGGTGCCACCCTCCCTCCACCTAATGCACATCCTTGACGGCTGGCAGGTTAATTGCTCGCCGAGCATCTCGATAGTCTTGCAGTGCATAGCGTGTCTTGCTGCGATCCTATGCTCAAACAGGCACTGACATTCAGCCCGTGACAAGCTCCGCTGCATGCTTACGCAGGTGATCAGCAAAGCGACGCACAAGCGGCTGCACGGAGTTGATAGATCATGGAATCCAGGAGGACACCGGGTTTTTCCAGCGGTCATACCCTGAGCGTGTGCCACTGTTCAGGCCAAGGGGTCGCAGTCATTGCACGTCACTGGTCAACCTTTGAGTTTGTTTGAAGTGGAACATGGCTCTGCCGGCTTTGGTTGCAGTGGAAGATGGCTAGACCGAGTTGGGTTGCAGTGGACTATGGCAATTGCAAGCCAGACAAGTTTGCGGCAGTCACAGCCGAGCATATTCTACCTGCGTCACATTTGCCTCTGGCTCTAATCTTCACTCCATATGAACTCATGGGCGACCTGGGGCTCGTTAGCCGTTTGCATTCCTGGGTGGGATGTAACATCCTCACGCATGCGCCAGACAACCAATGACGCCTCACGCGAGCTATCAAACCAACCGTGGATAGCTGAACTCACGACCACGCACGCAGAGTTTAAGTTCATTCAATTACCACATCATGCTCAATGGGCATGTTTGTGGTGCGACCCCGTGTGATCGCAGCAGCCGCGCCATGGCCTCACGCAGGCTCGACTTGCAGGTGTGCGGAGCGCCACCGCGTCCCATGATGCTTGCTCAGCGCCTCCAGTGGTAGTTGGCCCATTCGTGATGCGGAGACAGCTCGACGAAGACATTCGGCGAGCATTTGTCCGTGAAGGTGCACCTGTGGGCGCAAAGTGCACGTTCAGCGTTACATTGGGAGCAACATCACAGTAGCGGACAACGTTTGGTCACATGAGCTGGCTCCTGACCAGGACAAACTGCATAGTGCATGCACATCCTGGCAACCAGTCACACAACATGACACTGAGCCCCGCACCGCATCTCGTCGATGAGCCTGTTCCAGTTGGAGTTGCGGGTGCCGATCCAGACGTCCGCCTCCAGCGCCATGTACAGCTGGTACAGCCACTCCACGGTGACGGCGGACCGCGTCTGGAAGTGCTCCAGCTGCTGCATCGGCCCGCTGTTCATCCGGTGCACGTCGGACACGTAGAACACCCAGGACTCGTCTGGGGACGTCCCTGCAGGCGCAGGGGTTGCCACTTGAAATGAGGCCAATCCCGATCCGCGCTTTGTGATCACACGCAGAGCTGATACCGAAGCCAATCACGGTCGCAGATCCAACAGTGCTGTGATCCCTCGGGACAACTGTTCGGAGATAGCAAAGACACATTTCTGTTGTTGATTGCTGTGACATACCGGCTAAACCGTGCACACCAGTATCGATTGCGATATTACACTGCAGCTGCACAGACACTCCGACTCGATTCTCTGTGATCTTCCACCTAACTCCGGCCGCTTTTAGCCCGAACGCATCAGGCGCACCGTCAAAGATCCTGGTCAGGTTGGCCGCCTGCTCGATCACGTACGGGTCCTCCGTGGACACGAATCCGATCCGCTGCAGCACGGCAGACCACCGGGTGTGAGAGGCTTGTCCAAAAGCTTACGTCCAAGGCATGTCTGCAAAGTTCTTAAAAAGCATCTCTGGATGTGCTCGACAAGCACGGCTGTTCATGTACCACACTGTGCTGATGGTCTTTGCACTGCAACAGTGGCATCCCAGCTATAGCTCACCTTCAGGCCAAGTGGGTTCTCTGAGATCAGCTTCTCGGCAGCCAGCACGTAGTTCTCGAAGGGCACCAGGGTCATCTCCGAGGCTTTATCGCCGTGCCTGCAGCAGTGAGCTACTCCAAGTCATGACCCAGCTGCACTCGCTGTCAGACCTGCTGGACTCGTCTGCACCTGCAAGAGCAATCAATAGGGCACGATAGATTGCCTCAGCAAGCAAGAGGTTTCATGGCGGGGAAAAAAAATTCGCCCCTTGTGGTGGACACATGCACTGTCGTTGAGCTGCTGACACATGAAAAGACACCCGAGCACTGCTCTCTCACGAACCATCACAGGCTCACAGCCAGGGCGCGCGCCTGACGTGCATGCTGATGGTGCCCGGCGTCAGGGGGTATGGCACCGCCATCTCCCGCTGCAGCTGGCCGCCCTGCCAGCAGGGCTCTGGATAGGGTTAGTCACGGGTCCCAGGGACCCAAACGAGCGGCCGCAGGCCAGTGCATCAGACGGACGCATTCGGCGAGCGAATTGAGACGAAATTTTGGGATAAATAGCCTGATTTCAAGGTTTGGGACGCTAGTTTCTTGCCCGGGGACGCATACAATATGCCTCATTAGGTCCCTGGGAAGTGTTGGTTCAAAAGCTGGCCAGAGCCCTGCCTGCCAGACGTGCGTGAGGGACGCATTCATGCGCATCGCCATGACCGCCGCCATGGTTGGCGCGTTCGGCCGCACAATGTACGCCGCCGCCTGCGCCCGCCACCACACCTGTGCGGCGCACAGCGTGTAGCTGTTCAGCACACGACCCTTGTGGACGTGACTCGTTGTGACTGCAGCATGGTGCAGCGCAAATGCACGCTGAGCAGCTGGGCACAAGACAACTCTGGTCGAGCCGATTCATGTCAAAGAAGCTCGTGCGAGTGGTCGTCAGCATGACGCGAATCACCTGTCTGATGTGACTTCCGCCCAATCGTGCAGATAGGTTTGACTCTGGGTCGTCATTGGAAAAGGAGACTCATTACCGCTGCATGTAAGCCGAGCAGCTTGGGCCTTTCGCCGCCTTTGACGTCCAGCGAAAAGAGTAAAGGTCGGATGCTGTTCCTGAGCATGGGGAACAAGGCCGCAAAGTATGTTTGCGCTCGCCGTGTAGGGTGTCCTGTACGTCTGCAGAATTTACACTCCGCTGACTGTGCAGCCGCTTCCCCGACACAGGCGCACACCCGGGGACCCATGGACACGAGACCCGGCCTGCCTACCTTCAGGTAGTGTCCCGTGATGGTGACGCCGCGCGGCGCGAAGTGCTCCCTCAGCCGCTGCTCCCACAGCTCCGGGCCGCGGGTGAAGGTGTACGGGTACGGCCCCGACCACTCCGGCGCGAAGGCGATGTACCGTCCGGTGTTGTTCTCGGTCGCGTGCTCGGCGCCGCACCAGCTGAGGGGCTCGAAAATGCTGCACCATGATTGACATGCTCTCAATGACATACCGTCACGGTGCAAGTGTCAGGCCTGGAAAGGCAGCAAGCGTGACGCTCGCCAAAGGCCACAGGCAAAATCTTATGAGCCTCTGTACCATCACGTGAAAGCAGTTTTGCTGTAGTCAAAGCAGAAATATCTGCTTTCGAACCCAGTGCCTACGCAGCAGGACGTCGGCAAGCAGCAGCGTGCCGACGGGGTGCAGTCGACGTCACGAGGGACACGGCCGCACCAGTCCCAATTCGTATAGTTCTCGCCGCGCCCGCAGCCCGGGTCGATGTACTCCTGCCCCACGTGCTGCCCGGTGGGGTCCCACATGAAGATGGCGCCGTGCTGCAGCGCCTGGCCCAGATGCGCCGCCGCCACGTGTAGCGTGGACCCTAGACCCTGTTCGGCGCGGCCGAGGGTCAATGGCATTGAGAGTCTCAACGCACACCCTGCACGCTGCATTACTGTGAGCGACGCGATCGTCGCCATGTCATGGCGCTGATCACCGACGGCACCGAGAGCAACGGTCGCTATGGCAGCATCTGCGACCACGGCGAGAGGGCGCAGGACTCTGCAGCGCCGAGCAGTTGTGCCTCGCGCACACCTGCTGCACGATGTTGTCGACGAGGAGGTACTTGGACGTGCTGCAGTTCTCGCGCGGCGGGTTCTGCCGGTGCCATATCCACTCCTGGACCTCCCGCGTGAGCGGCGGCATCCTCTGCGTCGCAAATGCTGTCAAGTCCCTCTGGCACACGGCTCGGCATTCACAGGGGCCAATGCGGAGGAGGCTCGGTCACAGCGTGAGCGCAGACGTAGCCGATATCGCACGGACGCAAGGACGAAGCTTGCAACGTCCATGCGAGCATGACATACGTGACATGCACACAAGCTGCGACAGGATGCGCGCACGACAGCCCGTGCAGCGCCCCTGCAATCAACTGTTCAGCAGTTGACGGGCCTAATTGGCCGCCGCACCGTGGCGTCCAGCAGGCGCAGCGTCTGCAGGTGTCTCCTGCTGGCAGCGCCGCTGTACAGGCGGTCGAGGACTGCCAGCCTGTGCGCGTCGCCTGCCGCAGCATCCGCCTCGCTGGTGCCGGAGGCAGCAGCGTCCCTGCGCAGTCGAGCAGCCGGCGGTCAACCAAGCGCCACATGGACTGCGTCATCCAGGCTCAGAGCTCCGGCCATGCAGACTGCTGAGCTTTCGCACCGGCTGCGGCCGACGGACAGGAGGGAGATGTAGCCTCTGCTGGTGGGGGGGACGCTGACTCCCGCCTGGAACCCGAGCAGCGCCGTGAGCACCAGCGCTGTGACCGCGCCGATCACGACACGCGCGTCTGTCAGCCGGGCGCGTGGAGGCATCGAGCCGCGTCACATGGGCAATCGCTGCGCACGCCTGAGTTGGCCTGATGCCTCGCGCAGAATGGGGGATGTTGCCTGTGATGCCCACAAGGAGCTGCGCCTTTGCAGCACGCAGTCACTGCGCTCTCCGCATGTTGCAACGATCGACGCGTGGTGTGTCCTTGGCGACGATCCACGCTCGCTGCACGAAGGAGTCGAGGAGGGCCCGCGACTACCAGAGCAGCCTTTCGCAGCGCATACAGGCCCGCGCTCGGCGTACAGGCATGCAATGTTCTCGTGCGCTGGGCACTGCTCTTGGCTCAGCGGCCGGGTCCCTGAGGGTGCGCGTGATTGAGAGGCACACGGGACGGCTCGGCGAGCGCTGTCAATCCGTGAGCAGCCCGTGGCAGGTGGCAATCTGCGCTCCAAGTGCGCTGCCACCTTCCACAAGCGGAGGCATGGCCGCTGCCTGTGCCACGTCTGCAGTCGGTCACAGGCCCAGCGCACTCTGCAGAGGCACACACTGTGCGGCCTCGACACGATCGTTTGAGGCTAAAAGAAGATTCTGCAAGCTCAGCCGCTCAAACCAGTGCACTGCAGGAGGTCATCACGCCTCCTGTACAGAAGCTGCGACCGTTGCCTTACCGGCGCGGGTGTCGAGGTCACGCCCACGCAGCCAGCTGCACACTGCCGGCATGGAAGGGACAGGTTCACTCCGCCACTGATCAGCCACGAATATGCCGAAGTGCATTGCCGCGGCACTTGCATGTGGGTCGATGATTGGGGTGCAGCGGGACTGACACTGCCAGCGCAGGCCCATTGCAGATTTGCAGTCCATGCCATAACTAGCAATCAGAGACAGGAGCAGCCTCTCCTCGCTGCTGTAGTCACGCTGACGGTCGTCTATCTTCTGACTGCCGAGAGCGGTGCTGCAGCACGGTTGCCGGAAAGTTACAGAAGCATGCACTGGTGCCATGTGTGGGGAAGAACCTCATCGCATTCCTCACGGTGATCAGCCGACAGGATAGCAGCAGGCGCTGCCTGGGCTGCATCACCAACTCGCCTGTCATGGCGTGTATTGTCTGCCGTGCTGCTCTGGCCAAACAGGACTGTGGCGCAAGCGCCTGCCGGGTTGGGCTGCGTCTGCCGCGAAGGTGATCGCTCTGCAGCGCCCTGTGACTGTGCCACGGATGGACGTGGCCGGCATCCGGACGTCGCACCCGCAAGCTGCAGTCACTGGCATGCCCGGCATACCACATGGCACCCGGCCGCCGGCGGCATGCGATGGCGATTGGTTCAACGAGGGAACACAAGGCCCAGGGGAGGTGGCTGTCCACAGTGGGGCCATGCAGTTGCTGCCGCAGGATGCTGGCACGTCTGGGATCTGCTCTGCAGCAGCGCAATCGCTGAATCGCTGCGTTACGGGTGCTGGTACGTTTCACGAATTGAAAACCGGAGACCCACGTGACGCACCCGCCGTCGAATTAGTAGCCAGTGGCTGTCAGGTAGCAAACCCCCAGGAGCACGCAGATCGTTGTGCCGCCGCTCCTTCGGGTGGCCGACAAGGGACGTCGCGCCGGCGTCGTAACTTCGCCATTGCAGCGGCTGCGCGCTGTCGCACCGATCAGCACATGAACTGAGTTCGCCACGACGGTGCGCTACCCCCCCGCCCGTCCCCAGCCGTGGTTGCCCATCGACGCGCCGCGGCTGCGGAAACGAAGCAGCACTCTCCTGCACCGTTTGCCAGCCGCTGCTCGCAGTCCAACACAGATCCTTCTCTGCAGGTCCGCGCGGCGGTCGCCATGATCCCGTTGCCGCACGGCGCGAGGAGAGCGCTCGCCTGTGCAGCTCGCATCCGCAGGGGGTCACTTCCGGCGGCGGCCGCGCCAGCGCGCCTGTAGCGCAGCCTAGGACCGCCTCCTCCGCAGCAGATGATCCGGGAAGCCGTGAGGCGGCTGCTCCGGGTCAATGTGGCGTGCAGCGCGGTGTCTCTCGCCTCGCTGCTCCTGCTGGGCTCCTGGTACGGCCGCGGCCTGTGGCCGGGGAGGAGACGCGGCGTGCGCCGCCGCTTACTCGCGGCCGGCCCCGCGGGGACCGCGGCCCGGCACGGCCGTCCCGCCTGCGGACGAGCGTCTCTTCGGAGCGCCGTTGGAGCGTTTGCGGCTCGAAAATGCGTCCGTGCACTTCGAGCCGGCGGCTTACCGCAGGTATATATTGCATGTTGGACACACCGCTGCACGGAGTTGCATCTCCGACCTGCGTGCAACCCAAGATTCCGCGTAGCCATTAGCGTCATGTGCCGTGGTATGCTCGATGTCACAAATCGTCACTGCACGACGACCCCTGCTCACGATGCGCTGCGCGTATGTGCCCACCGCAGGCACTACGGCGATCTCGCCGACATGACGGACGAAGCACGGGCGACGCACTACATTGCGAACGGCATAGGAGAGAACCGCGTGGCGCGGCGCCTCCGCGTGGTGGCGGCCTACGAGGCGGCAGCCGGGAGGGACCTCACGGTCCTGTACGGCGGCCTGTGCAACCAGCTGTACAGCCACGTCGACATGCTGGCGGTCCTCACCCTGATGGGCGCCGAAGTGGTGCGCCTTTCCCATCCACGTGGCGCCAGTCCGGGGAGTGCGCCTCATCCCCTTGCTTGCCTGGGATAACCAAGAGGTGTCGAGGCCGGCCGTGTTCCGAGGCACGCTGCTCGCTTTGTGTCGCCCACTGGAATGTGACCAGGCTTGCATCTGCATCCTCGGGCCAGTGCATCCCCGGGGATGCATTTGGCGAACAAAACGAGCCGCATTTTCGGTGGAAACAGGGGTTTGAGAGGCACGGAATGCACACAGATCGGCACTTTTGCATCCCGAGAATGCAACCGCACAGATCTGCTTTCAGCAATTATGTTGTGCAGGAAATCAAAATTTCCACAACAGGCTCTCACGTTTATGTCAAAATACCTAGCCACATCCCTGGTGACACCCAGGTGTTGCCGGACGCTGTGCACCGCGGCGGGCGCGGGTTCAACGACAGCTTTTTCGACGGCGAGATCCAGCCGATCCGGGCGCCGCTGGACACCCTGTTCGACGTGGAGCATCTGGTCGAGTGGGGCGCCTCCGTGGACACCGTCCTGCACACGGTGCGTGGTGCAGTGTCCCATCGTGTAACACATCATATCTTTTTACGGGAAACATGTTCGGAAGTATCGTTGCCCATCAAAGTCATTCGCAAAGTAGTAAACCAAGACAAACTCAGGTTTCGAGAAGGTAACGAAACAACTTTTGCTTTTTGAAGAATGGACATGGAAATTGGCATAACGAGAATCCTCAAGGTAGCAGGACACAGTGCTTGCAGCCTGGTTACTAAGGCTTCAGGTGGCTGGGACAGGACGATCCCACCCCTCTGTCCAAGCAATCACGAGGACGGTAGTAATCTGTTCGCGTGCCACCTCTCTGCATAACGAGTGGTGTTCCAGGCGACAGAGCTGCTTTCGTGAAGTCAGGTCACGTTGTCCCGCGGCTGTGGCCGCTTGCACTTCACGTGTGCCTCGAGCAGCTAAGCAGACCCCACCATCATATTTAGTAGACCCGAAGTGCTGCTCGACGCTTCGCCAGTGCGCAGGTCGCTCCGCTCTTAGACGGTGAGACGATCACCGTCGTTGTGCCGGGACAGACGATAAGTCCCTACCGTCAGGAGACCATGCGATCCATCGTGGACGTCATCAGCCGCGCGGTGCTCGACGCCGCGGGCAGCTGGCTGGGCGCAAACCCCGGCCGAGACCCCGGGGCGCCCCTGCCAGTCGTCATGCTGCACCTGGAGCCGCCGAACCTCATGTTCTCCCTGCGCACCGACACGTGAGCGCCTGCCTCTGCTGCGCCATGATCCGCACGCACATTGCTTCACGCTTACCATGGCTGTGACTGGGCCCATTGCCATAAAACCAAACCCATGTCCAGCCCACGTCCCGGGATGCTCAGCTGCACGCAGCGACTGTCGGTTTGATTACAGACTTTCGATCAGACCTTGGACAGTCCGTGGCAGCACCACCGACCTTGTGCAAATCTACCCACGAACCGACGACGGACACCGTTAGTAGCAGAATTTACACACCGGGCAGCATGGCTCCATGATCAGTTCATACGTCAAGTCCCTGCATGAGTGCCTGACCTGCGCTGCCGCGGTGCACAGGAGCCACACGGAGCTCATCGAGGAAGTCAGCCGCCACCTGCGGCCCGCGCCGCGCATCCGCGCGGCGGCCGAGGACATAGTCGACCGGCTGACGGCGGGGGGGGATGCCTTCAACGGGGTCCACCTGCGAGTGGAGGGCGACGCCAACTTCCGGACCTTCACTGAGGGCAGCACGGAGGTGGGTCAGGGGGTGGGTTAGGGCTAGGTTAGGGCTTTAGCTAGGTTTATGGAGGGTCAGGGTCAGGGACAGGATTAGGTTTACAGTCTGGTTATGGTCAGGGCAGGGTTGGGATTAGGGTTAAGTGCGCATCCACGCTCGGTGTCAGGGTCATAGCAGGGGTTCGGCGTCAGGCCGTCAAGTCGGGGCTTGGGCGCCAGAAGCGCGCTGAGCTGCGTGTGCTTGCCCTCTTGGCTGCTAGACGCACAGCTCCTCATGGCCGCCATGCACGGAGCAGCAGACTGCAACATGCAGCACCATGTTCAGCAGGGGTTTGAACCAAGATCAGAGTATACGAGCTGGTTGCTTGTTGGCTGGGACATCCCAGCTTACATGATGCCATCCCGCATGTGGTGATGCTCCCCCGTCATTCTTGCATTGGTGTACACCCCCCATGACTGCTTTTTTCCTCATCGGGCCAGGGCCTCATGGCGCTGTACGTGGAGCTGATGAAGGCCAACAACATCAGCGCGCCCACGCCCTTGTACGTGGCGTCGGGCCTGCTGAGCTACATGGAGGCAGACGGTGAGGGCCCCAAGTGCCGATGAGCAGCCTGTCGCGCATGGTTGTCTGCTGGACGCTTGCCCTTCAAGACCATTGCTGTCGTGGAAGTTGATGTCTCTCTAACCTCCCAGGGGATCCACGGCCAACATTTTCACTGCAGAGCAATGAGTTCACCATGATCTGAGTCATGTCTTGGCGCCGGGCGTGACGGTCTTTCTCCGCAACCCACGAGCACGCTCTGGGTTGGCCTACAAGAGGATCAAGCGAAGCTGTCAGTGTGCAGGTCACTGCACTCCTGTGAACAGACTGAAAGGCATTTGATGCAATCCTGGGCCTGCTTGCCGGACAGTACCCGCGCATTGATGCTTCTTTAGCTGTTGGTGCCTGATGCAGAATTCCAGAGCAGCATCGTCGCCGACCTCACCACAGGCGGCGTCTGCGGGCCGGTGGTCGTCAAAGAGCAGCTGTTGAGCAACACCCAGATGGAAGGTGCGCACCTGTGAGCTGTTAGACGTGCCGACCTCCGCACCATCTGCGAGCTTTGTCCCGACTGCACATGGGCTGCCAGTGCGATGACGGAGCGAGGAAGATCGGATGGGCTGTTGTCGCCCCTCACCCTGCTGATGCTGGTCATGACGTGTGTGTGTCATGACAGCAGCAGTGTCTCCTGGTCTATGCCCACTCAAGCCTCAAGTCTCGCACCATGTTCGGCGTGATCAAGCATGAGCAGCATTATCAGCCTAAATACCCCTAACCCTAAACCCTAAATCGAAGTGTCATTCGAACCTCAACCCTGACGCTGACCCTAGTCTTCACTTACCTCTGACTCACTGACCCCGAACATGGCGCTGCGTCCTCGTCAGGTCTGATGTCTGAGGCGCTGGCGCTGGTCGACCTCCTGGTGCTGGTGCACGCGGACCGCTTCGCCGGCTGGTTCCTGTCGTCCTTCTCCTGGGTCGTCCAGGCAAGCTCCGAACCCTTACCCGAACCCGAACCCTAGCCCTA
>JAABUX010002747.1_pt1 | contig 24399 bp, 22 predicted proteins | sample 5561851 | NCBI WGS metagenome assembly JAABUX01 (sample SAMN10711883, study PRJNA513361) | rock metagenome | isolation source: Antarctica rocks | place: Antarctica: Victoria Land, Richard Nunatak red sandstone | collected 2016-01-03 | reverse complement strand
GGATTGTCGGAGCGGATCATCCAGGAGCAGTTCACGGTGTGACGACCGGCCATGGCGCTGCCCCATAGGCGCCAACTTTACACCCGACGGCCGGACTCCGTCGGTGGTTCGGACGGGGGATGCGCACCACAACCCCCCTCGATGCGCACTGGCCGGCGCTTGTTGGCGCCCTGCCAGGAACCCGAGACCTCGACCGCACGGCGCGCGCGCAGGGGGTGCTGCGACGATGGGGCAAGGCCCTGGCCTTCTATCCCATCACATGGGGCCAATGGCGTCAGCTATGCGCTGCCCCTTTCCCTGGCACGTCATTCGCGCATAGGCTCGTCTGCCTGCGCGCAGGACGCTACATCGTAAATCTGGGGGATAGACCGCATGCTGAAACAACTTCTACTGGGGACAGCCGGGGCTCTGGCTCTGATGACGGGGGTCGCCCAAGCCGACATCGCCATTGCGACCGCGGGTCCGATGACCGGCCAATATGCGGCGTTCGGGGCGCAGATGCGCGCGGGCGCCGAGCAGGCGGTGGAGGACATCAACAAGGCGGGCGGCGTGCTCGGCCAGAAGCTCTCGCTGGAAGTGGGCGACGACGCATGCGACCCGCGGCAGGCGGTCTCGGTCGCCAACCAATTCGCCAGAAAGGGCGTGAAGATGGTCGCGGGCCACTACTGCTCCGGCAGCTCGATTCCGGCGAGCAAGGTCTACACCGAGGAGAACATCCTCGAAATTTCCCCGGCGTCGACCAACCCGGACTACACCGACAAGGGCGCCTGGAACACGTTCCGCGTGTGTGGCCGCGACGACCAGCAGGGCAAAGTCGCCGGGGATTGGATCGCCGCCAACGAGAAGGGCAAGAAGATCGCGATCCTCAACGACAACACCGCCTACGGGAAGGGCCTCGCCGACGAGACCCAGAAAACCCTGAATGCGGACGGCGTGAAGGAGACGATGGCCGCCGCCTACACCCCCGGCGAGAAGGACTATTCCGCCATCGTCAGCCGCATGAAGGAGGCCGGAATCCAGGTCATCTACATCGGCGGCTACCATACCGAGGCCGGGCTGATCATTCGCCAGGCCAAGGAGCAGGGCATGGACGCGACCCTGATCAGCGGCGACGCGCTCGTGACGAAGGAGTTCATCCAGATCGCCGGCGGCGCGGGCAACGGCACGATGATGACGTTCGCCCCCGATCTATCGAAGCGTCCGACCGCGGCGGCTGTCGTCAAGGAATTCCAGGCCAAGAAGATCGATCCGGAGGGCTACACGCTCTACACCTACGCGACCATCCAGATTTGGGCGGAGGCTGCGAAGAAAGCCGGCAGCATGGACCCAAAGAAGGTCGCCGCGACGCTGAAATCCGACGGCCCATGGCAGACCATCATCGGCCCGATCGGGTTCGACAAGAAGGGCGACGTCACCGCGCCCAGCTACGTGTTCTACGTGTGGAAGGATGGCAGCTACGCCGAGATGTGAGTGCAGCGCGGCGTCTGCAGGGGAGCAGGCGCCGCGCTACCCGGCCGGCGTGACGACGCGGTGGTAGTCGCGCCCGAAATAGATCAGGCCGTCGTGCTCTGCCTGGAACACGACCCCCTCGACCTCGCAGAAGAACACGCTGTGGGTGCCGACCTCCACCACCTGCGCAACCCGGCAGTCAAAGGCGGCGATGGCGCCCTCCAGCACCGGGGCGCCGGTCGATAGTAGGGTCCACTCGGCGCAGGCGAACCGACCCGCCATGTCATGGTCGGTGAGGCCGCCGAAGATCGACGACAACGCCTCCTGGCTGCCGGCCAGGGTATTCACGCACAGCACCCCGGTCTGCTTGAACGCCGCGTTGTTGTCGCTGCTGCGGTTCATGCACACCAGCAAGGTCGGCGGGTCGTCGGTGACGCTGCAGACGGCGGACGCCGTGAACCCACGCCGGCCTCCCGGGCCGTCCGTGGTCACGACGTTCACCGCTGCTCCGAAACGGGCCATCGCATTGCGATAGCTATGTCTGTCGACCAATGTGCCACCACCTAACGCAGAACGGGCGCCCTTGGGCGCCCGTTCGCAGATTGCAGCGACCCCGGCAGGCGTCAAGCCTTGTCGGCGGCCTCCCGCAACGTATCCTTGGCGCCGCCGACGGTGCTCTCGGCTTTGCCCTTGGTCTTGTCGGCAAGGCCTTCGCCCTGCAGCTTCTGGTCGCCGGCCATCTTGCCGACGCCTTCCTTGATCGCGCCCTTAGCCTGGTCGATCGCACCCTCAACCCGATTCTTGTCCACCGGTACACTCCTCGGCGGCTCCATGCCGCTGCCATGCCAACGTCGATACGATGTGCGAGTTGCATCGGCTACTCCGCGACGTCTTTCCAGTAGGCTTTGGCGAGCCCCGGCAATTGCGGCACCAGAAGGTTCAGGTCGCGTTCGGCCACGCAGCACAGATAGCGGCGCGGTATGGCGGGGCTGTGGTCGTCCGTCTCGCCGAGCAGCAATCCATCCGGGCCGAGCGGCACGGCGGTCAAGCCGAGATCGCCGTAAATCTTGAGCAGTCCAGGGCCCGCGCGCCACACGGCGGGGTCGAGTCCCTCCTGTTGCGCCAGGTCGCGCAACCGCCAGATCGCCGACACGCTGTCGATCGGGGATCCCGCCGGGTCGCCGAGCGCCAGCATCACCCGGCCGAGCCGCCGGAACGGGATCCCCGACCGGCCGGTCTCGCCCAGCACGATCCCGTCGGCGACAGCCGGCGGGTCGGCCCCCATCGAGGCGTAGCGCAACCGGCCCTCCCCGGCCCATGGCAGCCACTGCACGCGGCCGGGACGCAGCAGCCGATACATCGCGAACAGGCCCAGGAACACCACGACCGCGAGCACGATGCGGAGGCTGTTGGGCACGTCGGGCGAAAGCACGATCTCCCACCAGCTATTCTCGGCCAGGACACGCACCCGCGGCTCGAACGCGGCCAGGGCGACGACGCATGCCGCAAGTGCAATCAGGGGCAGCACCGCGCCCACCTGGGTCGGCCCGGTGAGCAGCCGAGCATGGCGGTAGTAGGCGTCGCGAAACGGGGCGACCAGGACCGTTGCCAGCATCAGGATTGCCGGAATCCAGAGGCTTTCGCCCTGCGCCGCAGTGAAGCCGGCGGCGACCAGCAGCAGCATCAAGGTGGCGCCCCAGGCGAGCGTCACGCGCTGCGACAGGCCGATTGCCAGCACCATCAAGGCCGCGCCGATCAGGGAGGGCACGAATTGCCCGGCGGTCGCCGCCAGATCGAAGAAGTCCGGGTCGATCCACGTCATGTTGGCGCGTTCGTCGACCACGCCCAGCGACAGCAGCAGCGCGCCGCACATCGCCACCACTCCAGCGCCGGCGCCGACCGCGAAATCGGGTTCGCTCATGCGCCCCAACGAGTCCGCGGTCCGGGCGAGCGCGCCCGACTTCAGCAGCGCCCCGCCACGGAGCAGTATTTCGTTGAACGCGAACAGCGAGCCGGCGAGGAACAGCGGAATGACGTAGTAGTAGAGGCGGAACACCAGGATCGCGCCGAGGATTTGCGGCGGCTCCAGATACGGCTCCAGGCCGAGCAGCATGGCGGTGTCGAACACGCCGATGCCGCCGGGCAGGTTGGCGGCGAGGCCCGCGCTGTAGCTGGCGAGATAGCAGGCGAGGAAGCGCAAATAGGTCAGGCCGGGGACGGGCGGGAGCAATGCATAGAAGATTGCCGCGGTGATCGCGACGTCGATGGAGGCGAGCGCCACCTGCACGACGGCCATCCGGTAGTCCGGCAGGTTGAATTCGTGGTTGAACAGCCGGATGTTGCCGGCGACGCGGGCGACGGTCACGTAGGCGGCGACGACGCTCCACATCAGCGCGCCAATGGCCCAGAACGACCATATCGGCAGGCGCGTTCCGAAAAACGGGATGGCGCGCGGCTCGAAGAACAGGATTGCGCCGCCCAGGACCATGCCGCCGAGGCCGAAGGTCAGGCTGCAGAAGCCGACCACCTTGGCGATCTGCACCGGGGTCAGGCCCCAATGCGAGTACAGCCGGTAGCGGACCGCAGCGCCTGACACGGCGGCGAAGCCGAGGTTGTGCGACAGCGCGTAGGCGCAGAACGAGGCGAATGCGACCCGGCGGTAGCTGACGATATGTCCGGCGTAGATCGTCCCAAGCCGGTCGTAGAACGTCAGCACGCCGTAGGACAGCACGGTCCAGCCGAACGACACCGCGAGCGCCAGGGTCGGGATCGCCGACAGCGACGCCGTGATGTCGGCCACCTTGAGATGCCGGAACTCCTTCTGGACGACGTAGATCGCGCCGAACAGCAGCCCCACCCCGAGCAGGGCCGGCAGGCTCCGGAGGAGTTTCTTCACAGCCGGGACGTCATGCCGCTTCGACCGTCCGGGCCAGGGCTTGATCGATCAGCTCCGTGGTGCGGCCGAGCCCGTACAGCGCCGCGAAGCCGCCGAAACGCGGGCCTTCCTGCTGTCCGAGCAGCACCTGGTACAGGCACGCGAACCAGTCGCGCAGGGCTGGGAACGGGTGTCGCTTGCCGACCTCGTACACCACGTTCTGGATATCCTCGGCGGTGCTGGCCGGGTCCATGGCGCGCAGGGCGTCGCCGAGGTCGGCCAAGGCCGCGCGCTCGGTTGCGTCGGGCGGGCGAAACCGCTTGGTCGGGCGGACGAAATCCCGGTAGTACGCGACCGCGTGGTCGACCAGCCGTGCCAGGAACGGGGACGTGTCCGGGCTGGCGCCGGGCAAGTAGTTTTGGATGAATCGCCACAGCATATCCGGCGTCTCCGCGTTCACGACGCTGGCCAGGTTGAGCAGCATCGTGAACGGGATCGGGCTGGCGTCGGGCGGGATAACCCCGGCGTTGATGTGCCAGGCCGGGTTGGCGCGCTGCTCCTCCTCGGTCTGCGTGCGGGCGCGGGCGGCGTTGGCGATGTAGTCGTCCACGGCGCGGGGGATGACGTCGAAGAACAGCCGCTTGGCCCGCTGCGGCGGGTTGTACATGAATTGCGACAGGCTCTCGGGCGGGGCGTAACGCAGCCATTCCTCAACCGAGAGGCCGTTGCCCTTGCTTTTGCTGATTTTTTGCGCGGCCTCGTCCAGGAACAGCTCGTAGGTGAACCCGACCGGCGGCGCCGCGCCCAGCACCCGGCAGACCTGGCCGGACAGGCGCACGCTGTCGATCAGGTCCTTGCCGGACATCTCGTAGTCGACGCCCAGCGCGTACCAGCGCATCGCCCAGTCGGCCTTCCACTGCAGCTTGCACGCCCCGCCGGTCACGGGCGTCTCGTAGCGCGCGCCATCCGCCGGATCGGTCCAGGCGACCGTTCCGGCAGCCGGGTCCACCCGGTCGATGACCACCTGCATCACCTGACCGGTGCGCGGATGCAGCGGCAGGATCGGCGAATAGGTCGCGCGGCGGTCGCCGCCGAGCGTCGGCAGGATGACGGCCCGGATTTGCTCGTGCAGCGCCAGCACGCGCAGCAGGGCGGCGTCGAAGCGGCCGGAGGTGTAGCAGTCGGTGGCGGAGACGAACTCGTAGTCGAAGCCGAAGCTGTCGAGGAAGCGCCGCAAACGGGCGTTGTTGTGCGCGCCGAAGCTGTCATGGGTCCCGAACGGGTCCGGCACGCGGGTCAGCGGCTTACCGAGATGAGCGGCGAGCATGTCACGGTTGGGCACGTTATCCGGCACCTTGCGCAGCCCGTCCATGTCGTCGCTGAACGCGATCAGCCGGGTCGGCTGGCCGGTCAGCGTCTCGTAGGCCCGGCGGACCCAGGTGGTGCGGGCGACTTCGCCGAACGTGCCGATATGCGGCAGGCCGGAGGGGCCGTAGCCCGTCTCGAACACTGCCTCGGCCTTGCCGCTGGCCGCAAGGCGGGCGGCGACTTTCGCAGCCTCCTCGAACGGCCACGCTTTCGGGACGGAAGCAGCGCTTTGACCCAGTGTTTCGGACATAGCGCGCAAGCTAGAAACGGGGGATGGGTTGGTCAATTGCGTGTTTTCAAGACCCTTATGCGGCTGGTGCCAAAAGCTCCGTTCCGGACCATACTACACTGATGTCCTTGACCACCTGGCGCGTCGAGCCGCCCGAGTCCCCCGCAATTGTCGCCGGCCACGGTCAGGCGAGCATCCTGACCCCGGATGGCGAGTTGCTGACCGCCGCCGCCCCCGTCATCGCGGCGATGCTGGCGACGCTTCCGCCGCCGCTCGTGGTCCACGCGCCCGCCACCTTACGCCGCCTAGGTTTGCATCCGAGCGCGGTATTCGACCTGCTGGAGCTGTTCGCGTTCGTGTTGCCGGCGCGCAGCGTGACGCCGACTCCGCGCGGCTTGGCGTTGGCGTTGGACCTCACGCCGCCGTCCGGCATGGAGGCGGCCGCGTCGCTGCTGCCGGACATCGCCCAAGCGCTGCTGGCCCGGCTCGCGGCGGGACGGGACCTGCCGATGAACGCGGGGCTGGCCGGCCTCGCCGCGCGGATGGGTCAGGCGCGCTGGCTGTGGACGCCGTACGTGCTCGCGGCGCTGGGGCAACCGGACGCGACGCCCTCCGCCGAATGGCTCAAGGTGTGGCGTCGGCTGCCCGAGTGGGACGAGGAAGCGCCGCTGCCCGCGCCGTCCTCCCATCCGGTGCGCCCGGCCGAGGCGCGCCGTCGCTTGGCCGAGATGCTCGGGCCGCACGCGGAGCAGCGCCCGGGCCAGGCGGACTACGCCGACGCGGCCAGCAGCGCCTTCACCCCGCGGGAGGCTCGGGGCGATCCGCAATTGGTGCTGGCGGAGGCCGGGACCGGCACCGGCAAGACGCTCGGCTACGTGGCGCCGGCCAGCCTATGGGCTGAACGCAACGGGGGTACGGTGTGGATCAGCACCTACACGCGCCATCTGCAGCGCCAGGTCGAGGACGAGTTGGCTCGGCTGCATCCCGACCCGGCCGCCCGACGTCGCCGTGTGGTCGTACGCAAAGGCCGCGAGAACTATCTGTGTTTGCTGAACTACGAGGACCAGGTGGGCGTCGCGTCGAGTGGCCCGGCGCACGCGTCGGTCATCCCACTCGGCCTGGTCGCGCGCTGGGCGATGGCCACCAACGACGGCGACATCCAGGGCGGCGACCTGCCGGGCTGGATCGCGGAGCTGTTCGGCCCGGCGCTTACGCTCGGCCTCGCGGACCGGCGCGGCGAGTGCATCCACGGCGCATGCCCGCACTACCGCCGCTGCTTCGTGGAGCACACCATCCGCCGCGCCCGCACCGCCGAACTGGTGGTGGCCAACCATGCCCTGGTGATGATGCAGGCCGCGCACGGGTTCACCGATGGCGCGGGGGTGGACGGCACCGACGTGCCGACGCGCTACGTGTTCGACGAGGGCCACCACGTCTTCGACGCCGCCGACTCGGCGTTCTCGACCCAGCTGTCCGGCGTCGAGGGAGCGGAACTGCGGCGCTGGCTCCTGGGCGCGGAGGGCGGCCGGTCGCGTGCCCGCGGACTCCGGCGTCGGCTGGAGGAACTGGTGGGCGGACGCGCCGAGCTGGCGGCGCCGCTGGACGCGGCACTGCAGGCGGCCCGCGCACTGCCGTCGCCGGGCTGGTCGCTGCGTCTATCGGAGGACGCGCCGGAGCTGGGCGGCCTGGACGCTGGCCAGGCGAACGCGACCGAGGCGGTGCTGCGGCTGGTCCGACAGCAGGTGCTCGCACGCGCGCCCGAGCAAGCCACGGGTGTCAGGGCCGTGCTGGAATGCGACCTGCACCCGGTGTTGCCCGACCTGATCGAGGCGGCGTCGCGGCTGGAGCGGGCGCTGGGCCGCATCGCCGAGCCGCTGCGCATCCTGGCCGAGCGGTTGGAAGCGCGGCTGGAGGCGGAGGCGGACGAGCTGGACGCGGGAATGCGCGGGCGGATCGAGGCGGCGGCGCGCATGCTGAATCACCGCGCGATCGAGCGGCTGGCGTCCTGGCAGGCCATGCTGAACGATGTAGCCGAGCCACCGGCAGAACCCGGCGAGCGGCCCGCGCACATCACCTTCCTGCAACTGGACCGGCGCGAGGCGGGCGACCGGGATGCCGGCCTGCATCGCCACTGGCTAGACCCGACCTTGCCGTTCGCAGCGACCCTGGCGGCGACGGCGCACGGCCTGCTCGTCACCTCCGCCACCTTGCGCGATAGCGGGGAAGCCGACGCGGAATTGGCCTGGACCGCGGCCGAGGGCCGAGTCGGCGCGCTGCACCTGCCCTCGCCGGCGATCAGAGTGGCCGTCGCCAGCCCGTTCGACTACGCGCGCCAGACTCGAGCCTTCGTCGTCAACGACGTCGGGCCGGAGATCGGGCCGCTTTCGGCCGCCTATCGGGAGCTGTTCCTGGCCGCGGGCGGCGGCGGGCTCGGCCTGTTCACCGCCATACGCCGATTGATCGCGGTGCATGGCCGGATCGCCCCGGCGCTGGAGGCGGCCGGAATTCCGTTGCTGGCCCAGCACGTCGACGCCATGGACAACGCGACCTTGGTCGACGTGTTTCGGACCGAAGAGAACTCGTGCCTGCTCGGCACCGACGCCATGCGCGACGGGGTCGACGTGCCCGGCCGGGCGCTCCGGCTGGTGGTGTTCGAGCGCGTACCCTGGGCCCGGCCCGACATCCTGCACCGCGAACGGCGGGTTCACCTCTCGGGCGGCGACCCCCGCGGCTTCGACGACCGGGTCGCGCGGCTCCGGCTGCGGCAGGCGTTCGGCCGGCTGATCCGCTCGGCCGCCGACCGCGGCGTGTTCGTTCTGCTCGACCGGCGGGCGCCGTCGCGCGTCATGTCGGCGCTGCCCCCCGGGGTCAGGGTGCAGCGGGTGGGGCTCGCCCAGGCGGTGGCGCAAACCCGCGCTTTCCTAGACGTGACCACAACGACGCCCGCGCTGCCTTGATCTTGCGCGAAGGTTCGCCCAGGGTCCGCGCAACAGCAGAACGGGAATAGAACAATGCTCGCACGTACCGGGCTTGACGCACAGGAGGCGCTGGTTTGCACGATGGTTCTGGTGGCCGCGGCGGACGGCGGTATCACCGACCGCGAGATCGGCGTGATGTCCGGCGTGGTGCAGACTTTGCCGGTCTTCCAAGGCTTCTCGACGGAGCGGCTGGAAGCTGCAACCGAAGCCGCCATTGGGCTGCTTGACGAGGAGGATGGGCTGAGCCACGCCGGGTCGATGATCCGCGAGGCGCTGGAACCGCGCCTGCGCGAGACGGCCTACGCGCTCGCGTGCGAGGTCGTGGCGGCCAGCCGGTTCGCCGGCCAGCGCATTCTACAGATGCTGGAACTCGTCGTGCACGAGCTGCGCCTCGATCCGCTCGTCGCCGCGGCAATCGAGCGCGGCGCGCGCGCACGGCACCAGAGGGTGGATCGCCCTGGCGCTTGAGGGCGGAAACACCAGGTGTGTTTGCGCGTTTGCCAGGTGATGCAGGAGATAGCATGAGCGATACGACGAAAGTTGGCCCTACGCTGGGCCAAGCCGCCTCGGAGGTACAGGGCGTGTTCCCGAGCAACGATGCGATGCAGGATGCGATCGCGAAGCTGACCTTGGCCGGGTTCGATCGGGCGGATTTCAGCCTGCCCACGACCCAGCCGGAACCGGGGAATGCGACGCCGAACGACGGCGCGTCCGACCCGATGACGGATGTGGACATGCGGCAGGCGCGTACTTTGGGAACCAGCATGGCTGGATATGTGGGGGCGTTCGTAGCCGCGGGGGCGACGATTGCGACCGGCGGCGCCGCGGGTGTGGCCATTGCGGCGGCGGCGGCGGTCGGCATCGGCAGTGCAGCGGCGGCGAATGCGGCCGGGACGGTGGTGAAGGACACTCAGGCTGAGGATCGCGACGCGGCGGCGGCGGCTGGACATCTGGTGCTTGCGGTCCGTGCCACCGACGACGCGAGCCGGACCAAGGCGGAGCAGGTGATGCGCGAGTCGGGCGCCACCCAAGTGGCCGCGGTGGAACGTGCCGGGAATTCCATCAGCGGGGTCGATTCGTCGGGCTGGACCGGCTAGCTCGGCCACTAGGAAGGGCTGCCTATCAGCTGGCAGCCCTTCGCGTTTGCGGCAGCCAGTATACCTCAGGCGAGTCGAAGGTTGGTCGCCGCCGCCTTGCCACGCTCCATGGCGACCTCGTAGCTGACCTTCTGGCCGTCGTTCAGCCCCGTCAGGCCCGCAGCCTGGACTGCGGTGATGTGAACGAACACATCCTTTCCGCCATCCTGGGGCATGATGAAGCCAAAGCCCTTGGTGGCATTAAACCACTTCACAGTACCAACAGCCATATCTCAGCTCCTCGATGTGCGTGGATGGTCCACGAACAATATGTTTGGGTATGCTTCGCCTCCCGCTCCGCCGCCTGGGGCGTCAACGGAGGGGGGCAAAAGGATGGGTCGTGCCATGGGCAACCGACCGATCGGGAACAGGTGGCGCCTGCTCAGGCGAGCTTAAGGTTCGACGCGGCCGCCTTGCCGCGCTCCATGACCACGTCATAGCTGACGTTCTGGCCATCATTCAGGCCGCGCAAGCCGGCAGCCTGGACAGCCGTGATGTGCACGAACACATCGTTGCCGCCGCCCTGTGGTTGGATGAAACCGAAGCCCTTCGTGGTGTTGAACCACTTGACAGTCCCGATAGCCATAGCTGCGTCACTCTCCGTCATTGCACCGCACAACGATCATGCGGCCGCTTAGACAACCGGGCTTTGGACGACTAGCAGCGGCCCGGGATGACGGAGGCGCAGCAAGGCGAAGCATAAACTCGATTGCAGGTTTTACGAGTCACATGAAAACACGGCAATGTCAATTAAACAAGCATGACAAAGCCAAATGACGAATACGAAAAAGGGCGGACCTCGCGGCCCGCCCTCGTTCACGTCATATTTTGGGCACGACCTAGAAGTCCATGTCGCCCATGCCGCCCATGCCGCCCATGCCGCCGCCACCGCCGCCGCCGGGCCCACCGGCCGGCTTGCGCTCGGGACGCTCGGCGATCATCGCCTCGGTGGTGATCAGCAGCGACGCGATCGACGCCGCGTCCTGCAAGGCGTGACGCACGACCTTGGTTGGGTCGATGATGCCGGCCGCCACCATGTCCTTGAACTCGGCGGTCTGCGCGTCGAAGCCGTAGTTGTACTCGCCGTTTTCGATGACCTTGCCGGCGATGACGGCGCCGTCCTCGCCGGCGTTCTCGGCGATCTGCCGCAGCGGGGTCTGCACCGCCTTGCGCACGATCTCGATGCCGAGCTTCTGGTCCTCGTTGATCGGCTTCAGCTGCGCCAGAATCAGGCTGGCCCGCGCCAGGGCGACGCCGCCACCCGGAACGATCCCTTCCTCGACGGCCGCACGGGTCGCATGCAGCGCGTCATCCACGCGGTCCTTGCGCTCCTTCACCTCGACCTCGGTCGCGCCGCCGACCCGGATGACCGCAACGCCGCCGGCGAGCTTGGCCAGCCGCTCCTGCAGCTTCTCGCGGTCGTAGTCGCTCGTGGTCTCCTCGACTTGGGCGCGGATCTGGTTGCAGCGGCCCTTGATGCCGTCCGCGTCGCCGGCGCCCTCGACGATCGTAGTGTTCTCCTTCTCCATGATCACCCGCTTGGCGCGGCCGAGCATGGCGAGGGTCACGGTCTCGAGCTTGATGCCGAGGTCTTCCGAGATCACCTGTCCCCCGGTCAGGATGGCCAGGTCTTCCAGCATCGCCTTGCGGCGGTCGCCGAAGCCCGGCGCCTTCACGGCCGCGACCTTCAAGCCGCCACGCAGCTTGTTCACTACCAGGGTCGCGAGCGCCTCGCCCTCGACGTCCTCGGCGATGATCAGCAGCGGACGGCCCGACTGCACGACCGTCTCGAGCAGCGGCAGCATCGGCTGCAGGCCCGACAGCTTCTTCTCGTGGATCAGGATGTAGGGCTGATCCAGCTCGGCGATCATCTTCTCCGCGTTGGTGATGAAGTACGGCGACAGATAGCCGCGGTCGAACTGCATGCCCTCGACGACATCGAGCTCGGTGTCGATGCCCTTGGCTTCCTCGACGGTGATGACACCCTCGTTGCCGACCTTCTGCATGGCTTCGGCGATCATGCGGCCGATGTCAGCCTCGCCGTTGGCGGAGATCGTGCCGACCTGCGCCGTCTCGGCCTCCGTGGTGATCTTCTTGCTGCGGACCTTCAGCTCCTCGACCACGGCGGCCACCGCCATATCGATACCGCGCTTGAGGTCCATCGGGTTCATGCCGGCGGCCACGGCCTTGCCACCCTCGCGCACGATCGACTGGGCCAACACGGTCGCGGTGGTGGTGCCATCGCCGGCCAGGTCGTTGGTCTTGGTCGCGACTTCACGGATAAGCTGCGCACCCATGTTCTCGAACTTGTCGGAAAGCTCGATTTCCTTGGCGACCGTCACGCCGTCCTTGGTAATGCGCGGCGAGCCGAAGCTTTTGTCGAGGATCACGTTGCGGCCCTTGGGGCCCAAGGTCACCTTCACCGCATCGGCGAGGATGTCCACGCCGCGAAGCATGCGTGCACGCGCGTCGCCGCCGAACCGAACGTCTTTAGCTGCCATGTATCTATATCCTTCTGATGTTCAGGGAAATCAGGCGCCGAAGCTCAGGCTGCCTGGTCGATGATTCCCATAATGTCCGACTCCTTCATGATCAGCAGCTCCTGGCCGTCGATCTTGACTTCGGTGCCGGACCACTTGCCAAACAAAATCTTGTCGCCCGACTTCACGTCGAGGGCGACGACCTGGCCCTGCTCGTTGCGCGCGCCAGGACCGGCGGCGACGATTTCACCCTGCATGGGCTTCTCCTTGGCGGTGTCGGGAATGATGATCCCACCCACGGTCTTTTCCTCGGCGTCGAGCCGACGGACCACGACGCGGTCGTGCAGCGGACGGAACTTCATATGGATCGCTCCTCGGTGATGAATTAGCACTCTCGTAGCGAGAGTGCCAGCGACCTACGGCGTCCTGGACGCGAAGTCAAGAGCTTCGGCAGCACTTGACCTCTTTGAGTGCTAATCTATTGGCAACATTGAACTTTCCTCTTTCCGGCGCGTCTTGAACGCATCATCGTAGGAGGGTCAGCCCGCAAGAGGCACACCCCCAAAAGGGGTACGGACGACAGGATCGCTGCTCACCGTGTTCCAACCGTAGGAGACACATCGATGCGCCTGGCGAAGCAACTGGACGGCTGGCGGCTGACCACCGCGGAAATCCTGTATCACCTACCCGACCATCCTGCCGTACTGCAATCGTATGTTTGGCAAGACATGGACATCGCGCCCCGCTACCCGAGCCTGCGCAAGTTCCTGGCGTTCTGGCAACGGGAGCTGGAAGGCCGGCTGCACTCGGTCCGGGTCGGCTCGGTCGCCCTGATCAGCCCCGGCGAGATGCGGCACGTGAACGAGTTCGGGTTGCACTAACCCACGAGCCGAGACCGCCGGAGCAACGCCAACCCGAGCGCGATGGAGGCCGCGAACAGTCCCACCGCGAGCGCCAGTTGCGCGCCCTGCCCCACCCGGACGCCGGCGCCGAGCAGCCCAAACACGATCGTCTGTGGCAGGAACCCGATCGCCGACGCCGCCAGGAACGGCCCGGCGGCGATCGCCGACACGCCCGCCAGCAGGTTCAAAGCAAGGTTGCTGCCCATCGGAAGCAGTCGCAAGGTCAAGGTCGCGGTGAACGGATGCCGGGTCAGCGCCGCCTCCAGCCGGGCGATCCGGCCACGGATGCGGCGCGCGGCCCACGCCCGTCCGACCCAGCGGGACCAGGCGAAGTCGATCATGCACCCGAGCAACTGGGCCGCCAGGGCGAGAACGCAGCCGCCGAACAGCCCAAAGCCCAGTCCCGCCGCGTAGGCGGTCAGTTGCCGCGGCACCCCGATCCCGCAGGCCAGGGCCGCGAGCGCCACGAACGCGAGCGGCCCCGCCTGCGCCGGCGCGTCGAAGGCGCTGCGGCCAACGCCGCTGCGGATGGCCAACCCCGCTCCCAGCAGCCCGGCCAGCAACAGCGTCGGACGCCAAACCTGCGCGAGGGCGGTCACGCGGGTAAGTCCTCCAGGACGGGCCGGGTCCAGCGCCGCTGCAGCCAGAACACGCCGATCAGGTCGAACGCACCGACCCACGCGCGGTCGAGCGTGCCGTAATTCGACTGTCCGCGTAGCCGGGGACGGTGGTTCACCGGCACCGATTCAACCCGGCCCCCGGCGCGGATGAACAGCGCCGGCAGATAGCGGTGCATGTGATCGAACTGCGGCAACTCGAGGAACGCGTCGCGGCGAAACAGCTTCAGCCCACAGCCGGTATCGGGGGTAGCGTCGTGCAGCAGCCCGACCCGGATGCGGTTGGCCAAGTGGGACGCCACGCGCTTGGCCCGGCTGTCGCGCCGATGCACCCGGTGTCCCGCGAGCAGCACGAGGTCGGTGGCCGCCTGGGCACGGGCGAACAGGGCGGGAATGTCCGCCGGGTCGTTCTGCCCGTCGCCGTCGAGGGTCGCAATCCATGTGCCGGAGGCCGCTCGCACCCCGGTCACGATGGCCGCGCTCTGGCCGCAACTGGTCCGATGCCGCCGCACGACCAGCCCGTCGGCCGGAACCGATCGCAGCCGGGCGGGCGTGTCGTCGGTGCTGCCGTCGTCGACGTAGACGATCTCGTGCGCGATGCCGGCCAGGGCTGCCCTGATCTCGACCACGAGCGGCGCGATATTCGGCCCCTCGTTGCGAACGGGAACGACGACGGAAAGGACGGGGCCCATGCACGCCGGTAGCACCGTGGCGCGCGTGCGGGCAAGCCGACGTCGGCCGCACATGCCGGGCTGACGCAGCGCGCGTACCGTCTATATAGAGGGGCATGCCATTCGATCTCGATGACCGCTTCGCCCCGACCGAAACCGCCCGGCAGCGCCGCGACCGGACGCTCGTGTCGAATTGGCTGTTCACCGTCTGCTTCATGCTGCTGGTGATGGTGGCGCTCGGCGGCGCCACGCGCCTGACCGGGTCTGGCCTGTCGATCATGGAGTGGGCGCCGTTGAGCGGGGCGCTGCCGCCGCTCTCGCGCGCGGAGTGGGAGCGGCTGTATGGGCTGTACCAGCAGATTCCGCAGTCCACGCTGGTCAACGCCGGGATCGGGCTGGACGGCTTTAAGCACATTTTCTGGCTGGAGTGGAGCCATCGGCTGTGGGGCCGGCTGATCGGGATCGTTTTCCTGGCACCGTTGCTGGCATTCTGGTGGCGGGGCGCCATCGGGCGTGGATTGTGGCTGCGACTTGCCGGGCTGTTCGCACTCGGCGGACTGCAGGGCGCGGTCGGCTGGTTCATGGTGGCGTCGGGGTTTTTCGCCGGCAGCACCGCCGTGTCGGCGTACCGGCTGGTGATCCACCTGGCCCTCGCTTTGACGTTGTATGCGGCCATCCTGTGGACGGCCCTGTCGGTGCTTGATCCACGGCCGATCCGGCCGGCCCGTAGCCGTGCGTTCCGCGGGATGGTGACGGCCTGCTGCACCCTGGTCGGCGTGACGATCGTGGCGGGCGGGTTCGTCGCCGGGTTGCATGCAGGGCTCACCTACAACACGTTCCCGCTGATGGCGGGCCAGGTCGTCCCGCCCGACTACGCGGCGCTATCGCCGTGGCTGCGGAACCTGACCGAAAACATCGCAGCTGTGCAGTTCGACCATCGGCTGCTCGCGACGCTCACCACCGCGATGGTCATAGCGACCGTCGCCGTAGGGCGCCGTTCCGCTCGAAGCGAGGGCGTGCGGCGTGCGGCGGCGGTCATGGGCGCCCTGGTCCTGGCGCAGTATGCGCTGGGCGTGACGACCCTGCTGTGGGTGGTCCCGGTCGCGCTGGGGACTGCGCACCAGGCGGTCGCGGTGCTGCTGCTGACGGCCACGTTGACGACACTGTATCTCGAACGGCGTTCAGCTTAATCAAACGTTCATCCAGAAGCTTGAAATGCCACCCAGGAGCTTGAAATGATTGACTCAGCCGCTTCTCCGCTCGCCGCGACCGATTCGCTGTTCTTCGACCGGTCCGACGCAGCGCTCGACCGTGGACAGGCCCAGGCGATCGTGTCGGAGGCGCTCGCCGGGACCGACGACGGCGAGTTGTTCCTGGAATATCGCGAAAGCGAGCAGGTGTCGTTGGAAGACGGCCGTATCCGGCACGCCGGGTTCGAATCGGGCTCGGGTTTTGGCCTGCGGGCCATCCTCGGCGAGGAAACCGGCTACGCGCATTCCGGCGAAATGAGCGAAGCTGCCCTGCGCCGCGCGGCCGCGACGGTGTCGGCCGTGCGCGGCGGCCGAAGCGGCACGGCCGCGGAAGCCCCGCGCGCCAGCAACGCCCGGCTGTATGCCGGCGCCAACCCCCTGGCCGACATGGATTTCGAAGCACGGACCCGCGTGCTCGCCGAGATCGACGCCTACGCCCGCGGCAAGGACCCGCGCGTCAAGCAGGTGATGGCCTCGTTCTACGGTGAGTGGCAGGCGGTGCAGATCATCCGCGCCGATGGGACCCGGGTCGCCGATCTGCGGCCGCTGGTGCGGATGAACGTGTCGGTGGTGGTCGAGCAGGATGGCCGACGCGAGAGCGGCGGGTATGGCACGGGGGGCCGGTTCGGCTACGACCGCCTGGTCGGCGAGGCGAGCTGGCGCAATGCGGTGGACGAGGCGCTGCGGCAGGCACTGGTCAACCTCGACAGCCGCCCGGCGCCGGCCGGAGAGATGGAGGTCGTGCTCGGCAATGGCTGGCCCGGCATCCTGCTGCACGAGGCGATCGGTCACGGCCTGGAGGGTGACTTCAACCGCAAGAAGACGTCGGCCTTCGCCGGGCTGCTCGGCCAGCGCATTGCGGCGCCCGGCGTGACGGTGGTGGATGACGGCACGATGCCGGACCGCCGCGGCAGCCTGACGGTGGACGACGAGGGCACGCCGTCGGGGCGCATGGTGATGATCGAGGACGGCGTGCTGACCGGATTTATTCAGGACCGGCTGAATGCCCGCCTGATGGGCGTGCCGGCGACGGGGAACGGCCGGCGCCAATCCTACGCGCACGCGCCGATGCCGCGGATGACGAACACGGTCATGCTCGGCGGGCCGCATTCGCCCGAGGAGATGATCCGGACCGTGAAGCGCGGCCTGTATGCGGTCAATTTCGGCGGGGGTTCGGTCGATATCACGTCCGGCAAATTCGTGTTCTCGGCGAGCGAGGCGTACTTGATCGAGGACGGCCAGGTGACCGCCCCGGTCAAAGGCGCCACTATTATCGGCAACGGGCCGGACGCATTAACGAAAGTCACGATGGTCGGCAACGACTTGGCGCTGGATCCGGGGATCGGCACCTGCGGCAAAAACGGCCAGGGTGTGCCGGTTGGGGTGGGTCAACCCACGATCAAGCTGGCCGGATTAACGGTTGGCGGCACGGCGTCTTAGCGGTTTGTTAATGGCAAATTTTTGTTTCAGAAAAGAATTGTTCACAGACAGTTTTAACGAGATTTTAATGGTAGTTGGACGGTCAAAAGTAACCTCTTTATCTAGGGTGTCCCTCAGTGCACCGACAAAGTTCTGTGAATTGTCGGATTGTACGTGGTCAGCAACAAAGGGAACTATTACTTCATGACAACTATTCCAGCCTTGATCGGCCAGACCGCGTCAGTCCGTTCGGCCATTGAGACAACGCATCCGACGACGCTGGACTCCGGTCGAATCCGCTTGGGCGGCTGCGCTCCCGTTCTCGCCACCCCGGCGCTCTCGACCAAGGATTCCGGTCGCGTTCGCCTCGGCGGCTGTGCGCCGGTTCTGGGCGCCTAAGACACATCGGAGGCTATGTCAGGCCGTATCGGGATGCCGATGCGGCCCGTCTGATTTGGAGGCGAGTATTGACTGAGCCCGTTGCGGTCACGACCTCGAGCCCACCGGCGTCAACCGCGGGTCCGCTGGTAACGTTTCACCGTCTCACTCCGCAGGCCCGGCTTCCGCAACGGGCGGACAAGTCCGGCAGTGGCTCGATGCCGACTCGGGCGTTTCGCTACTGCGACGCCATGACGCTCGCAGCGTCGTTCGGGTATTACATATTCTCCCCCATCGACTTCAGCCTGATGTGGGATGGAACGTCGATCACCTGGACCTTTGCCGGCGCCGAAGGATGGCTGCCGCTTCACTCCGCCCAGTTACCTGGGTTCGCCGAACAGTTCGACGACGTCGCGCCCGACGGCATCAAGGGGTTCTCGCCCCCGTTCGTGAGCGCGTTGCAGGAGCCCGGACTCGTGCAGCTCTGGAGCGGATTGGTGGTGCGAACGGCGCCTGGACACGGTTTGCTGCTCCGTGCGCCGGCCAATCTGCCGCGGCCTGGAGGCTATGAGCTTTTCGAGGGCATCATCGAAACCGACCGGTGGTTCGGGCCGCTATTCGGCGCGTTGCGCCTGACCCGCACCCACGCGCCGATCGAGTTCCGCGCCGAATACCCGCTGTTCCAGGCCCAGCCATTGCCGCGTGCCAGCTACGCCGACGCGACCCTCAATAATTTCGAGCTGGTTCCCGAGCTTCGGCAATTCAGTCCCGAAGACTGGGACGACTACTACGATACCGTCGTGCGTCCCAACGTCCAGGACCAGCGGCCCCGCGGACAATACGCCACAGCCAACCGGAAAAGACGCGCGCACGACCCGGCTTAAGTCGGAAACACGCCACGCACGACGATTTCGGGTCGACGACGACACCGGCCTTCGTCATGGTCCGCCCATGCGCATACCCGTCGCCGTTCTGGCTTTTGCTGCCCTTCTATTCCTGTTGCCAGCCGCGTCTGTGGCCGAGCCCTGCCCGGTGGTGAAGCCGACCGCGTTGTCACTACCCAGAACCCGCGAGGCCATTGCCGCCAATCGCGAGGTGGTCATCGTCGCGATCGGGTCCTCCAGCACCGAAGGCTGGATGGCATCGACCCTCAGCCATTCCTACCCGGCCATGCTGCAGGCCGACTTGGCGGCAACATTGCCGAACGTGCACGTGGCGGTCGTCAATCGCGGCGTGGGCGGCCAGGATGCAGCCGAAGAGGTGTCGCGGCTGGACATAGACGTCGTGGCTGTCAAGCCGACATTGGTCATCTGGCAGGTCGGCGCCAACGGCGCGCTTCGCAACGCCGATCCGAAGCTATTCCAAAGGCTGGTGACGGCGGGGATCGATCGTCTTAAGCTGGCAAAGCTCGACATCATCATGATGGACAACCAGCAGGCGCCCATGATCCTGGCCACCTCGGAACACGCCTTGATCAATCAGGCTTTGGCAGAAATCTCCAAAGGCGAGGGGGTGAACCTGTTTTCGCGCAGTGACACGATGGAGGGGTGGAAACAAGCCGGATACCCGATCGACCAGTTCATCGCGGCGGACGGCTTGCACCACAACGACCTTGGCTATGCGTGCATCGCGAACGCGCTCGCTGTCTCGATTGCCAACGCGCTGACGCCATCGACCGCTCGATCGGATATCGCTACAACGTCAAAGCCTCATAGCTGACGGCGCCTCGCCCGGGCCGATCGCGTCGGCCTGCGGCACTACCCAGCTATGGACCGGTTGGTCCTACTCGACGCTTTCAGGGACACCCGACAAGCGCAGCCCTTCTGCAAAGTGCTCGCGATCCGAGACACGATCGAGTGGACTGTGCGACAGGAACTTCTGCACGGTGAAGTCGGGCTCGATGGCCAGGAGCCGGCGACGCACCGTCGCGGCCTCATGCTGGAGGCCGAGATGGCCCAACGCGATGAGGTAGTATTTCAATCCCGCCGTGAAGGACGGGTTCAGCTCGCTCGCTCGACGCCCGATCGCGGCAGCGGTCTCGTAATCGCGTCGCAGCAACTCGAGGATAACCATCCCAGCCTCGAAGAAGAATGCGTGCGGATCCATCGGCGAGAGCCGCTTGTAGCGCTGGAACCGGCGTGCCGCCTCGTCGAGTTCACCGAGGTAGGTGTAGCTCATCGCGGAAAGGCCCCACGCCATTGCGAGATTGGGGTTCAAGCCCAGCGCGCGGCCGTGCAGTTCCAGCGCCTCACGGGGCTGGTGATGGAGGAAGGCACGGACGTGGCCGGCGATGGTCAACCCGCGCGCATCCTGGGGGTCGAGCGCGATCGCCCGCTCGGCGAGTCGTCCGGCCTCCTGGAGGTCCACCGCCTCGTCGCTCGACCAGCTTTGGCCCACATAGAAGATGTGCCAGTAGGCGTGCCAGGTGTGCGCGGCGGCGTAGTCGGGCTCGAGCTGCACGGCCCGGCGCAGCAACTCACCCGCTTCCATGAATTCGTCGCGCTTCAATCTCAGGATCAGCGGCAGCGACCGCAGCACCAGATCGTAGGCGGTTGCATCCACCGGGGCGCGGTGAGCGGCGCGCCGGCCTTCGATGAGGAGGATTTCAGGGTCGATCTGGGCCACGACCTCGGCCGCGATCTCGTCCTGCAGGGTCAGCAGATCAGTCACCTGCCGGTCGAAGCGCCGTGCCCACACGACCTGGTTGCCCTCACGCAGGTCGAGCAGCCGCATCGTCACCCGCATCCGCCGGCCGGAGCGCTGCACGCTGCCGTCGAGCAGGAAATCCAACCCGAACGTGCGTCGGATCGCCGCCTCGTCTCGGCTGCAGAACTGCGCCAGGGAGGAGCTCGACACCAGGAACATCCAGCGGAACCGAGCCAGCGCCGCCGTGATCTCCTCCGCGAGGCCGAGCGACAAGTGCGCCTCCTCCGGCGCCGTCCCACTCATCACCAGCGGCAAGACACCGACCTTGGCGCCACCGCGGGGCGCATTCAGGCGCAGGTCGGGACGCACCAGGTCGGCGCGCAAGGTTTGCGCCGGGGCGTTGCGTCCGGCCCGAATTTCGGCCAGCAGCCGCTGCGTCTCGGGCGACGGCGTGGCGTCAAGCAGGTCGGCCAGCACGGCCCGGCACCTTTCGTAGGACTGGATCGCCATCCCACGCTCGCCGCGTTCGGAATGGGCCCGCATCAGCGCGCGCCAGGCGCCCTCGTGCGCGCGGTCGATCCCGAGCAGTTGCTGCGCGACCGGGATCGCTGCTTCCGGGTCGACCTGCTCCCGCAACAGGGCTTCGGCGATGTTGCGGGCGCGGTCGCGCAACCGCTCCCGCTCCGCCGCCAGCCAGACGTCGAACGCCGGGTCGACGCCGTCGAATTCCTCGAGCAGCTCGCCGTCGAGGAGGGCGAGCGAGGCCGGGTTGCTGATGGTCGCCCGCAGCACCTCCTCCACGTCGACCCACACCAGCTCGGGCTTGAGCGCGAGGCTGTCTCGGGTGATGGAGAGAATCTCCGCATTGGCTGGCTGCAGCGCTTCTAGCAGGCGATGGATTTCCTGGCGCAGCGAAGCCCGCGCCTGCTCCTCCAGCCGGCGCGACCAGAGCAGCTCGGCGAGGCGGGACCGGATGACGGGGCGGGGCGCCGAGAGGGCGAGGATGGCGAGCAGGGCGCGGGTTTTGCGGCCGAGCGGCAGGACGCTCTCGCTGTTGAGCGTCCAGGCCTCCATCTGCCCGATTAGCCGCAATCGGACCGCGAACGAGGCCTGGGCGGCGGGAACGATAATTTCATCATGAACAGATGCTAGTAAAACCATGGCTGGATTAATGAACTCGCCCGGGCGCATATCAAAGAACTAAATGCGATTGTATGCTAAATAGTTACGATGCCGCTTCGAGGAGCATCCGTCCGGCGTCCCTAGCCCACTCTGATTCATAACGGTCAAGCCAGCGCTCGGCCTGGGTAGGGGCCCCGTCTGCGATGTCGGCGATGGGCTCTAGATAGTGCGACTCGTCCTCACCTTTAATATTTTGCTCATGTCGCGAGCGTAAACCACGGGTAGCGACGGAAATCACCTTGTTCGCGAACTCCCGCAGCGGCCCGTCCGGCCACGGCGCATCCATCGCCAATTTCGGCACCGCGGCTCGCAAGTCGGCGTAGTCCTGCCATGGTCGCGAGCGCACGAGCGTATCGGCCTCGCTCAACGCTTGCTCGTCGTAGAGCAGCCCAACCCACAGGGCGGATTGCGCCAGCATCATCGCCGGGCTGCCGGCATCGGCGCCGCGCATCTCGAGGAAGCGTTTCAGCCGCACGTCGGTGAACGCGACCGTCACGTGGTCGGCGAAATCCCCGACCGTCGCGACCTCGCCGCCAGTCACATCGTTCAGCCGGCCGGCCATGAAATCGCGAAACGAGCGGCCAGCCAGGTCGATGTAGCGGCCATCCCGCAGGATAAAATACATCGGCATGTCGAGCAGCCACTGTACGAAGCGCTCGAACCCGAAATCCTCCGCGAACATCAGCGCCGGCGCGCCGGTCCGCGCCGGGTCCACGTTCGTCCACACATGGGCGCGCATCGACAGGAACCCGTTCGGGCGGCCCTCGGTGAAGGGCGAGTTCGCGAACATCGCTGTCGCCAGCGGCTGCAGCGCCAACGACACCCGCAGCTTGCGCCGCATGTCGGCTTCGTCCGCGTAGTCGACGTTCACCTGCACCGTGCAGGTCCGCTGCATCATGTCGAGCCCCATGCTGCCGACGGTCTGCATGTAGCGGCGCATGATGGCGTAGCGGCTTTTCGGCATCCAAGGCATGTCCTCGCGGCGGGCGAGCGGATGGAAGCCGACCGGCGCGAACCCAAGCCCGAGCGGGCCGGCCACCTGGGCCAGCTCGGCAAAGTGGGTGTCGAACTCCGCCTTGGTCTCATGCAGGGTGCGCAGCGGCGCGCCAGACAGCTCGAACTGCCCGCCCGGCTCCAGCGAGATGGACGCGCCCCGGTGCGGCCCGGCGCCCTTCAGGCCGATGGGGTTGCCGTCGTCCAGGATCGGCTCCCACGCACGCCCCGCCATGCCGTCCAGCATCGCCCGGATGCCGTCCGGCTCGTACGGCGGCGGGGCCAGGCCGTCCCGGCGAAAGCCGAACTTCTCGTGTTCGGTGCCGATGCGCCAGGCGTCGCGCGGTTTCCCGCCGCCGGCCAAATAGTCCGCAAGCTGCTGCACCGAGGTAATCGGCGTGGTGTCGGCATCTCCGGGGTTCGACATGCGGCTGCGGCACTTTCTGTTGGCGGGCAAAGCGCATGGAACAGCGGATGCGGCCCGTCAAGCGCCCGGACGTCGAGGTAGGGCGTTGACGAAGGCGGCGGGCTGGGGTGAGTAGAAGCGATGCCCCTCCCCTCGCCTACCCCGGCGCACACCGATATCGCCGCCGATGGCTGGGTCGCGCGACTGCCTCCATCGTGGCGTCCGTACGCGCTGCTGATCCGGCTGGACCGCCCGATCGGCATATGGCTGCTGTTTCTCCCCGGACTCTGGAGCCTGTTGCTGGCCCGCGCTCCCGTGGCCGAGACCATTCGGCTGGTGGCGCTGTTCGCCATCGGCAGCGTGGTGATGCGCGGCGCCGGCTGCGTGGTCAATGACATGTGGGACCGCGACCTCGACCGCCTCGTGGCCCGCACCGCCGCCCGGCCGCTGGCCTCGGGCGCGCTGCGGATGCGGCAGGCGACGGTGTTCCTAGGCGTCCTGCTGCTGACGGGGCTGGCCGTGCTGCTCCAGCTCAATCCCCTGTCGCAGGCGCTCGGCGTCTCGTCGCTGCTGCTGGTCGGGGTGTATCCCCTGTTCAAGCGGATTACCTGGTGGCCGCAGTTGATGATGGGGTTCACCTTCGGCTTCGGCGCCCCGATGGGCTACGCGGCGGCCGCCGGGCGGATTGACGCGGCCTGGGTCGCCATCTACGCGGCCGCGATCCTGTGGGACCTCGGGTTCGACACCGTCTACGCCCACCAGGACCGCGAGGACGACGCGCTGGCCGGCGTAAGGTCCACCGCCCGGCTGTTCGCCGAACGAACCCGTCCGTTCCTGGCCGCCTGCTACGCCGGCACGATCGGCGCGCTGGCAACCGCGGGCTGGCTGGCCGGATTGGCAGCGCCGTTCTACGCGGCCCTGCTGGCACCCGCCGCCCTGCTCGCGATCCAGGTCGCGCGGCTCGACATCCACGACCCGGCCGGCTGCCTGCGCCTGTTCCGGCTCAACCGGGAAACCGGGCTGGCAGTCGCGGCCGCCATCCTGATCGGCCGGCTGTGACGGCGGAGGCATTCATCGCCGCCCACACAATCCAGTCCCGGACCGCGCTCGTGCCCGAAATCGCGCTCCACCTCGCCACCGAGATCGCGCCGATCTGGCACGCCAGCGAGGCCTGGCTGGCCCGTGCCAACGTGGATCCGCCATTCTGGGCGTTCGCCTGGCCGGGGGGCCAAGCCATCGCCCGGCATGTCCTGGACAGCCCTGCGCTCGTCGCGGGCCGCCGGGTGCTGGACCTCGCGGCCGGAGGCGGGATCGCCGCCATCGCCTGCGCGCTCGCCGGCGCCACCACCGAGGCCGTCGAGATCGACCCGATGGCCGCCGCCGCCATCCGCCTCAACGCCGCCGCCAATGCCGTCCACGT